>Ga0302281_10003288_pt1 | contig 11257 bp, 12 predicted proteins | sample III_Fen_E1_2_FD_198762 | JGI IMG/M metagenome (GOLD analysis project Ga0302281, IMG submission 198762) | Peat permafrost microbial communities from Stordalen Mire near Abisko, Sweden - III_Fen_E1_2 | ecosystem: Environmental > Terrestrial > Soil > Wetlands > Permafrost | place: Sweden: Abisko...
TTACCGAGAATATTGGAATCCGCTCGTGTTGGCCGAGGCCCTGTCGTGATGGGGAGGGTTCTGGTCACCGGGGCTACCGGCAAGACCGGGCGCCGGCTCTTGACGCTTCTTGATCAGCGCAGCGTTCCCGTTATCGCCGCTTCCCGTGAGCCGCCGAACGGTGGGATCCGTTTCGACTGGACGGATCGCACGACCTGGGACGCCGCGCTGGACGGAGTCAGTGCGATCTATCTGGTTGCGCCAATGGGGGCGGGCGATGCGGTGCGCCTCATGACCGAGTTCATCGAAATGGCGATCGACCGTGGCGTTGCTCGATTCGTGCTGCTCAGCGCATCGTCACTCGATGCGGGTGGTCCAGCGATGGGCCAGGTCCACCAGTGGCTTCAGACTTCCGGCGTCGAGTGGGCGGTACTCCGGCCTTCATGGTTCATGGAGAACTTTTCCGAAGGGCCGCACCGTGCCACCATTCGCGACGAGCGCGCCATCTACTCCGCAACCGCACACGGACGAGTCCCCTTCATCAGTGCCCACGACATCGCTGCTGCTGCAGCAACCGCGCTGACCGCACCCGTTCCTCCTCACGCAGACTACGTGCTGACCGGGCCTGAGTTGCTCAGCTATGACGAGGTTGCCCAGCGCATCAGCGCCGTCATCGGTGAGACCATCACCCACTATTCGCTCACCTTCGACGAGCTCGTGGCTCGCCAAGTCGCGAATCGGTTGAGTGAGCCACACGCTCAGACGCTTGCCTTCATGGATCTCATCATCGCCGATGGCGCCGAGGATCGAATAACAGACGGATTGGCGCAGCTCGTTGATGAACCACCCGTGACGTTCCTTCAGTTCGTGTCGCACAATGCGTCCGTCTGGAATCGACCATAATTCTTATCCGGGGGTGCGTGCTCAAGCCTCCAGGGCAAGTTTGCATTCCTGTTGCGTCGGGCCTCCGACACCAGTGGCTCTGACCCCTTTGCTGGAAATCCGACTCAGAGCAAAGAGCGCATTCGTTCGATTTCTACCGCGGTCATGTTGCTGTCGTTGCACTTCCACTCCACGACACTTTTCAGCGCTAAAGACGGGTCTGTCTCTCGGAACGAGCCGAGAAAAGACCTTAAGAGTATTCCGCGCCCAAGCTTTGCCTTCGCTGATTGAAGCCGAACACCTGGGACATTGGCGGAGGCCAGCAATACCCAAGTTGCAGCGACGTCGACCCTCGGATCTCCGCGTGCTGCATTTGTCCAGTCAATGACGACTGGACCTTTCTCCGAAAGTAAGACGTTCAGAGGGTGCAAGTCCATATGAAGGACACGTTCTCCAGGACCGCACGGCGCGCTTTGCATCCAATCTGGGGCCGACAAGAGGTGCAAGGACTCGTGCAACTCAGCCAAGTTCCGACCAAAACTTCTTAGTTTCCATGGTTGGGATGAGGCTGCCTCAATCATCGTCGGGCCCGTAATCCATTCCATGATCAAGTCGATTCCGTCATCGCTCACTTCGATGACCTCTTAGACGGGGTAGCCCTTGGAGCGAACGAAATCCATGGCTCTGGCTACGATCAATTGAGAGTGGCCATTACGTGAACGCCGCAGGACAGCTCCCTTTCCATATTCGAAAATGTCTGCATCACGGCCCGCTGCGATCATGGGACCTGGAGCGTTCATTGCAGCAGACTACTTTCGCTGGAACCGGGTGTAGCGCCCGTAGGCGCAAACTTCGCAAAACAATGAGTCAAAATAATTGAAGCCGCCGGTGTGAGGGCGCAGAACCGCTGAACCGAGTTCACGGCAGAAAGAGGGCCATCGAACTGACGTCCTTCTTGCCAGTTCGAACTGACGTATCGACACTCGTGCCGGAGAAAAGTCATGACAGTTAACCAGCCACGACCCAAGCGATAGGCCAACTTCTTGTTCGCTGATACCATCCGCCTAAGGGAGTTCATCGAGTACCGTATGAGCCAAAAGCGGTCTCGCCTCTCCGTCGGAGGATTGGGTACGTTTGAGAAGCAGTAGTTGCGGCCCGCGTCGGTGTTCCAAGCGAGTGATCAACTCGAGCGTGGTACTGCTGTTTGTAATCATGAATGTCAGCGTCGTAATGGCGTGGACTCTTGACGCGCGGGCGTCGTCGCTGCCCCATTCGAGTACGCCGTCAATGGGCGTTGTCTTGCCAGGCACGATCTGTTCCGTGTTTCCTCGTGACAACGTTTGGAATACGCCAATAACGGACTTACCAATCAATTCGAATAGCGCGACATGGCTAGCAGCGATGGACGCTTCAACCACTTCACTTCACCCAGACTACGGGCCGTCGGGTAATCCTGCGGCGCCTTACGGTATCCCGTGGAACATCGTGACACCCCGTACCGCATTTACGAAAATAATCTTCCAGTACGCCACCCAAAGCAGCCCTGGCCCATATCCGTTGACCCACACGACACTTATCGAGCGGGGTTCGGACCGTCACGCGTTGATGGTTGATCCGACGGCCTCGGCGACGTCACACGCATGCACGTTATTCGAGACCTACGACACGACCTATCGGGCCAACGGACGTTCAGTCGCCGGCTCGGGCGCGATTTGGAATCTGAACTCCAACGCCCTTCGACCCATCGGTTTCACGTCGGCCGACGCAGCAGGCTTGCCGATTCTTCCCGGACTCGTGAATTATAACGAGGTGGCGTCTGGATCCATGAATCACGCACTTCGCTTTACCGCTCAATGCACCCAACAATCGTTCGTGTGGCCCGCGCGTCACGAGGCCGGTCAAGCCAACGTTCAGTGTCCTCCCATGGGAGCGCGGTTTCGCCTGAACGCGTCGTTCACATTGCCAGAGTCGAGTTGTAGCAACTTTTGCCAGACGGTTGTGACGACTATGAAGACGTACGGTCTGATCCTGGCGGATAACGGAAGTAATTGGTACTTCCAGGGTACTGCGGATCGACACTGGACCTACAATGAAGTGGACCAACTCAAGCAAATCCCTGCATCTCAGTTCGTCGCTGTCGACGAATCATGTCTGATGGTGAACGCGAACTCTGGCCAGGCTCTCCAACCTGGAAGCGCCGCCTTCGCCAAGCAGTGTGGATGACGGAAAAACTGAAGAGTTGGAACAAGCGACCTTAGGCAATTCATCTTAAGTTCACGAGTATTTCCTATCATCGCGAATTTCGACATATTTATAACTGTTATGATGGCCGACTTCTCTCTGAGTTGCCTGGCACTGCTCACTTCAACTTGGTTTCACGCCGGTCAAAGATCGTTGGCGTCAACGCACGGATGCGAACTCGCAATGTTTAACCGAGGCGCCAGTGCGAGGTGGCATTTTCGTGAAGCCATGCTTCCGACACCAGCTCGAAACCATCTACTACAAACCGCCAGTGCGGCGTGATCTTTCCTTGAAGTCGACCCTCAGATCTTTGACGGGAAACCGGTGCTGAGAATCGGCGACTGAGCTGACAAAAAACTTCCATCTGAGAAGGAAGACACCACAAGTTTCACTACTCTGCAATCATGGGACTGGGTTCATTCATTCGCCTTTATCGCCCCCCTTGCCTGGATCCGTTTGTCGATGCATGTGTCTTTGTCTACATTGATGGAATCAATGTTGGCGAACTGTGGAATCGACAAGTACTGCTATTTGGAGTAAGTCCGGGAACGCACCGAGTCCGACTTCGATCACCGTACAGTTTCCCGGTTGGAGGGCGGTCCTACTCGATTGCATCTGGCGAGACGCTGGAGCTGGCATCTTGGTCACCGTGGACTGGGGGCTTTAGTTATTTCATGCATCCGGTTACACCTCGAGAAAAGCGGCAGATGGCAAAGTTGCAGACACCGACATTTCCACCTCGAAACCTCGGGGCTTCGGAACTTTAGACCATACAAATTCGGGTGACCGGCGAAAGACTGCGTGTGTGTCGGGTCTGAGCAGGGTTAGAACCAACGCGATCTATCTAAGTCGCCAATGTGAAGGTGCACTTCCGTTCAGCCGGGCCACCGCCGCTAACTATTCAATTTGCAATGAGCCGTCCGCTAGATGTCCCAATACAGGATTTCAATGAAGGCATTTGGTGACCGCTTCTTTCCTTTTCGCGGAAGTGACTCGCCTAGTCACTCTTCACAATCAGACAGAAGGGGTGACCTACAGGGTCCAGGAACACTCTGAAGGTCTCCCCGGGTTGGTAATCGGCTTTTCGAGCACCGATGCTAAGGACGTGACGTTCTCCCTCGTCGAGATCATCAACTTCAAAGTCAAGATGCATCTGTTTCGGCGTGTTGCCATCAGGCCAGGTGGGTGCCACATAATTCTCGACTCTCTGAAAACTCAAAGCCGGAAGGGAATCATGCTCCAAGTCGATGTCTGACATATCTTCCGGGGCGTAACCCGGCCACGTCTCTACCGCAATGCCAGTTAAGGCCGAGTAAAATTTGGCGAGCTCAAAGGGGTCGGGACAGTCAAGCAAGACAAGGTGCAGTCGTGGAAATTTCATACTGCCACGTTATATGGCACTTCGATTGGCCTACCAACCGCCGAGTCTCCACTCGGAGAATGTGCAGGCCGTCCCTCCGAGACTTGACGACGGCACCTTACGGTCGCATCGAAATGGACGCCCTTAATTCAATATGGAAGATTGAGCGACTGATTTGGGAGATCCCGCTGAAAAGGAGCATCCGAAGTAAGCGTTCACGATTTTGTAGAAACGTTCTAAAAGTCGGAGTCCCTGGTTCTGCGCTTTTGCTAGTAGGAAATCTATGGCTCCGTCTTGCGTTCTTTATCGAGGTGATTGGCGTGATAGTGGCTATTCCGTATGGTCGCGGAGCGGTCATGCCGTGGGCTATCGGGCTTTTCGGCCTTACATTTTATATCTTCTGGATTCTCCGATTGAGATGCGCCTCCAAAATTTTGAAGACGTTACGGTAAGTCTTCTGAGCCACTTCCACATCTTGAGCCTCCACTTGGAGTTTGTGTAGGTCGGCCCTCCGATACCAATGTGATGTCTCAGTACGTGCGCCGGTCCTGTTGGGCCTCCTCGCCTACCTCCTCATAGTTATGGTGGTGGTGTGAAGAATGCCTCAGTCGTTCGAGTGTGTTCGCTGCTCACGGTATCCCTCGTGACCCTCACTTCTTTCGTCGTTTCTCCGAGCGCTGACGCCTTAACACCGTCGAGACAGACGCCGGTTCTCTTGGTTCGAGCGGGATCGTCGAAGGACTTCTATGTGGTGACCACGAGAGGCTGCAACGCGCCGGCGTGCCTACGGATGTACCGAACCAACAGTGACGCGACGATATTCACGCGCGTATCGCCACCGCCGGTGACTCGTGAGCAAGGTGGGGTGGCTGGTACGACGTTGGACAACGTCGTCTTCGCTAATGCGAAAGACGGCTACGCCACTGTAGGTAATGACTCGCCGTCGGCCCTCTATGTGACAATCAACGGCGCGCGGACGTGGAAACGGGTTATGCACGCGAAGGACCTCTCGATCTCGGTAGTCGTGACCGGCGGAGAGATCTTCGTGACTTCGGTCACCTGTCAGCCGCGAAGCATTTCATGTGGGCAGTTCACGACGCTCCGCGCGTCGCTCGCGGCCAAAGACTGGGTGACACTGCCGCAACTTTGGAAAACAGGGGCGAGCCCGAAGGAGACGTACTACGGACCATCGCTGGCTGCCTTCGACCGAACGGTGTGGGAACTCCAGACGGGACCCGAGACGTACTTGTGGACCTCGCACAACAATGGGCGCACGTTTTCGCGCGCAGAAGAGAAGTTTCCTGAACTCGTGAGCGTGAGTGGCTGCACAATCACGCCGATGAGCCCGATCTCGCTGTGGGCGCAGTGCCCGACCGGCATGCAGGAGTCATTTTGGCACTCCACGAACGGCGGTGCCACCTGGTCATTGGCGAGTCCTGCCAAGTACCAGTTCTTTGGCACCGGTGGCGGTTCATTCGATCCCATCACGTCGAGTGTGGCCGTCCTGGACTACGGGGCCGCGGCGACTCCTCCTGACCTCTATCGAATCAGTGAGGGGGGCGTAGGTTTCTCGCCAATCGATGAAGTGCGCTGTTCAGGGGAATCGATGCTCTTCACGAACGTCTCCGACGGACTGATGGTCTGTCGTCTCAACTCCACGGCGTTGGTACGTCGCACGAACAATGGAGGAGCAACCTGGGAGGACGTCTCGCTCCCGCGATCGTGATCGCCCGTTTTTGGTTCGCTCCCAACTAATCGAAGGAGTAGAGGTAAGTCTCAGCCGCCTTCTCGGCAAGGGAGCCCGATCGGACGCTTCAGTTCGATGTTGACTCAGGAGCTCCAAAACCTAAGGCGCCAGTCAGAGACTGCGCACGTCGACGTTCCGACACCAATTTGTTAACGGTAACCCCGAGTCGCCAGCGTGAGATGGCATTTCCGTCAAGCCGGGCCTCCGATACTTGGCCTGGTCGACCCATTGTTCCTGTTTCACGAGCCCGCTCTTAGGGTGGTCGTATGTCCTTCGACAACTTCGAAAAGGAGACCTCCATGCCTGAATTTCCAACAATCGCCCATTTGGCCGTGACGGTACGCGACCTTGAAGAGAGCGCTCCGTGGTACGAGCGCCTCTTTGACTCGAGGCCCGTCCTTGATGAAGACACCGGTCCCTTTCGCCACGTTGCGTGGCACTTGGGCGGTCAGATCCTCTTTGCTCTCAACCAGTTCCCTAATCCCGTCAAGGGTTCAAAATTTGATGAACGGCAGGTTGGCCTGGACCACGTCGCATTCGCGTGCGCTGATCGCACTGCGATTGAACAGTGGCGAGATTGGATAGACAATTTAGGAATTGAGAACGGGGGAATTATCGACGCAGGCTATGGATTCGTTCTGCCCTTCCGGGATCCGGACAACATTGCGTTGGAGTTCTTCGCACCGCATTCGTGATATTTCGCAAAGTTCGAGAATCCAAGGGAATGGCTTTCTACGATCCCACACGGTTGGTTCTAAACGCCAGTGCACAGTTGCAGAAGTGTTACATCGGGTCTCCGACACCAACAATCTTCGACTTTGGGAAAAGACGCTTACGTGCCCTGCGAAAACGGAGCATGGCGCGAAGGTTGCGAAATCGCAGTGACGGCCGCGGTGGCGGCGTGCTCGGCTGCCAGCTTGGCGTCCTTGGCCAAGCGGGCTAATGCCGGCAATCGTCCCGGGTGCTTCACGAAGAAGGCACCGATCAACTTGAAGTTGAAGATACCGTCCTGGTTGATTAGATGGATCACCTCGTCATCAAGGCTGACCTCACTCGCTCGATCACTTACAGCTCGAAACACCGACCAGGGGATTTTGTGGCGTTGACAGATCTCAGCGATGATGGCGGTCTCCATGTCCAACGCAATCACGCCGTTGGCCCGCAAGCGGGCGATGACATCGAGGTCCTTGATGAGCTCGTCGGACGTCCACATCTTGCCCGTCGGATTTCCCCCGCCGAGTTGTCTTGGCCGGTACTCGACGCCGGTGGTGCCATTGACGACCACCGCTGGCAGAATGAGTGTGCCGATTGGAGTTTCGTTGTCGACGGCCCCGGTAATGCCGACCACGACGACTTGCTCGATTTCGATCGCTTCTACGAGGCGTTCGACTCCCTCAGCGGCGAGCTCGCTGCCGATACCCGTGACGATTGCCACGACTGGGCGATCACCGAGCGAACCGGCGTAGAACTCGAGCGATCCGATGACGGTCTTGTTGAGCGACAGTCTCCGTTTGAGCGGGATGATCTCCATCGTCATTGCGCAAACGAAGGCGACGTGTTTCAACACAAGAGACCGGTCATTTATACCAACCATGCTGGGCTGCTCGTCCCCCACGAACCGCAGTGAATTTCAGTATGGGTTCGTGCTTTTCCAAACTAAGTTTCTCCTAACTCAGTTTCACGGTAGTTCAATCGACCGCGACTCAGTCGCGCGATGTCAACGGACCACGAAAACACAGGCCGCGATGCGGGCGGGGGTTCAAGTCGCCAGTGCAAGTTGCAGAACTGTCGCGTCGGGCTGCCGACACCGAGATGGTCTAAACGAAAGGTACTGCGAAGTCGCAGTAGGGAGCGTTCGTCTTGGTGCCCGGCTCGCTTGCGAGGTAGGTAATCCGCACTCCGAGCTCCTCAGGAGAGAAGGAAAGACTCCCTGGACCAATACTGTGCTTTTCCGCCCAAGCGCGCAACGCCTCAGACGCGAGTTGGACCTGCACTCCACCATCATCACCCGCACCATCCGGCAACGCAACATATGCCTCTCGATGCGCGGGTTCGGTTCGCAGGTTTAGTTCAGGACATAGCAATGCAAGCGCGCTGGCGTCCTTCTCCGGAACTGGCCGGCACCATTCAACAGGACCGTCGCTATCGGCACTCACCTCACTCCAGTAGATACTGAACATTGCGCCTTCTCGCCCACCGAGCTTCGGCAGCGATCGCTCGCGCAGGATTGCAACGAACTTCTTGCCGAGTGCCCACGCGCCTGGCGGATCAACGTTTCGCTTCAGGCAGAGCAAACTCCGCTCGGGCACTTCTCGGGTGGCTACTTCGTACATGATGGACCTCTCTCCTCGTAGTTGATTGACGAGGTATGTAGCGAGATCGCGCCGAGATTCATGTGCGGCTTCAGTTTGCTGCCATTCCTCGGCGATACGATCTGCGGCGTCGACCGGACTGCACGCGAGCAACTCCTTGATGGTCGCAAGAGGAAACTCGAGTTGACGAAGCATCGCAACAAGACGTGCATCCGCAAGTTGATCCAGGTCATAGAAGCGATAACCCGAAGCATCGTCAACGCGCGCAGGTTTCAGCACGCCGAGCTCGTCGTAGAGGCGAAGCGCCTTCACTGACAAAAGGGACCGTCGTGCGAATTCGCCAATGCTGACTTCTTCCACGCCTCTTACTCCTTCGTCGTCGTGCGCAACAGCACGACTCTTTAAGTATGTGGCCTCCTCCCAGGTTAGAGTCAAGCCTTTTTGTAACAAGACCACAAGGACTTACAGCCCTCGTCGTGCGTTTCACCGACTCAAGCCGTCACGAGGTCGTCGCTGATGACCACAAACTGCGGGCCAGAACCTTTCGTATCTCGCCATGAAAACTTCCAATGCGAAGTTCATGAAGAGCTCGTGCCTTTTTTCGCTTCGTTACCCGTTGAGCGATGCCCGCGGGTCGCGTCCCATGAGGGCGGCAAGGCGCTCCCAGTCGTCGGCGTCAGAAGGTGGCGGGACCTCGGCCCCAAAGGGCGAACCCTTCGCCACCATATCGCGGTACTCGGGTTTGATCATGGCTCGCGCCCCGTCGAGCGCCGACACTGCTAGAGATTGGTCGAGCTTGTCGAGCTGCCCGGTGGCCATCGCCAGGTCCCAGGCATGCGCCGCCAACTCGGCGAGATACATATTCACCAATGTCGCACCCGAGTACTCCTCACCCCAGGGCATGGTGAACGACGAAGACAACCGCGAATCGTCCTCCCATGCTTGCGCCGCCTGCTCAGCAGCGCGGCGAAGCTGGGCGGGCGCGTCAACCAGTTCGACGTGGGGCGAGTCGTCTCCGGACGGAGGGGTTTGGCCCCGACCGAGCGCGGCTGCCCGGAAGGCGGCTTCGACCAGGTGGTCGATCAGACCCGCCACGTCATAATCGGGGCAGGGAGTGCGGAGCGTGACTTGCCCTAAGGTGATCCCCGACACGATCACGGCGGCGTTCTCGTACGAGTCCAGTAACGCAGTACGACGGTCAGGATAGGCCATAGGTTATTCCTTCCAGCGACCACAAGTAGTTGCCACAGTATTGCGCGCAGGCACGGACTCCTGGCAAAACGTTTTTCGGACTTGTCACCAAGCACTGGGCGGCCGTCGGCGAAATTCCGGTCAACCCATGAGAGGATCGCGCTAAAGGCCCCAAGCCATTCGAAACAGACCATTAGAACTCAAGAAATCGTCTCTGATGTTCGCCGTGGCGGACGCGTCGAGGACTTTGCGTTGATCGATGAGTCAGCCACGACGTGGTCGAACAACGCCTTTTTGCGAAGGGAACCTGAGGCCTAGCGCCGAAATGAAATTCGCTCCGAGTTCATGAAGGTGGCGAGGAACGAATGTGGTTAAGCAAGTGTCTCAATGGCTGGGTCGTTGCCTGCCCCGTCGCCTCTCAGTTGTCCGTTGGCGGTTTTCGCCCAAAACGAGACGCTGAGCCCGCCAGATGATCCGCTGAAAACGATTCAGGTGGCGAGGTTTCGGTGGAAGGAACCTATAGCTAAGCCGCTTCAGGATTCGCTGTCTACGTGAGAGCGGGAAATCATAGGTTCTCGACGAATATCCTCTCGGTCCACGTTCCATTGGTCTGAACCTAGTTGACGGGCCAGTATCTGGCCACGTCCTTCACCCACAACCACTAACCAAGGCGCCGGTGCAAGGTGACATCTCAATAAAGCCGGGCCGATCGAACAACAGTGGCCCAGTTGCGAAATCACACCGCCTCTTGGTCGGTAACGCCCAGTCCGCCTACCCGTTAAAGGTCTTCGTGGCCTGAGCGAAACCCACCGCGCTTGAGGCGAACATGATCACGCCAGCAACCACACCTATGACTGAACCAATTGACCATGAAGTGACCGAATAGCCGACTTGTGAAACTGCATTGGCTGAAGAAATTGAACGAAGTGCCAGAACTACCACCAAGGCCAGAGTCACCCCAGCCAGAATCAGCCGCACCAGCTGAACTGAGCGCACTGGCCAACGCATCGTCGCCAACGAGAAAAGAATTACGCCAATCGCCGGAAAAAGGATGAAATCGGTGAGAGAGCCGCCAGAAAACCTGATGGTGACATTATGTGCTTCACCTCTGAATGTCGCCCATGGCATCCAAGCAGCCGCCGCTGCAAGAGTTGTCGAAGCAATTACCGCCGTGGCAGATGCCGGAAGGTTCGTGATTCCATTCCAATCTGGCCAAGCGCCCACGGCAAACCTCCGACTGAAGGCTAATGCCCTGCCGTTCAGCGGGCTCGTATAGGAATAGTTGAAATGCCAGTGCAAGGCGATAGACGTATCACGTCGCGCCGTCGATATTGAACCGGTACTCCGTTTCTGTTCGTCGGCTACTGGCACGATTGAATGTCACTTCTTGTTTTCATGGCTTAAGACCATCACACCCGTCAGGTAGGGCAATGATGACTTATATGTGATGAACTACTTCTGCATTTCGCTTTTGTCAATGATTGGGATCTAATGAACGAGATGCACCTGAAAATGTGTTCGAGCGCCGAGTGGGCCGAGGCTATT
>Ga0302281_10003294_pt1 | contig 11250 bp, 6 predicted proteins | sample III_Fen_E1_2_FD_198762 | JGI IMG/M metagenome (GOLD analysis project Ga0302281, IMG submission 198762) | Peat permafrost microbial communities from Stordalen Mire near Abisko, Sweden - III_Fen_E1_2 | ecosystem: Environmental > Terrestrial > Soil > Wetlands > Permafrost | place: Sweden: Abisko...
CCGTACATACAAAGACGACGGCTGCGTGGTAGTCGAGATTGCCGACAACGGGCCTGGCATCTCCCCTGAAGTGAAAGGCCACATCTTCGAGCCGTTCTTCACTACCAAAGGAGTGGGGCAAGGAACGGGCCTTGGCCTCGACACCGTGCAACGCATCGTCAAGAAGCACCGGGGAAATGTTCAGGTCAATTCGCAACCCGGCGACACGCGTTTTTTAGTGTTTTTGCCACTCGCGGGAAATTCGAATTGACCGATCGAGATTGATCGATCAAGCGAGAAAGAGGACGGGCGGCGCCCGTCCTCAGACCGGAAGCACAAATTTCTATGGCAACAGTCCCAGCACGCCGACTCCTGTTGTTGTTCCGACGTAGACCTTCCCGTTTGCGATCAGAGGTGTGATGAACTTGTTGCCGTTGCCAAAATTGTCGCGCCCGCCCGCAGCCTGATTCGAGTTGTACAACTCCACAGCCAGATTATTCGCGCTATAAGCGTGCAGAACTGCCGGAGAAGTATTCTCCGTCGCCCACAGAATCAGATTGCTTCCGGAGTTGCCCGAGATGCTTGGCGTGGCTCCGGGATCGCCGAACTGGGTTGTCGTTAATGAGGTGGGCGTCGAATTCAACTGGGCATTCGAGTTAAAGGAAAACTCTTTGACGTGATCGCCGACTGCGCCGTAGTAAATTCGATTATCCGCGAACGCCGGAGCCGAGAACACGGAACCGGAGAGCGCGCCCGTTAATTCCTGGTAAATCTGACTGTTGTTGTTGGGATTAAATTTTCCCATGTTCGCGCGGTTGGCGATGTAGATATTCGAGTCTTTGCCAGCGCCGACTACGAGTTGATGTACACCTCCGTTGGAATCCTTGACATTCGGCACCACCATCGCCCCGCCCGACCCTAGATCTTCATCCGCATCAGACTCGCTCACTGTGTTATACATATTGAAATAATCGGCGACCGCCAACCGCCCTTTCTTGGTGGAGAGCTTCGTGATGGCATTTCCGTAGTCGCCATTCGCCGGAAAACCACTTCCGTTGAGGGTGGTATCGAAGGTTCCGTTCGCATCGAGGAAATAAATATTGCCGCTCGAGTCGGCGGCCGGACCCGCCCCTGCGTTCCAGATAGCGCCTTCGCTGCCATTCGGAGTTACATTGAGCACCGATGTCTGCGCCAGACTCGTTTCGTTGTAGCCGATAATCCATCCCGTGTAGGGGCGGTCATCGCAATGCGACGCCCAACTCGTGTAGACCACGTGATTGAGCAGCAACAATCCGGCGCGATCTTTGTATTGCTTCGGATCGAAAATGACATTGCCATTTTGACTGTTATCGCCGGTACCGGGATATTGAGCGGCGATAGTGACCGGGCCGCCAAACTCCTCCGCACCAGACGTAATATCAAGCGCGTGCAGCCGCTGATGATAATTTCCACCGGAATCCTTGCTCATCGCAACCAGGTAAATCGTACCGTGAGGTCCAGCGGCGGGGTCGATCACCGGAGTCGATGTCACTCCAATTTCCGGGGATACCTGCCCGCAACCACGGTCATCGGAGGCGGTTTCGCCGGATCCGAGCACGCTCACCTGCCATAAGACCGCACCGTTATCGGCGTCATAGCCGTAGACGGTATCATTTTCGCTGGCTACGAAAAGAACGTTGTGCGTGTTACCTCCCACGCTCAAGGCAGGTACGTATAAAGGCTCGGCGTCGACCTTGCCGTCGGTAGTGAGTACGAAAAGCTTTCCAAATGTGTTCGAGTTGACGTTTTTGAGAGTGAGCGCGGTCTCGCTGGAGTTGCGTCCGGTCCGCATGTTGTCGTTGTGCCAAGTCAAAACTCCCTTGAACGCTGGAGCAGCGCCGACCTGCATGTCCACGCGCACCATCAGCACGACTACGATCGCTAGGAAAAGGGCGGCGGCGGAGAGAAGAGCGAAACGCGAAGAGCTAGCTGGTTTCATGACACACCTCGAAAATTAGAGTCCGATTTCGGACCGGCTGTTGCCAGGACGAAGCGACGAGGCGACGAATGTTGTGATTCTAGCCAAAGGAACGGCGTTGCGGTAACGCTGTGAATGAATCACTAGTGCACAGGCAAGAGAAGAATCTCGCTCCGAAAGAAAAAAGATCAGGTCAAAATTCGCCGATCACGCCTGCGATTGAGGGCGAAGCAAGTTCTCTTGCAACGCTTGGCCGGTGAGTTCACCCTCCCAGCGCGCGAGCACGAGAGTAGCGACTCCGTTTCCGATCATGTTGACCAGGGCGCGAAACATGCTTAGAAAACGGTCGATGCCGAGGATCAGCGCCATGCCAGCCACGGGAATGCTTGGAATAACCGACAACGTGCCGACGAGGGCAATGAACGACGCTCCTTGGACCCCGCTGGCGCCCTTAGATGTGAGAACCGCTACAGCGAAAATTGTGAGCTGTTGCGTCAAGGTGAGATGCGTATTCGTAGCCTGCGCGACAAAGAGCGCCGCCATGGTCATGTAGAGACTGGTGCCGTCTGTGTTGAAGGTGAATCCGGTCGGAACCACGAGGCCGACAAGCGATTTCGAACAGCCAAGTTTTTCCAGCTTCGCCATCAGCGTAGGGATGGCAATTTCTGAAGAACTCACGGCCAAGACCAGCAAGATCTCCTCTTTGATATAGGCGAGAAAGCGAAAGATGCTGAAACTTGCGGCCCACGCGACCAGTCCGAGTACAACTACCACGAACAAGACGGAGGTCAACCAGAAGGTTCCTATCAGCTTGGCGAGCGGGCCTAGGGATGCCAGTCCGAATTTGCCAACGGTATAGGCCATGGCGCCAAAGGCACCGATGGGCGCGAACTTCATGAGCACGCGCGTCACGGAAAAGACGACGTGCGTGAAAGACTCGATGAAGTCGATCATTGGTTTAGCGCGCGCGCCGGAAGCTGACATGGCGAAACCGAAGAGCAGTGCGACGAACACAACTTCAAGAATGTCTCCCTTGGCGAAGGCATCCACGACAGTTGTTGGGATGATGTGCATCAGAAACTCGGTGACAGTTTGCGCTTTGGCTTGGCCGGCGTAGTCCGCGACAGACTTGGAGTCCAAGGTAGCGACGTTGACGTTAAAACCGCCGCCCGGCTTGGCCACGTTGCCCACCACGAGACCGATCAGCAGGGCAATCGTCGAAACGATCTCGAAATAAAGAAGCGCCATGCCGCCGACGCGGCCGACTTTCTTCAGGTTCTCCATGCCCGCGATCCCTGTCACCACAGTGCAGAAAATGATCAAAGTGATGATCATCGAGATCAGGCGGATGAACGCATCGCCGAGCGGCTTCATTGCGATGGCGCGCGCGGGGTCCACGTATCCCAGCACGATGGCGAGTGCCATTGCGAACAGCACCTGCACCCACAGAACGCGATAGAAGGGGAGTTTGCTGGGCGTCGGCTCGCCTTGCCGCGTACTCGCTTGCGTGGGTGTAAGGGTCTCCATCGCGGCTGTTTGTCCTTGGTCTTTATGGATGAGTTGTCGTTCAGTGGCAGTCCGGGTGTTCCGTGCGAACGGCCGGGTCGCCTGTCGACACAGAAAAAGCGGATGCGATTACTTGACGGTTTCTGGCTCCAGGATGCGCACGAGCCAGGGGATGATCACCTCTTTGAAAATTCGCGGATCGGGCCAGACGCCAACCTGCCTGCCAAGATGTCCGCCCAGCGGATTGACCCATGCCGTCTTGGGCACATCGCCGTTGCTCATAAGAAGGTAGATGTCTGAGATGGGCACCTGCGTGTCTTTGACGCCGGCGAGGATGAGCATCGGAGCCATCGGTTTGCCGAGCAAACCCTGTTTGACAAGCGACATTTTCGGCAACTCGACGGCCATCTCGTCGATGGTATGGACGTTATCGAAGATCGCCATCAGCGCGGGAACCTGGTCAAACAGATATTCGCGATTGCCGATCAGGGAATTCGTCAAAAATTCCTTCTGAAAAAAAGTGTCAACCGGAGGCGACTGCGCGCTCGCGCCTTTCAGCCGCGCCCGTTCAACAATCGCCATCTTGGTCGCCCAATACGCTCCCCAACTAACGCCGTGCATGGCTACGCGAGTCTTGTCGATCTCGGGACGTGTGGCGATATAGTCGAGCACGCGCGATAACATGCGGTCGGCGGTTTCACTGACCTTGATCGGATTCTGACCGGTGCCTGGACCATCGACGGCGAGATATCCAACGCCAAACGGAAGAATCGCCGCAAAACTTTCGGCCAAATCCTCTTTACGGCTATCGAGTCCGTTGACCGCGAGTACGAGCGGCACTGGGCCGTTGCTATTCTTCGGCAGCCGCAGGTAGCCTATGATTTCTTTTCCTTCAAATGGAATCCTCACAATCTCCATCGGAGGATCCCAGAACTTTGCGTGAGCGCGGAACGCTTCCAACGCCTTTTCATAAGACGCCTGCTTGGCAGGAGACGCGGGGATGGGCCAGCGTCCAAAAGAGTAGAGGCGCCAGGCGCGAATGTAGTCGGCGTTGGCCTTCGCCGGGTCTGTCTTCTCAATCGACTTTGCCTCATTCATGTAGCGATCAGCCACGCCCATGAAGGCATTCGCCCATTCGTCCTTATCGCGCGTATGAACCGACTTGAAGGCTTCGCGCACATCGTCGGCATTCAACCCAATCAGCGGATACTGCCCCACCTCGGCGCGATGGACGGCCTCTGCCTTGATTTCTTCAATCGTGCGCTCGGCATGTTCATCCGCGAAGCACGAGAAACTCGCGGTAGCTATAAAAAACAGGATGGTGGAGAAAAAACCGGCAAGAGCCCGGAAAGACTTTGAAACCTGGGGAAGGTGGTTCGGCGGTCGGAACACGGAGTGGATTCCTTTCTGGCGGAAAAGATGGGGCCGGAAAAGATCCGACCCCGATTTTACGAAACCTCGCTTGCGAATATCGCGAGATCAGAAAATAAGCTTCAAGCCCAATTGCACAGCACGGCTGCCACCGGAACCGACTACGGGGTTAGCTGCGGCAACGTCCGGAGTAGCGCACGCGCATCCGAATGGCTGAACGGAAGGATCGTTGAAGCCGAAGCCATTCTGTCCGCCGTAAGGGTTCGCGAGATTCGGGTGATTGAAAATGTTGAAGAACTCAGCGCGGAACTGGGCATGTAGGCGCTCGCCAAAATGCCAGTTTTTAGCAACTGAGAAATCCACGTTGCGGAAGCCCGTGTCAGGGAACGTGTTGCGGCCCATGTTGCCAAAGCTCCCGAGGGCGGGCGGAATCATCACAGAATTACCGTTCGCATAACATCCGAACAAATTAAGCGCTGTGCTGGCAGGACCCGCTGTATTGCCGCCATCCAGCGCCAATGCCTTTGCGTTGCAAGTCGCGTTTGTGGTCGGCGCCCCTTGAATCTGTTGTCCTGGAAAGAACGGTATGCCCGTAGCGCTGGATTTGAAGTCGTTTGGGTTTCCGAAGAAATTCCAGCGAATCGGGCTTTGGGCAGGAGGACTCACCGGAAGCGGACCGATGCCGGATGCATCCGTTCCTTCGTCCATTGGACCCCAGTACTGCGGGCTTTGTACGGTGACGATGGAATTGAGTTCCCAACCTTCCAAGGACTGTGCGTAACCTTTCTTGCCGGGGATAGCGTACGTGAACGAGACCGTGAGACGGTGACGCACATCGAAGTCGCTGTTTCCGTATTCCGCGGCAACATTGTGAGCGTTCTGCGGAAGTCCAGAGCCGTAGCCGAAATCCCAGTTTGCACCCACGTCATCGAGAGCGTGGGCATAGGTGTAGCCAGCCACCATGCTCAGTCCGTGAAAATTCCTCGAGTTCAACGTGACCTGCAGACCGTTGTAATTCGAGCGATAGACGTTGGCCATTTGAAAGACATTGCTCAAGTAGGGGAACTTGGTGGCGAAGGGACGGTTCGCTTCCTCGAGTCCAGTGCTGTCTGGAGCGCAGAAGGTTTGATCCGTGTACCCGGATGCGACGCAGTTAGCGACGCTCTGAGCGGGCCAGCCCGATCCCACCGGCGGTTGGTTGATGTCGCGAATGCCGACCAGATTTCCACCGTGATTACCCACATAGGCCATTTCCAACGTGATGTTGGGAGTGAATGCGTGCTGCATACTAAAGGTCCAGTTCCAGACGTATGGCGTAGTCAGGTTGCGATCCACGCTCATGATCGGGCAGGGGCTGTTGAAGCAATTAATCGTCGGGCTGCCATAAATTGGGCCGTTATCCCAGGGGAAATTCGGGAAGACCGTGATATTACCGGTCGTAATGTTGCCTCCCGCCGTGTCCCCCGATCCGTCGATGATCGCACCGGTGGGAACGCTGCCGGGTCCAAAGGCATTGTTGAAGGCGATGAACGATTGCCAGTTGACCGTCTCGTACGTCAGCCCAAAGCCGCCTCGGAGGACGGTCTTGCCTGTCCCGTTCGTGTCCCAGGCAAATCCAACGTGGGGACTGAAATTCCTGTGGTCAGGATTGTAAAGGCTGCTGATGGGGTGGCTTCCGGTGTTGACTTGCACCAGCCCCACTGTCGGATCGAAGTTGCCCAGATGATTATGGTCTTCTGACGGAACTGAGCTGAACTCGTAGCGTACCCCGAGATTCACGGTTACATTTCGCGCGATGCGCCAGTCGTCTTGCAGAAACAAACCGGTCGCCCAATTGTGCAGGTTTAGTGTTGGATTCCCGATTTCGACCGACGCCTTAAAGGGAGCGCCCGAGAAAAAATCCTCGAGCGTCGTCGTATTCAAGAACAATCCCGGATTGTTGGGGTCGGGGGTGTTACCCCCAAGAAACGTGATACTGCCTCGCGCATTGCCGTAAGCTGCATTGGTCACGTTGTTGCGGTGAAATTCGCCACCGAATTTGATCGAGTGTTTTCCGGAGATGTACGAAATGTGATCCGAAAACTGAATCACATCGTCCGGACCCTGGAACTTCGGCCATTTGAAACCGCCGAGGCCGGGAAAGAAGTGGCCGCCGAAACCAATGCGCGGCAGGCCTCCGGTGAATGGCCCAGTTACACCCGTGTCCAATCCGTAACTTGAGGCTGGCGTGTTCAGATCGCCCGGCAATGTTGGTTGGTACAAGCGGTTGTAACCGGCGCGAGCTTCGTTGACCCAGCGCGAACTCGGAGTCCAAATCCAACTGCCGCCAATCACCTGCGCGCGGGTGTGAATCCTCGAGAGCCAATTCTGTTGCAGTTCGGGAAAGTCTTCCACCGTTCCTGTGTTGTTTCCGAAAAAATACATGCCGCTGACGCTTTGCCGTTCACTTATCCGGAAATCTACCTTTGTAACTACGTTCTTAACGCCAACATCGTTGCTGAATCCGTTCGCGATATCGATGGACTGTGTGTTGTTTAAAGGGAAGCCCTTGCCGTTGCATGAAACTGTGCCGCCCGTTGTCGTGCAACCCGCAACTTGCAAGCTTGCCGGGCTGATGGCGACCCCCTCAGCAGTCAGATCATTGATTGCATCGGTAATGCTGTTAGCGCAGTCACCGGCAATCGCCAGACAATTCGTAGCATCAGTCAGGGACGCGGGCATGAACGGGCTGGTAATCCCGCTAAACGAATTGCCCACGTCATACATCTGGCCTTCGTAGGCTCCAAAGAAGAACGCCCTGTTCTTGATGATCGGACCGCCCACGCTGCCGCCATATTGCTCCAGGGTTCGCGGCAGCTTCGAGTTCGGCACCGTGTTGAAGTAATTGCGCGCGTCGAAGACATCACCGTCGCGGCCGAATGCGAAGGCGGTCCCATGAATGGCATTCGTGCCGGACTTCAGACCTACGTTGACGACCGAACCTGGCTTCCAGCCATATTCCGCGGGCGGAAGCTGCTGAATGTTGAACTCCTGAATCGCGTCGATCGGAAGGATGGTCGCAGAGTCACCCGCGATCCCGGCGCCATTGACGATCGCCTGCCCAGAGTATGGTTCGCTGTTAAACAGGCCTTCAATAAAGTAGGCGTTATCTTCGGCGCGCAAGCCGTTGGTGCTGGTCGTGGAGAAGCCGCCGCCCGGATAGCGGACGACTCCGGGGCGCAGTTGCAGAAGATTCTCGTAATTTCGGCCGTTGAGCGGGAGGTCGTTAATCTCGGAATTACTAAGCGTTCCCCCCAATGTAGAGGAAGTACTGTCAACCAGAGGAACCTCGTCGGTGACGACGACGGTCTCCGAAACCGAGCCGGGCGGCAAGGTGACATCGACCCGCAAGTCTTGCGCTACTTCCAGCGCAATGTTGACTCGCTCGACCGCCTTGAATCCTTTGGCCTCTGCCTTAACCTTATAAACGCCGGGCTGCAGATCGGGAGCAGCATAATCTCCCGAGGCGTCGGTGGCGACGGCGCGAGTGGTTCCGCGTTGGGTGTCGGTGATCACGACGGCGGCTCCCGAGACGCCCGCGCCCGATTGATCGGTCACGCTCCCTAATATGCGACCGGTTGTGGATTGCGAAAAGGCGGACAGGCTGAGAGCCAGCAGGAGGCACACCACAGCTACGATGCGCATGCCATTCAACGGAGAATGCATTTACAACCTCCAGATCCTCGAAACAGAGGATGGAACAGTTTTCCGGGCCGAACAAGTACACGGTTGGTTTCGACTGGGAGTAAGATCAAGCGCTGTGAATGTATAGCCTTGACGTGGCCCACCCGTCAAGTAGTATTGTGGTTCGACCACAAGACAGCTTCCCCCTCTCCAAGCGAAGTTTCTGGTCGAAACCGATAAGTTGGCGCAAAATCGACCAGCTAAGGAAAAACGACGCATGGCTATCGCGAGTACCAATCCTGCAACCGGCGAAGTGCTGAAGACTTTCGAACCTCTCACCGCAGCGCAAATCGAACAAAAGTTGCAATTGGCAGCTGCCGCATTTCGAGTCCACCGAAAAACTACTTTTGCGGAGCGCGCGAAAAACATGCTGCGCGCCGCTGAAATTCTCGAGAGCGAGAAAGAACAGTGCGCCCGATTAATGACTCTCGAGATGGGCAAACCGCTCAAGGCGGCAGTGGCGGAGGCTGCCAAATGTGCGACGGGCTGCCGCTATTACGCGGAAAACGCGGAGAAATTTCTCGCCGACGAAGTCGTCGAAACAGGTGCCAAACGCAGTTTTATTCGCTATCTTCCGAGCGGTCCAATTCTCGCGATTATGCCCTGGAATTTTCCTTTCTGGCAGGTCTTCCGTTTTATCGCACCCTCGCTCATGGCGGGCAATGTCGGCCTGTTGAAGCACGCTTCGAACGTTCCCCAATGCGCGCTGAAGATTGAAGAGATCGTGCGGCGTGCAGGATTCGCCGAGGGCGTATTCCAGACGCTTCTGATCGGTTCAGGGCCGGTGGACAGCATCTTGAATGACCCGCGCGTGGTTGCCGCGACGCTGACGGGTAGCGAGGGCGCGGGAATTCAAGTTGGCATCTCTGCTGCCCGCCGCATCAAGAAAGTTGTGCTTGAGCTCGGTGGCAGCGATCCCTTTATTGTGATGCCCAGTGCCGATCTCGACGCCGCGATCGCGACCGCGGTCGATGCCCGTGTGCAAAATAACGGTCAATCGTGTATTGCCGCCAAGCGTTTTATCCTCTCTGAAAAAATTGCCGACGAGTTCGAACACAAGTTTGTAAAGCGTATGCAAGAGTTGCGGATTGGCGACCCCTTCGATGACGCGACGCAATTGGGTCCGTTGGCGAATGCGGATGCAGTTACGTCGCTTGATGCCGATGTGAAGAAAACGGTTGCGGCTGGAGCGCGCGTGCTGACAGGCGGCCATCCTCTGGACCGCGACGGAAGTTTCTATGCGCCAACTGTGCTGACTGATATTCCCCGGGACTCGCCCGCGTACAAAGAAGAATTCTTCGGTCCGGTGGCGTCGCTATTCCGCGTCGACAGCGTCGATCAGGCGATTCAACTGGCCAACGACAGCCGCTTTGGACTCGGTGCCAGTGCTTGGACAAAGGATCCCGCTGAGACGGAACGGTTCATCAACGACCTCGACGCGGGCATGGTATTTCTCAACAAAATGGTGGCCTCCGATCCGCGGCTACCCTTTGGAGGGGTGAAGTACTCGGGACACGGTCGCGAGCTGGCGGAGTGTGGGATTCGCGAGTTTGTCAACATCAAGACGGTCTGGATTCAGTAAGCGATAACAGGGGATTCCGACAATCGAACGTTATGGTATAGTGGTCAGACCACAATACCATCGTCATCGGAGGTCGCGAATATGAGGGGCATTATGGCCAATGACTTGGAGGATCCGCTCGCCGCCAAACCGTTATACCGGGCGGTTAAGACTTCCCGCCTGTTTGAACAAATCGTCCAGCAAGTGGAAGATTCGATTCTGCAAGGCCAACTGAAGCCCGGCGACCAGTTGCCGGCGGAGCGCGATCTGGCCCAGCGCTTTGGCGTAAGCCGCACAGCCGTTCGCGAAGCTGTGAAGACGCTTCGCGAAAAGGGGCTGGTGGAAGCCTATTCCGGCCGCGGAACTTTCGTGACCAATGGCACTTCACAGGCGATGCGCCAGTCGTTGGACCTGATGATTCGCATCAATCCCCAGGAAGGCTCGGCAAATCTGGCGGAGTTGCGGTTGGTGCTGGAGCCGGAAATTGCCGGTCTGGCGGCGACTCGGATTGAGGAACAACTGTTGATCACGATGCGCGAGGCCGTCGCGGTGATGAGCCGCAACCTGAATGATCCAGAAGCCTACGTGGAGGCGGATCTCGACTTTCACCTCGCACTGGCGGAAGCCGCGGGAAATCCCTTGATCCTGTCCTTGCTGGATTCGATTGTTGGACTATTGCGCGAGCAGCGCAGCCGCATCTTTAACGTCGAAGGCGGTCCAGACCGCGGCCAGTATCATCACAAGCGGATTCTACGAGCGGTCGAGCAGGGTGATCCGGAATTAGCCCGAGAGGCCATGCGAGCTCATCTCAAGCAGGTGATCGCGGATTCATCGTCGCTGGGGAAGAAGTAGTCGGCGCAGATTTTATAGGAACCGCGCTCATTTCATAGATCACGATTTTACGAATCATAGATCACGATTTACGAAAAAGATCTTCCAGAGAGAGATCTCGCAAAGATTCAAAGATAAGGTCCCCATAGAAAGATCAGGGAATCTAGCAGCGAAGGGGAACGGTCGCATGGCGAAATTGGGGTTCATCGGTCTGGGCGTGATGGGCGGCAATATGGTCGCTCGCCTGCTCGAAAAAGGGCATACCGTAACCGGCTACAACCGCACGCGGTCTAAAGCGCAGTGGCTGATCGAAAAGGGCATG
>Ga0302281_10003295_pt1 | contig 11249 bp, 4 predicted proteins | sample III_Fen_E1_2_FD_198762 | JGI IMG/M metagenome (GOLD analysis project Ga0302281, IMG submission 198762) | Peat permafrost microbial communities from Stordalen Mire near Abisko, Sweden - III_Fen_E1_2 | ecosystem: Environmental > Terrestrial > Soil > Wetlands > Permafrost | place: Sweden: Abisko...
TCAGGACTGATTCCAAAGTAAGTGGTATCGCGATTGAGGCGGGCTTCGAATCCTGCTCTCAATGCATGCGCTGCCGTGGTGAAGGATACGTTCTGCCGTCCTTGAAATAAATTGCCATATGCCTGCATCACCGAACCGGCGGCGGAATTGAATGCTTCAAACAGTCCATCGTTGAATTTCAAGGCTGGGTCGGTGTAGTCGGTCGTGGGAAAGCCCGGCGTGGACCGCGTAATGCTGATCGACGACTCAAGGACGAGCCGCGGGGAGACGGTGCGAGTGTAAGTTCCAACAACATTGCGCTGCCGGTCAAAGTATTCGATCCCGAAGCTCGGATCAATGGCGGTCTGATCGGGATTGGTCGTAGGCCCTGAAAGATTATCGAAGTTGAATCGAGCAAAGAACTGGTCCTTGGCGGAGAACTTGTGATCCAGGCGCACGGAGAACTGATCGGCGTCGGTAGCCACCTTGGACGCGGTCGCATACGTGTGAGCCGCAAAAGCGCCGGCTGCGTAGTTAGGCAGCGGATAGCGCGCCAGAACCGCGGCGATTCCGGGATCGACGGGGACTGTGAGCGTATCGACCGACCCGTCGGGATACGTCACCGTATCAATACCGGTGCGCTCGGTGGCCGTGGGCACCGGCATCACCTGAGTCGTTCCCAGAACCTGGCGGAAACCCTGGTACTGGAAGAAATAGAAAGTGCGCTTGCGCCCGTCGTAAAAATGCGGAATAAAGACCGACCCGCCATTGGTAAATCCAAATTCATTGCGCCGGAACGGCGGAATGCGTCCCGGATACGCGGGCGTCGCATGGTCAAAATAGTTGCGCGCGTCGAACGCCGAGTTTCTGACAAATTCAAAGATCGACCCGTGAAACCCGCTGGCGCCCGAGCGAGTAACGATATTCGTGAATCCCGCCGCGCCGCGCCCGATTTCCGCCGGCATCCAGCCGGACCTGGAATCGATTCTTTCCACCGCGTCCACATTGAAATTGGGAAACGTCGATCCGCCCATCTCCGGATCGCTGATATCGGCGCCGTCCATGGCAAACGTGGCTTCGACGCCTCGCTGCCCGTTGATGGCGAATTGCGCCGTGAAGTTGGTGGCGCCGTTCGCATCGGTCATCGTCCCGGCGGCCAGCAGCAGCAGTGTCCCAAAATCGCGCCCATTGAGCGGCAGCTCGCTCACTGCCTGGTTCGACAACTGCTCGCCCCCGGTGGCAGCTTGGCCCTTGAGCTCCGCTACGGAAAGTTCTCCGCGGTCAGAAAGGTTAATCTCAACCGACGCCGCATTGGGAGCCAAGTCGATCGACTGCGCGTAATCGACCGTGCGCCCATCGGCCTCAACCGTCAGCCGGTACTGGCCGGGGAGAAGAGGAGCCAACTGAAATCGCCCGTCGACGGCTGTGAGGGCTTCGGCGCTCGCGGTTCCAACGAGCCGCACCTTTGCAGCCACGATCGGAGCACCAGCCGCGTTGCGTAGCACCCCCTGCCACACAGGCTGCGCCGTTTGCTGTGTCCAAACGGGAATTGCGGAAATGAGGAGGACGAGGAAAGTCAAGGTCTGGAAGCCTCTTCTTCTGCCATTTGGCGTGGAAGCGGCCGGCCCGGAAACAGATTCGATTTTCAAGGGATTTATGCCTTTAAGAATGCTTGCGGGCGACCCAGGAAGAGCGTAGACGGCATGAAGATTTCCTGATTGTGCCCGCACCGATTATACCTGTTACCGGGATCGTAGTGCGCCGTGCGGAAACTCCCCGGTCCTTTGCGAAAGCGATACATACACTCAAACCTCTACACTAATTGCAGCTTATGACAAGCTCCGATTCAAGCGCGGACACCATAGCCGCTATCTCCACGCCGCCAGGACGCGGCGGCATCGGCATTGTGCGCCTGAGCGGCCCTGATGCGCCATCCATTGCGGCCCAACTTGTACAACTCCGTCAGCCGCTGGAACATTCGCGTGCGCGCTTGGCGGACGTGTTGGATCCAACGGGCGGCGAGGGCGGGCGGATTGACGAGGCAGTGGTGGCCTGGTTTGCAGCGCCCAATTCCTACACGGCTGAAGACGTGGTCGAGATTGCGGCTCACGGCTCGCCGGTCGTTCTCGAACTATTGCTGCGCCGCGCTCTCGACCTGGGGGCTCGGCTCGCTGAGCCCGGCGAATTCACCCAGCGGGCATTCCTGGCTGGAAGAATAGACCTCACCCAGGCCGAAGCGGTGCGCGACCTTATTGAGGCGCAGACGCTTACCCAGGCGCGGCAGGCCGCCAGCCAGATGGGCGGAGCGCTCAGCCGCCGCGCGGGGCCTGTCAAGCTGTCCCTGGTCGAACTCATCGCCCTGCTCGAAGCGGGCATCGACTTCGCCGAGGACGACATCGACGTAACGCCGGCAGCCGAGATTGCCAGCCGCATCGCCGAAATCACACTCCCGCTCAAGGCGCTTGAAGCCTCGTTCGCCCGTGGCCGAATCGTTCATGACGGGCTCACCATGGCCATCGTCGGCCGCCCCAATGCGGGAAAAAGCTCGCTCTTCAATCGCCTGGTCCAGCGCGAGCGCGCCATCGTCACCGCGCAGCCGGGAACCACCCGTGACTTGGTCACCGAGCGGATTTCGCTTGAGGGAATCCCGCTGGAACTGGTGGACACTGCCGGACTGCGCGAGGGACTGGAAGAAGCCGAGCAGCTCGGCATTGCCCGCAGCCGCGAAGCGCTTGCCGATGCTGCGCTTGTGCTTGTGGTGCTTGACGCCACCCAGCCGCTCAACGAAGAGGAGCATCGCCTTCTTCGCGCGGTGGCCGGCAGGCCGGCACTGGTTGCCATCAACAAAAGCGATTTGGCGCATGCGTCTTCGCCAGCGTCCGAACTGGACGAAATCCCTGCTCTAAAAACCTCCGCGCTCACCGGCGAAGGCATTCCTGAACTGCGCGAGAGGATTCTGGCCCTCGCCACCGGCGGAGCTTCGGCCGAACCAGGCCTGCTGACCAGCCTGCGCCATCACCAGGCGATTACGGCTGCGCTGGCGGCGTTGAGCGATGCGGCGCAGGCCAACTCCGGCGCCATTCCTCACGAGATGATCCTGCTTGATCTTTACCGTGCATTGTCGGCGCTCGACTCGCTGACCGGCCAGACCACCTCCGACGACATCCTGAACCTGATCTTCTCCACCTTCTGCATCGGAAAATAGAGCGGTGTCCAAAGCCATCCAATAGAATATAGAAATATCCATTACTCCCTTGCATAACTTGAGTTTAGTGTCCTACAATGTCCATTATGAGACACGGACAGCCGAAAGAGTATGTGTCTCCAATGTGTCTCCAGATGGGCATGTGTCTCCAGAATGGATCTGTAGGTACAGAGAAGGGGCGAAACGGCACTCACAGACGCAGGAATCAAGGCTTTGAAGCCAAGGGCGGGGCGATACATGGTGAGCGATGGCCGGGGGCTTTCGCTGGACATACTGCCGAGCGGCAAAATGGCGTGGCTGTATCGGTACTCCTTGCAGGGCGAACGGGGAAAGGTGACTCTAGGGGGGTATCCCGATCTGACCTTGCGGAAGGCACGCGAAAAACGCGACGAACTGGCGGCGCAAGTAGCAAGCGGCAAGTCTCCCGCCATGGAAGAGAAGCAAAGGCGCGCGGGTCGCAGTACCAACCCCACCACCAGAGAGTTTGGGGAGGGGTTTTACAAAGAGCAAGTGTTGCGGCGCTGGAAAGACCCCAAGGCCATTCGACGTTACCTGGACAACGAGATTTTCCCCACCCTTGGGGAAAAAGTTCTCAGAGACGTAAACGCCCTGGACGTGCAAGCCCTTGTGTACCGGAAGCGAGACAACGGGCAGGTTCAAGCGGCCATGCAACTTCGCAATGTGATAAAGCAGATGTTCGCTTATGCGATTGAAACCCAACTGGTGACTGTCAACCCCGCCGTGATGGTGGCAACCCGGTACATCGGCAAGGCCCGGAAACGGTCCCGTGTTCTCACTCAGAGCGAAATTCGCCTTTATCTCCGCACCATCTACCAGTCGAACATCCGGCGGCAATTCAAGCTGGCGCTGCATATCATCCTGTTGACCCTTTCCCGCAAGTCGGAACTGTTGCTGGCGCGGTGGGAGCATGTGAACTTTGAGGCCGGGGAATGGCTCATACCTGAAGAGAACGCAAAGGGCGGCAAGCCGCACATCGTTTACCTGTCAACGCAGGTTGCCGCAATGTTCCTGGAGTTGAAGACCCTGGCTGGTGACTCCGAACTGGTAATGCCGGGCCGGGGAAGCCTCAGAAGGCCCTTTGCCACGAACGCGCTTAACAAAGCATTGGAGGGGCTGACATTCGAGATGGACCCGCTCACCATTCACGATCTGCGCAGAACAGGCGCAACGCTGCTCACAGAGAATGGATTCAATCGAGACGTGATCGAAAAGGCTTTGAGCCATGAGGCCGGGGGGATTCGGGCCGTGTACATCGTTGCCGAGTATGCAGACCAGCGCAAGAAGATGCTCCAATGGTGGGGCGATTACGTGGAAGGCATCGTGAACGAATCCAAGGTGATCGTGGGCAACTTCGGAGGCGGCGCGGCGTAGCAGTCCAGCTTCTTAACGACCAGGGCCGAACTGATTGCCCTTGGCTCTGAGGAACACACGGAACTCTCGCGGTACAAGGTGGATCTTCCTTTCTATTGACTCATCCGAGGATTTCATGCAGGATGTGTTCAGTCTTGGTTCGTAGACCAGCAAAGGACGCTCGACAGATTGGGTCTCTTCCAACTTTGCTCGGACCAGCCTGAAGTACCAGAATTACCCGCATCACCAGCAGCGCCCGCATCACCAGCAGCGCCCCGTACCACCATTCGCAGGACCCTGTAGCGCAAGACAAGGCAGAATAGATAGCCAGTGCGTTTGCACCAAAATGGCTCTTGCATTCTACCAGCGGCAAGGACTACATCCGCAGCGGCAGATGTTGCGTCACTGCGGGCGGTAGTGACGGTTTGCAGCCTTGCGCGAATGCCTCTTCCAGGTCCAACAGCGTGAGCTGCGTGGAACCTTGAGTTGCGTTTGTCCTCCAACGATTTCAGCACTCGAATGGAGATGGCGATGACAATGGCGGTTTCAATACTTCGTTTGCCTGCCGTGAAGGCGCGGGTTGGGCTTTCGCGCAGCGCAATCTATCTGGCGGTTTCACGTAGGGAATTTCCTCGCCCTGTGCAACTAGGGGCGCGCGCAGTGGGTTGGCTGGAATCTGACATTGAGGAGTGGATTCGTGAGCGCGTAAAGCTTAGCCGGAAACTGCCATGAATCCTCAGCGGATTCAAAAGCAAACACCGGAAGCCGCGCATTCAGGCAAGACGCGGTTGCGGGTTACACCACCGCAACAGGCTTTGCAGCGGTCTCTTTTCGATGCCTCTGCCGTCGCAGAGGCAGAGGCCGGCGGCGAGGCCGCCCTGCGAATGGTGATGCGCGGCACGGATACACTCAAGCCGCATCCAAGCCTGCTCAAGCTGGACCTCTCTCCCACAAACGAGCGGCTCCTTGCGCTCGAAAAACTCGGCGACACAATCTTCGAGCAACCTCTCCTCATCACACAAGAGAACGTGATTGTCGATGGCTATGCCCGCTGGCGAATTGCTCGCCACCAACAACGCGACACAATCCTGTGCCAGGTGTGCCAACTCACAGAGCAAGAAGCGCTGCAACGAATCCTGCAAACCAGCCGCCGCCCGGAATGGTTGAATGCCTTCAGCCGTGTGCAACTGGCTCTCGATCTTGAGCCGTGGTTTCGTGAGAAGGCACGAGCGAATCAAAGCGCCGGGGGCAAGGAGAAGGTTTCGTCAAAATTGACGGAAGATCGCCGCATCGACTGCCGGAAACAAATTGCCAACCTCGCTGGCGTATCCACGGGCAATGTGACAAAGGTGAAGCAAATACTTGATTCGGCGGGGGCGCTGCAACTGATCGAGGCACTTCGCCCCGGCGAAATCAGCATTCACCGCGCCTGGACGTTGCACAAACTCTCAACCAGAGAGCGGGAATCCGCCTTGGGATACCAAAGATCCAAGAAGCGCACCAGCAAGCGGCTTCAGAAGTTGCTGGCGGGGAAAATCCCAAAATCCGACTCTGTATTCGCTCAGCTTCAGTGTCTCGTCCAGTGTCTCAAAGTGCTGAAGAATACACCCTGCATGGCGAGTCTCTGGAAGGAAATCGACAATCTTGTTTCCGCCATTGAGCACAAGTTCCCTTCCAACAGGAGCGATTCAAATGCCCACCAGACAGACCATCAAGCAGATATTGGTCGACAATCGGAACCTCTGGGACAATGCACAGAAAAGTCATGTGGTCCGCGAGAACTTCCAGAAGATGCTCGACTGCCGAACCTTTGCACTGGGGGCTGAAGTCTACGCATCCAACAACGGGGAGCGGAAGTATTTCCCGCACACCTGCAAGTCCAGAACCTGTTCAAGCTGCGGCCAGCGCTCGACGCTCGCCTGGCAGCGTGAAGTGGCAGCCATGCTTCCGAACATTCCATTTGCAGGCGTTGGATTCACTATGCCAAATGTGTTCTGGCCCATCTTTCAGCAAAATCGGCACCTGCTCGACGATCTCCCCGCAATCGGCGCGGGAGTTTTGCAAGACTGGGCCGAGAAGAAGTACGGCGCGCGGATCATAATCTTGGTGGTCCGTCACACCTTCGGCAGCCATTTGAATTTCAATGCGCACCTTCACATCTTGGTATCGACCGTAGGCCTTCACAAGGCAGGGCGGAGACTGGTCGAGGGCATACGCTTCCCTCGCGATGCCGTCATGCGCAAATGGCGGCATACGCTGCTCGATTACCTCACGATGGCTGTCAATGTTGGCCAGCTTGCCGCCCATCTCCCCCAACCAGAATTAACAAAGCTATTTGAGGAGCACCGCGACCGCTGGTGGAGTGCAAAGGTCGATTACTTCAAATCCAAGGACGCATTTTTCCGATACATCTCCCGATACTTACGCCGCCCGCCACTGGCCGAGTACCGGCTGCTCTCCAGCGACAACAACCAAGAGGTTCGTTTTTTGACCAAAGATAAGAAGCTGGGCGGGAAAGTCACCACCACCACCTGCACCGCGCATGAGTTCATTGCACGCCTTGCTGACCAAGTCCCGGATCGTTACCGGCACGGAATTCGATACTTTGGCTTGCTTGCGCCACAGTCGATTGGCAAAAGCTACGAAGTGTTCCTGGCCCTTCTCGGTCAGCGGAGACCACCCCGGCCAAAGCACTTACGCTGGGCAGCGTCGATTCAGAAGACCTTTGGGCAAGACCCGCTACTCGATCGCGACGGGCAACGTATGTATTGGGTTGGCCGAGTCTCCCCGACCACGGCTGCGCCTAATTCAGGTCCAATCCATCCACCGGCCCGCACCTAAGATCAGGCAATCCCAATCCGCTAAAGACAGCCTCCACCCTTCCTATCCCGTGAGACAGGTCCTGTCAAAATTCGCACTACTATCGGTTGCCAATGGCTCTTCTCATGGCTCTTCAACTCGACCTGTCTCTGAAACGAGATCTTGATTTTCCTATGGTTCAAGATCGAAGCCGCAGGCGCCGCGTTCGCTGCAGCAGTGGCCTCCGAGTAGTTTTGAGGCCGGGACAAGGTGTGAGTCGCAGGAGGTAAACAGGCGTATGCTAAAGCAGCCATGACGAATCGATCTGAACTCGGCGAGGTCGGAACTTGGGTCCAGCCCTGTCAAGAAAAAGGGCAATGAGACTCCATATATAGATACATATCTCTATGACAACCGCGACCGCGGCAAACGCCTGCGGCTTCCTTCTTACCTCCAAGTCGAAAACGACTCGCAAACGAAATTCGCCGTTCCTCCGCATCCTGCCCGAGTCGTTTCCGATCTTGGATAGCGACATTCCAGCCGGAATCCAGGAATTCGAGCAATCCATCCTGGCGTTGCCTAAAGACAGTCTGATAAGCCCCATATGCAATGAGCGGCGAGAAGCAGTTTGGCTCGCTACTCGGCCTTGTAGGTGTAGACAATGGGCTGCCACGCTCCGTCGATGTACGAATAGAGCGTGGCGTAGATGGTCTCGCCGTTGGTTGGCAGGCCGGTCACGGTTACCGAGGTGGCCGTGGTTGGACTGCCCGCATAGATGTTCTTCGTATTTGCCCCAGAAGACGCGGTGCCGATGTTGAACCAGTAGTTGGTTGCCGGGTTGCCGGGCGACCATGTGAACGTGACCGTGGAACTTGTGAGTTGGGTGGCCGGAGTCGGCGTGGTGAGCACAGCAGGCGTTGGAGTCCCACTCGCGGTATAGGTGTAGATCTTGGGCTGCCAGGCTCCCGCAATGTATGAGTAGAGCGTGGCGTAGATGGTTTCGCCGTTGGTGGGAAGGCCGGTGACGTTGGCTGAGATGAGCGTGGTTGAGCCGGTGGAGTAGAGGTTCTTCGCGCCTGTTCCTGAATCCGTGGTGCCGAGGTTGAACCAGTAGTAATTAACTCCTTCGCTCCCCGACCACGTGAACGTAACATTGGAGCTTGTTAGCTTGGTGCTGGGCGTGGGTGTTGTGAGCGTAGCCGCCACGGGCGAGCCGGATGCAGTGTAGGTGTAGACGATTGGCTGGTAGACACCGGCGATCAGTGAATACAGCGTGACGTAGAGAGTCGCCCCGTAAGTCGGAATGCCGGTTACTGTTTTCGAGAGTGTCGTGATCGGCCCAGAGCTATAAATATTTTTCGCATTCGAGCTGGTGGCCGCGGTGCCTACATTGAGCCAGTAGGTCGTAATCCCGGTGCCGGGCGTCCATGTAAAGGTGGTGCTGGCGGTAAGCTTGGTGCCTGCTGCGGGCGCGGTCAGCACTGCCGGCCCGTAAGCATAGAAGGTATAGACGGTGGGCTGAAAGACTCCCGAGATCTGGGAATACAGCGTGGCGTAAATGGTCTCACCGTTTGTGGGCAGGCCGGTTACCGTCTCAGTGAGTGCCGTAACCGAGCCTGAGCTATAGATGTTTTTTGCATTAACCCCTGAGGCCGCGGTGCCGAGATTCAGCCAGTAGTTAGTAACTCCTGCCGCGGGGGTCCAGGTAAAGGTGACACCAGTGCCGGCAAGCTGGCTGCCCGGTTTGGGCGAGATGAGAATCGCAGCCGGGGGCGGGTTAACCAGTATGCTTTGCGTGACCTGCGCAGCGGCGGCGTAGTCGGCGTTGCCCGCCTGGTTCGCAGCCACCACCACCGTTCCCGCGTCGGTGATGGTTAGGGTTGTGCCATTGGTGCCGCTAACCGTTCCGGGACCGGAGACCACGCTGAAGACCACCGGATTGCCCGATGCTCCACCGGTTGCAGAAAGCGCGATGGGCGAGACGGGGTAGGTTACCGGGGACGTGGGAGGTCCGAACGTGATGGTCTGGGGCTCGATAACCAGGATGCTCTGAGTCACCTGGCTTGCCGCCGCGTAATTGGCGTTGCCGGCCTGGTTGGCACCCACCACGACTGTTCCCACGCCGGTGATGGTTAGCGTTGTGCCGTTGGTTCCGCTTACGCTACCGGGGCCGGAAACGATGCTGAAGACGACCGGATTGCCCGATGCGCCGCCGGTAGCCACAAGCGCAATTGGCGAGACGCCGTAGTTCACAGGCGAAGCGGGCGGCGTGAAGTCGATGGTTTGCGCCTGCTGGTTGTTTGCGCCGGTAAGGGAAATGCTCTGCGTTGCATTGGCCTGGCTTAGCGCATTGTCCGTAAGCACCACGCTGCCGGTGTTTGTGCCTGCGGTAGTGGGCATGAAGTTCATGGAGACATCGCAACTTGCGCCCTCGGCAAGCGGCGTTCCGGAAGCGCAAAGGTTGCCATCGCCGGTGTTCTCAGGGAAGTTTGCCGGGTAATTGGGGTTGCCGCCGGAGGTTGGCGTACTGAATTCGAGAGGCTGGTTGCCGATATTGAAGATGCTTACGGTCTGCGGGCCGTCCGCGGTGTCGGTTTGGCCGACTGGGGTGGCAGTGGGAAAATTGAAGCTCGGCGGGTTGGTGACGGTGTACTTTGTCACCTGCGGGGTAAAGGCAGCCCCGTAGAGGTTGCCTAGGTTGTCCACGGCCACCGCATTCCATTGGCCGCCCAGAATCGTTGCCGGGTTCCCCAGGCCGGTTCCCGTCCAGGGGAAGCGCACTACATTGCCGGCTCCTTCGTCCGACACATATAAATCGCCGGTTGCATCCACGGCTACGTTTTTCAGATAGTAGGTGTAGCCGCCGCCAATCGTGTTGGGGCCGCTCCAGCCGCCGCCCGTGCTCAGAAACTGGTACACGGCCGCATAGCCGCTCACGTTCGAATAGCCGTTGTCCGCAACGTAGATGTTGTCGGCTCCGTCAACCGCTAAACTTATCGGGTTGATAAAGTCGTACTGGCCAATGACAACCCCGGCTCCATAACCCGTTCCTGTTCGCGGGACTTCGACGACCTGATCGTTCGTGTTATCCAGAACAAACAGGTTGCCCGCGCCATCGACGGCGAGCCCTACCAGGGCTCCCCACGGACCGATCCCGCTGGAGATGCCGATCGCCGAACCGTAATTTATTCCGTTCCATGGCAGCTCGAAGACGCCCTTGGAACCATCGCTGTAGAACAGATTCCCGGCGCCATCCACTGCTATTGCCGTAAGGTCGCCTGAGCTGGCAATCACCGCCGGGGTGCCATAGGACGCGTCTGAGTATGCCACCTTGAATACCTTGTTGTTGTCCGCTGCGTAGACATTCGCCGCGCCGTCCACCGCTATGCTGTACGGTGAGGTCCATCCGCTGCCGATGCCTTCGCTGCTCATTGAGCTATACGTGATCTGAGACCCCTGCGCAATCGCGGTCAAATATCCAGTGCCCAAGATCGCGCTGGTGGCCGAATAAAGTACCGCCGCGCCGCTCCGTTGTCCAGCCGAAACGGGCGTGAAGGCCACGTTCACCGTGCAGGATTGGCCCGCAATGAAGTTCGTGCCAACACTGCAGGAACCGCCGCTGACCAGCGTGTAGTCCAAGTTCTGCGCCCCCTGAGTGAGCACCGAAATGTTGCCAATGGTGCCCGCTGCCGCGATGGGCACAGTGATTGTCCCGGTCGCGGCGCCCTGGCCCACAATCGCCGTTGCAACGGTGGCTGAGGCCGTGGCTCCGGTGAGGCTGCCAGTCGTCGCCGTGAGGCATGGCGGCGTTTCGTGCGTGGGCGGCGTTTGTCGTTTTCTTCGGTGCATGGATGGTGTATCTGTCGTGGCTGGAGAGAAGGGAAATCTCTGTGGG
>Ga0302281_10003301_pt1 | contig 11236 bp, 10 predicted proteins | sample III_Fen_E1_2_FD_198762 | JGI IMG/M metagenome (GOLD analysis project Ga0302281, IMG submission 198762) | Peat permafrost microbial communities from Stordalen Mire near Abisko, Sweden - III_Fen_E1_2 | ecosystem: Environmental > Terrestrial > Soil > Wetlands > Permafrost | place: Sweden: Abisko...
TCATCAGTACGCCGCAGGAAGCTTCCCTCGGTGTCGTCCGCAAGGGTATTGCCATGTTTAAGAAAGTGAATGTACCCATTCTGGGCCTGGTGGAAAACATGAGCTACTTCACCACCCCCAACGGGGAACGCGTCGAGATTTTCGGCCATGGCGGCGGTCAGGCCGAAGCCGCGCGTCAAAACGCCCCCTTTCTTGGCGAAATTCCTCTCTTCACCGAAATTCGGGAGGCCGGTGACCGGGGAATACCCGTCGTCGTTTCCGCGCCTAACCACCCCGCCAGCCGCGCCTTTATTCAAATTGCGGAAGCGTTGAAAACGAAAATGGGTTAGCTTAATCGATGACCATGGAAATCAACGCGGATTCACCAATGCGCATGGTGCTGCAGACCTTTCCGGGCGCCCAACGGGCCTTGTTTCGCCAGTATCACATCGGCGGCTGCAGCAGTTGTGGCTTCAGTCCGGACGAGACGCTGGCCCAGGTTTGCGCCCGCAACGGTGGACTGAATGTCAATGAAGTGCTGGCCCACATCCAATCCAGTCACGAATTGGACGCCAGAATCCTGCTGTCGCCGGCGGAATTGGCCGCACTCTTGCAAACCGACCCGTCCATCAAGCTGGTGGACGTGCGTTCACGCGAGGAGTTTGAGGCCGTGCACATTGCCGGCTCGGTCCTGCTATCCCAGGACGTCATGCGTGAAATCATGGGTTCGGGCTCGGACAAACATCCGATTGTGGTGATCGACCATCAAGGCAAGAATGCGCTTGATGCCACCGCTTACTTCATTGGCCATGGCCTGCGTAACGTCCGCTGTCTCCGGGGCGGCATCGACGCTTGGGCGCAGGAAGTTGATTCGCAAATCCGTCGCTACCGGCTCGGCTGAGCCGCCGGCCGGAGGAGTCGCGGGTTTTACCTTGATCGAACTCCTGGTGGTGATTGCCATCATTGCGATTCTGGCGGCGCTGTTGTTGCCGGCGCTGGCCGCGGCCAGGGAAAGAAGTCAGCGGGCCAGCTGCTTGAACAATGTCAAACAGCAGATTCTGGGCGCCAACATGTACGCCTCGGACTTCAACGATTCGTTGCCGCCGGTGTTTCTTGCCAATCATGGTTTCAACCAGGTGTCCGCGGAGCATTACGGCCGATATATTTACACCGACCCGACCGGCGCGTCCGGGTACAAGGTAAGCCAATCGGGGGATGAGGCGAAATCTTCCGCCAGCACCGACCAAACGTTTCAAAATCTGGGGTTTTTGTATCCCGCAAAGTATATCGGCGATGGCACGGATTACTTTTGTCCCAGTTACAATGCCAAGCCCGGCTCGCCCTTGGGAGCGCAATATTATTCACCGGTATTGACGACGAGCGTGGCCATCACCGTGGACGGGCAAACGCTGGTCGGAGGAGAGATCCGCTCCTCTTATTGTTGGAATTTGTGGGCGGACGCCACCGCCGCCAACAATCCCCGGCTTTACCCGAAGTTGTCGAAGTTTGGCGGCGTGAAATGCCTGCTGAACGAATACTTTGTGCCGGACGGCACCCCGAACAATCCGACGGTGGACCCTTTGCAAATGGCCCACGACCGCAGCAAATCATTGGTGGTGGCTTATACCGACTTTAGCGTCAAGGCGATTAAAGTGACGCCCCAAATGATGACGGATGCGTACGAACCGGCTGGTTCCAACCTGGGATGGAAAACCGGCACCCCGCCCCCGGCGGACTCCCTGGGCGCATTGCTCACGGACATCGAGGCGGCGCATTAAACATTGAATTTGAACAGCAACACATCGCCATCCTTCACGATGTATTCCTTTCCTTCCATCCGATACAGGCCTTTCTCGCGTGCGGCCGCCACGGAACCGCACTGCACCAGAGCCTCATATGCCACCGTCTCGGCCTTGATGAACCCCCGTTCGAAGTCGGAATGTATGACACCCGCCGCCTTTGGCGCGGTGTCGCCGGCATGAATTGTCCACGCGCGGACCTCCTTTTCTCCGGCCGTAAAGTACGTCCGCAGTCCCAATAAGTGATACGTCGCGCGGATCAGCGCGCCCACGCCGGACTCGCTCACCCCCAGTTCCTTCAAAAACTCCTTGGCTTCCGCTTCGGATAAATCAATCAGGTCGCTCTCGATTTGCGCGCTGATCACCACCGCCTCACAGGCAAAATGATGCGCCGCGTATTCGCGGACCTTCGTGACAAATGGATTTTGCTCCGCCCCGGCCAGATCGCTTTCCTTCACATTGCAGGCAAAAATCGTGGGCTTATCCGTCATGAGCCAGAAGAGACGCGAAATGGCCTTTTCTTCCGGCGCCAGCTCCAGCGTAAGCGCCGGCTTCCCCAGGTTCAAATGCGGCTCCAGTTTCTTGAGCACGGTTTCCTGCGCGAGCGCCTCCTTGTCGCCCCGCTTGGCATCCTTGGCCACACTCACGAGCTTCTTTTGCACCGCATCAAGATCGGCCAACACCAGTTCCGTGGTGATGACTTCGATATCCTGAACGGGGTCCACCGTGCCGGCCACATGATGAATATCCGCATCCTCAAAACACCGGACAACTTGCACGATGGCGTCCACCTCGCGAATGTGGGAAAGAAACTTGTTGCCCAGACCCTCGCCTTGGGACGCGCCTTTGACCAGCCCGGCGATATCCACAAATTCCACGGCCGCCGGAATCACCACGCTGGTTTTGGCGATCTTTTGCAGCACCGCCAGCCGCGCATCCGGCACCGTCACAATCCCCACGTTAGGGTCAATGGTGCAGAACGGGTAGTTTGCCGCCTCCGCTTTTCGCGTGCGCGTCACGGCGTTGAACAGGGTGGATTTGCCCACATTGGGCAGGCCGACAATTCCAGCTTTTAGCATAAAAAATAAGAATCAAGTACCGATCTCTACAGTTTGTGTTTGGTCAGGTCGAGGGCGATCTTGATGCCTTCGACAAGCGCGGTGGTAATCAGGCACAAGCCCGAAAGATGTTGCAGGCGCAGCAGGGTTTTTTCCCCAAATCTACCATGCCCGCGCGAAACCCCGAAGCTCAACACCAAAAACCACAGGGTGGCGCCGCTGAAAACTCCGGCCACGCAGGCGGCTCGCGCCGGCCACACATCGGCCACAATATTGTGACTCACCAGGTTGGCGGATACCATCACCCAGGCCACCAGCACCCCGAGGTTCGCCATCACCCTCACAAAGCCGGTGGCGAAGGCAGAGTGCGGATGAATCCTCTGCCCGATCCGCGCCTCGAGTTTTTCGGAGGCGGTATCCAGTTTGGTGGCTACTTTGACGCTTTGCGCCAGAAGGAATTTGCAGCCCAGGAACAGCAAAAACACGAAACTCATCACCTGCATGAAGGCTTGGACGAAGCCATGGTCAACAAAATGCGCCATGCCCGTAAAGGAAATGGCGCAGTAGGTCGTGTCCATCACCGCCGCGCCCAGGCCGATAAACAGGGCCCAAAGAAAGCCGCGTTGCGCGCCTTCATTCAAAATGGTCAGATTGATCGGACCCACGGGAATGGATGCGAAGACCACGGCGCAGAGAAATCCGGCCAGCCCCGCCATGAATATGGGATGCGTCCCGGCCATGTCAATCGTCCGCCTCAGTCCCCTCTTCGTCCGTTTCCTCGATTTCCCTTCGCCACGCGCGCGAAAGTCGCGGGCGCACAAAGCCATAGACCAGATAGGCCGTAAAAAAGATCGGCAGAACGTAATACAGGATCTTCTCGCGCAAAACCAGCAGCGAGCCGGCAAACAGGGCCGCGACGACAAACCTCAAGAAGGTGGTGGTGGTGCGCAACCCCAATGACTTGAAGCTGGGATAACGGACTTCACTTACCATCATGGCCGAGAGAAAGATCAGCACCACCGGCAGCAAATAACCCCAGTGGCCAAGGCCCTTTTCCTTCTCGTTAAGTTTGATGATGAACAGGGTTAGCGAAGCCACCAGCCCCGCCGCCGACGGTATCGGGAAGCCAAGGAAATCCTTGCCCGCCCCCGGTTGCTGCATGGCGGAAAGGCAGTTAAACCGCGCCAGCCGGAAGGCCCCGCACAACAGGTAAATCGAGGCAATAAACCAGCCGAATTCCGCGTATTCGTCCGGTAGCGCATTCCGCAATACCACGCGATGAACCAGAAAGGCGGGCGCCACCCCAAACGATACCAGATCGGCCAGGGAATCAAACTCCCGCCCAAACGGACTTTCATGCCCGCCCATGCGCGCAACCCGTCCATCGAACAGATCAAAAATGCATGCCAGCAAAATACAGGCGAGCGCAAACTTGATGGGCATCCAGTTGACCATGTTGGATACCGGGTCCGGCGCGAGGTTCGCCTCCACAATCCGGGTGAGCGCCACGAAACCGCAAAACAAATTTCCCGCCGTGAGCAGGTTCGGCAGAAAATAAATCTTCAGCCGCTCGCCATCCGGCGGCGGGGAGGTGGAAATGTCTGGCGGTTTTATTTCCATGGCCTTTAGCCGAGTTCCGCCAGGATGGACTCGCCGCCAACCACCGACTCACCCAATTGGACCTTGATCCGGGCGTTCAATGGCAGGTACACCTCCACGCGCGACCCAAATTGAATCAGGCTGATGCGTTCGCCGCGTTGGACCAGGTCGTTCTGCGCAATCCACGGCACGATTCTCCGCGCAATCAAACCGGCAATCAGGCGCACCCCGATTTTCGTTCCCGCGGGTTCGACCGCTTCGATGCCAACCAAAACGTTTTCATTGTGCCGCGCGCAATCGGCGCGCATGGCGTTCAGATATTGCCCCGGCGAATGTTTGAAAAAGGCCACTCGACCAGTCAAGGGCGCGTTCTGAACATGCACATTGAACACGGACAGGAAAATGGAAATCCGGCGGCATTCGCCGCCAATAAAGTCGGGCTCCGTCGTGCTGTCAATCGTATCCACCCGGCCATGGCCTGGCGCCAGCACCAGGTTTTTCCCGGTGGGCACCAAGGCCTCCGGATCGCGGAAAAAATAGAAGGTGAAAGCCGCAAACCCCGCCCAGAGGAGGAATAATCCACCCGCGAATTCAATCACGAGTGACCCGATATACCTGGCCAGGAAGGCAACGGCAATCAGCGCCAGTACGCCGCCGCCCGACAAACCGATGAGTTTCAACGCGGACTGCGCCGCCTTGCCAGAGTGTTTCACCGGGGCAAAATAAATTCTTTTGCCGACACTTGCAATTCGGCATTTTAAGTGCAGTTTAACTCCCGCCGCCAAACTGCGGCGGCCAAATCAAAAAACCACCATTTATGCCACTACATTCCCCCGACCTGACCCAATTCCCCCCGCGCAGTCCGCGTGTGCGGCTTGGAGGTTACGCCATCCTGCCGCGCATGTTGGACAAGGGCCGCGCCACGCTGGCCGGCAAACAGGGCGAATACCATTACGCCTGCCCCTTGGACCAGCAGTTTTTGACCTTTGCCGGCATTGATCCCGAAGCGCTGAAAAAGGAACTGCACCTAAGCGACACCGAAGTCCTCGCTTGGATTCAGCAGCATGCCAAACACCAGCGCACCGGACCCGAAATTACGGCTTGGACGCACTGGCAGGAAAACCGTGCGCCCGATAATCCCGATGGCCGCGAGTATCTGAACGAGCTGCACAAGAATGGCGCCCCCAACCGGGAGGATATCATCACTTGGTTCGATGTCCTGGATCTGGACGATTACGCCAGTTTCGGCGGCAAAGCTTGAATCAGCGTCGGAAGTCAGCTTGGAATTCAGGTTTGTGAAACAGCCAGCCAGCGAGGTGTAATGGCTGCCTTTAATTGCGCACGATTGCAAGTCCGCCAGGAATTGTGAAAAGTATCCCACCCGAAAACTGCGGACTTGATTCGCTCGCATGCCAAAAGAAAACGCAAATCACATTGACGCAAACTCCACTGTTCCGGTATTCTGCGCGGCTCGTTTAACTCATTTTTATTGTGAACGTATCCGTTGAAAATTTGGCCCCGTGCAAGAAGCTCGTGCGGGTGGAATTGGACGCAGCTGCCGTTGACACGGCCTTTGACTCCATCACCAAGGATTTCCAAAAGCAGGCCGTATTGCCGGGGTTCCGCCCGGGCAAGGCCCCGCGCGACCTGGTCATCAAGAAACATGGCGCGGAAATCAAGGAGGAAGCCAAGCGCAAGCTGATTGGCGAGAATTACCGCAAGGCGATTGAGGAACAAAAACTCCAGGTGGTCGGCTATCCCGATATCGAAGAGGTGCAGTTCGATCGCGGTCAGGCGTTGCACTTCACCGCCACCGTGGAAACCGCACCCGAATTTCAACTGCCGGATTACAAGGGCATCCCCGCCCAGTTGGAAGCCAAGACCGTCACCGATGCGGACGTGGAGCGCGCCCTGGAAATGCTGCGCGGCCAGCACGCTAAATTCGAAACGGTCGCCCGGCCGCTCGCCGGCGGGGATATTGCCGTGGTCAATTACACTGGCGCGTGCGACGGCAAACCCATCGCCGAGCTGGCGCCCACCGCCAAGGGCCTGACCGAGCAAAAGAATTTCTGGGTGGAAACCAACGAGGGTTCCTTCATCCCCGGTTTTGCCGCGCAGCTGATCGGCGCGCAAGCCGGCGAGAAGCGCACCGTCAATGTGGATTTTCCCGCCGACTTCGTAACCCCGCAATTGCAGGGCAGGAAAGGCGTTTACGAGGTCGAGCTGGTTGAGGTGAAGGAAAAAGCGCTGCCGGCACTGGATGATGAACTCGCCAAAAAATTCGGCGCGGAAAACTTTGAAAAGCTCCGCACCGGCGTTCGCACGGATTTGGAAAACGAGTTGAAATACTCGCAAACCAAGGCCGTCCGCGCGCAAATAGTGCGCGCGCTGCTGGGCCGGGTGAACTTTGATCTGCCCGAAACCGCGGTGGCCGCCGAAACGCGGAACGTCGTCTATGATATCGTGCGTCAAAATACCCAGCGCGGCGTGGGCCGGGACCTGATTGAGAAGCAGAAGGATGAAATCTATTCCGCCGCCTCCGTCAATGCCAAGGAACGCGTCAAGCTGGCGTTTCTCGTTGGGCGCATTGCGGAACAGGAGAAGATCACCGTCACCCAGGAGGAGGCCGTGAAGCGTGCGCAACAACTGGCCATGATGTATCAGATGCCGATCGACCAGTTCCTCAAAGATTTGAAGAAACGCAACGGGGTCAATGAGCTTTATGACCAGGTGCTGCACGAGAAGGTGCTGGACCTCCTTGAAAAGAATGCGGTCATTTCAACGGGCACGCAGACACAATAAGTTTTGTTACTTTATAGCGGCCGGCGGCGTCTGGTTTTCCAATGAAAAAAATCGGTGCCTGTTTGTTTATGGCCGGCGTTCTGTCGGCGGCTTCCGCGCAGACCAATGCGCCAGCCGTGCGGCCCCTTTCCCTGTCGGATTGCATCGCCGAGGCCATCAAGCATAACTTCGACGTGCGGGTGGAACGCTATGAGCCGCTAAAATCCCAACTGGCCCTCGACGCCGCGTACGCCGGCTATGATCCCACGCTCAGCCTGTCCGGCACCCACGCGCACAATAATACGACCGGGTTGCTGACCACCAACGGAGCTTCCATCACGGAGAACAACTCATTTAATGCCGGGCTTGGGGGGACGGTGCCGTCGGGTGCGACATACAATTTGTTCGGAAACATAAGTGACAACTACGAGCCTTCCCTGGAACGCGCCGGCGGCCAGGTGGGTATGAGCGTCACCCAACCGGTGTTGAGAAACCTCTGGATCGACAGCACGCGCCTGGCCGTGACGGCCGCGAGGATTCAGGTGCATTTTTCCGATCAGGGGTTGCGGCAGCAGCTGATTACCACGGTCACCGCCGTGGAAAACGCCTATTACGAACTCATCTATGCCCGCGAAAACGTGGAGGTGGGACGGCAGGCGCTGGACCTGGCGCAAACGCAGCTGGATCAGGACCGGCAGCGTGTGGAGGTGGGGAGCCTGGCCCCGCTGGATGTGCAACAGGACGAATCGCAGGCCGCCCAAAGCAAGGCCAACTTGATCTTGGCAGTGAGCACGTTGGGGACCGACCAGCGGGTGTTGAAAAATCTGATCACCGACGAATATACGACCTGGGTTGATGTTGACATCCAGCCGACCATGACCCTGGATGCGCCATTGCAATTATTCAACCTGCAGGACAGCTGGACCAAGGGCATGACGCAGCGGCCCGATTTGTTGCAGGCGCGGCTTGACTTAGAGCAGCAGGGGATCCAATTGAAGTATGACCGCAACCAGCTTTTTCCGGAGCTCGATCTGGTTGGCAGCTTCGGCTACAACGGCGACGGTGCCGGCTACCGCGAAACCTTTGGCCAGTATGGCACTGCCAACCGCCCCTTTTACAGCTATGGCGCGCAAGTGACGGTGCCCTTGAGCAACCTCAAGGCGCGCAGCGCTTACCAATCGGACAAGGCAATCGAGCGGCAGGATTTGCTCAAGCTCAAGCAACTGGAACAAAATATCATGGTGTCCATTGACAATGCCGTGGGCGTGGCGCGGTCCGATTACGAAAGCGTGGAGGCCACGAAACTGGCGCGCATCTATGCCGAGGCAGCGCTGGATGCCGAACAGAAAAAATATGCCGTCGGCAAAAGCACAACGTTTACCGTGCTGCAATTGCAGAACAATCTTACCGCGGCCCGGTCGCAGGAAATTCGTGCGCTGGCCAATTACCAGGAGGCGCTCACGGCGCTAGCCCAGCAAGAGGGCAGCACGCTCGAGCGCCGGCGGGTGGATGTGACGGTAAAATGAAACTTGAGCAAGGGGCATGGCGATGCTCGCAAGGAGAGATTTACCCATCCGTTTTTCCGACGCGCCATCACCGCCGCCAGCGCCGTTGTCCAGACGGCTCCTGCCGGTGCTGCCCGCCGCGCTGCTGCGGTTGCGGCGATGTCTGGCCGGGACGTGGTGGCGGGCCCGGCCGCCGGGGCGGCGCGGGTTGATGCGGCCTCGCCGGTTGCCCGCGGGGAAAACGTCGCTCGACTTCCGCCGGTTGGGACGCTGCAACGGCGGTGGAATAGTTGAAGCCCTCCGCCTTTTTTCGCACGATGCCGCGGCCGATGAAACGCTCCAGCGCGCGCAATTCACCGTGATCTTCCGGGGTGACAAAGCTGATGGCATCGCCCACCGCATGCGCGCGGCCGGTGCGCCCGATCCGGTGGACATAATCCTCCGGGTGCATCGGAAAATCATAGTTCACCACGTGCGAGATACCGTCCACGTCAATGCCGCGCGCCGCAATGTCAGTGGCCACCAGCACACGTACCGCGCCGGACTTGAAATCTTTCAAGGCCCGCAATCGCTGATTCTGTGAGCGGTTGGAATGCAGGGTGGCCGTGCGTACTCCGCTCTGCTCCAGCTGTCGCGCGATCCGGTCGGCCGCGTGTTTCATGCGCGAAAAGACCAGCACCATGTCCATCTGCGGATCCCGCAGCAAGTGCAGTAGCAGCGCCGTCTTCAGATGTTTCGGCACCTCGTAAAGAAGCTGGGTGACGGTCTCGGCCGGATTGGCGCGGCGGCCGATCTGGATGATTTTGGGTGTTCGCTGAAATTCCTTGGTAAGCACTTCAATTTCCTTCGACAGCGTCGCGGAAAACATAAGCGTCTGTCGTTGTTTCGGCAGGGATTGCACAATCCGCCGGATGTCTGGCAGGAACCCCATGTCCAGCATGCGGTCAGCTTCATCGAGCACCAGAAATTTCAATTGTGCGAAGTCGGCGCAGCGCTGGCCCATCAAATCCAACAGCCGCCCTGGGCAGGCAATGATCACATCGGTTCCGGCCCGCAACGCCCGGATTTGGGGCTGCTCGCCGACGCCGCCGAACACCGTGGCGATGGTCAGCGGAAGATTTTTTCCGTAGCTTCGCACGTTTTCCTCGATCTGCACCACCAGTTCGCGCGTGGGCGCGATGATGAGCCCGCGCGTGCCGCGGCGCTGGCCGGGCGGCTGGGCGGCCAGTTTCGTGAGCATGGGCAGCGTGAACGCCGCCGTCTTGCCGGTGCCCGTCTGCGCGATGCCGATGAGATCCTGCCCGGCCAGCACCGGGGGGATGGCGGCCGTCTGGATCGGGGTGGGCTCGGTGTAGCCGGCTTCCAGCACGGCGCGTAAAATTCTGGCATCAAGGCCAAGCTGTTGAAATGACATGGAGGTCTATTGTAGCAGCCGGCGGGGCAATGGCACGCATTAACACTGGCACCAGGCGAATCAATCACCCAAACGGCGGGGCAGGGCTCTGGCGATCGAGCGCATTACGGCCCAAAAAACTTCTGAATCTCGCGGATGACTTCCACGAAACGATCCACTTCCGCCGGTGTGTTGTAAAAATAAAAACTTGCCCGCGCCGTGGACTCCACGCCGAGCTTGTGCATGAGCGGCTGCGTGCAATGATGTCCGCCGCGCAAGGCCACCCCCGCCTGATCCGCCAGCGTCACCACGTCATGCGCATGAACCTCCTTGAGCAGGAAGCTGACCAGGCCGGCGCGATTTTGTTTCGGGCCGAAAATCCGGATATTGTTCAACGCGGACAATTTTTCGCAGGCATAGTTCGCCAGTTCCTGATCATGTCGCCAGATGTGATCTCGCCCGATGGCATCAAGATAATCCATCGCCGCATGCAGGCCAATGGGGCCGGATATGTCAGGCGTGCCCGCCTCAAAACGGTGCGGCGCTGGTTTGAAATCAGTCTTGTCGTAACCCACGCTCAATATCATTTCGCCCCCACCCTGGTATGGCGGCATGGCGTTGAGCAGTTCCTGCCGCCCGTAAAGCGCGCCTATGCCTGTAGGGCCGCAAATTTTGTGACCGGAAAAGGCAAAGAAATCACAACCCATGGCCTGCACATCCACTGGCAGATGCCCGGCGCTTTGCGCGCCGTCCACCAGCGTGATAATGCCCCGTTTGCGCGCGCGCGCGCAAAGTTCAGCCACCGGATTCACCGTGCCCATCGAGTTCGAGATGTGCACCATTGAAAAAAGCTTCACCGGCGGCGCCAGCAGGGCATCGATCCGGGACAAATCCAGCGTCCCCTCGTCGCCGATCACCGGAACATAGGCGATTTTCGCCCCCGTACGTTGCGCCAGCAATTGCCACGGCACCAGATTGCTGTGATGTTCCAGTTCGGTAAGCAGGATGACCTCGCCCGCCTTCAGGTTTTTCACGCCCCAGGTGGCCGCCACCAGATTGATGCCTTCCGTGGTGCCGCGCGTAAAAACAATTTCATCGGCGCTGGCGGCATTGATAAACTTT
>Ga0302281_10003302_pt1 | contig 11233 bp, 10 predicted proteins | sample III_Fen_E1_2_FD_198762 | JGI IMG/M metagenome (GOLD analysis project Ga0302281, IMG submission 198762) | Peat permafrost microbial communities from Stordalen Mire near Abisko, Sweden - III_Fen_E1_2 | ecosystem: Environmental > Terrestrial > Soil > Wetlands > Permafrost | place: Sweden: Abisko...
CCCAGGGTCGCGGCGAACGCGTCATCGAAGGCGTCTTCAATCTTCGCGCCCGCGTCGAGGGCAATGACGTGGGCTACGACACCATCGCCGCGAGTGGTTCGCACGCGACAACCTTGCACTGGACGCGTAATGACGGCGAGGTGCACGCGGGCGATCTGTTACTGCTCGACGCCGGCGTGGAGTGCCACAACCTCTACACCGCTGACGTCACGCGCACCATGCCCGTCAGTGGAAAGTTCTCCCCCGCCCAACGCCGGATCTACGAACTGGTCTTGCGCGCCCAGAAGGCGGGCATCGCCGCAGTCCGGCCCGGGGTGCCCTTCATGGCCCCCAACGACGCCGCGATGCGTGTGCTCGCCGAGGGTCTGCACGAGCTGGGGATCTTGGAAGAAGACCCCGAGACGGCGCTACGCAAGGACCGCCAATTGCACCGCCGCTACACGTTGCACGGGGTGAGTCACATGTTGGGCTTGGACGTGCACGATTGCGCGAACGCCCGTAACGAGGAGTACCTCGGTGATCTTCACGAAGGCTACGTGCTCACGGTCGAGCCGGGTCTTTACTTCCAGCCCAATGACCTGACGGTGCCCCAGGAGTACCGCGGCATCGGCGTGCGCATTGAAGACGACGTCCTGGTCACCAGCGACGGCGCGAGGAATCTCTCCGAGGCGCTGCCCCGCGAGCCCCACGCGATTGAGGACTGGATGACCGAACTCTGGTCAGGCGCGACGCCCCACCTCGGCCTTTGAAGCCGCCACACTCAGAAGAAGGAGGCGGTCTATGACGACGAGTAGACCCATGCAACTGGGAATGGTCGGACTGGGACGAATGGGAGCCAACCTCGTCCAACGTGTCGTGCGCGACGGGCATCACGCCGTTATCTTTGACGTGAACCACGACGCCGTGGCGACCCTCGAGGCGAAGGACATCGTCGGTGTGTCGTCGCTCCAAGAGTTCGTCGACCAACTCACGACACCTCGGACCGTCTGGCTGATGCTGCCCGCGGCGATCACCCAGCACGTCCTGGACCAACTCGTGCCCCTGCTACAGGCCGACGACGTGATCATCGATGGTGGGAACTCCTACTACCACGACGACATCGTGCGAGCGGCGGCACTCAAGGAACACGGCCTCCACTACGTTGACTGCGGCACGAGCGGCGGCGTCTGGGGTCTCGAACGTGGCTACAGCCTGATGATTGGCGGCGAAGCGGACGTCGTTGCGCGACTCGAGCCGATCTTCGAGTCCATCGCCCCGGGCGGCGAACCTTCACCCGGGCGGCTCGCGGACCAAGCGTCGCAGGGCTTCTTGCACTGTGGACCCAGCGGCGCAGGACACTTCGTCAAGATGGTCCACAACGGTGTCGAATACGGCATGATGGCTTCCATTGCGGAGGGACTCAGCATCATCAAGCACGCCAACGCGGGTCTTCTCGTGCGCGAGGCGGACGCCGAAACGGCTCCGTTGGAAAACCCCGAGTTCTACTCCTACGAAATCAACGTTGCCGACGTCGCCGAGGTTTGGCGTCACGGCTCGGTCGTGAGTTCCTGGTTGGTCGACCTCACTGCGGCCGCCCTTGCGCAGTCGCCCGAACTCGCCGAGTTCAGCGGCCGGGTCTCGGACTCGGGCGAGGGACGATGGACCGTGAAGGCGGCGATCGACGAGTCGGTGCCCGCGCCGGTGATCAGCGCGTCACTGTGGCAGCGTTACGAGTCTCGAGCCGAGGGCGACTTCGCCGCGCGAGTGCTCTCAGCGATGCGTTCGCAATTCGGCGGTCACGTGGAAAAGCCCTCGTGAGCCTATGAGTCATTCCATCGTCGTCATGGGAGTGTCGGGATCAGGCAAGACCTCCGTGGGCGAAGGTCTCGCGGATTCGCTCGGCGCACAGTTCATCGATGCGGACTGGCTCCATTCACGCGACAATCTCGAGACGATGGCGGCCGGTGATCCACTCAGTGACGAGCAACGAGAGCCCTGGCTGCACGCGGTGGGCGAGAACCTGAGCGAAGCCCGCGATGATGAGCGTGACCTCGTGGTGGCTTGCTCGGCGCTCAAGCGCAGCTACCGTGACATCCTCCGCTCCTACGTGCCCGAGGTCTACTTCGTGTTCCTCGACGCTTCGCCCGAGATTTTGGCCGAACGCCTCGCCGCACGAGACCACGATTTCATGCCCGCTTCCCTGCTCGACTCCCAATTGGCCACTCTCGAGCCCCTAGGTGACGACGAACACGGCGTGCGCGTGGACGTCACGCCCCCGCTCGCCGAAATCGTCCGTTTGGTGATCAGCCGGTTCGGTTAGAACGTCACCCTTAGCGGAAGTGCGCGAGGGCCGCGGACCTGGCCAGGCGCCCAGGTGACGTCTTTCGATGGGTCGAGTTCAAAGCGCGGATAGCGCTTGATGAACTCCTCGATCGCCACGCGTAGCTCCAGACGAGCCAGATTCGAGCCAACGCACCGGTGGATACCCAGTCCAAAAGCGGCGTGGCGATTCACTTCACGATCGATGATGAACTCGTCGGCCTTGGCGAACGCCTGAGGATCGCGATTGGCCGCCGGAAAGCCGAGCAGGACCCAGTCGTCCTTCTTCATCGGACAGCCCTGGAACTCGTAATCCTCCTTCACCAGTCGAGCCATGGTGACTGGCGCGTAGAAGCGCAGGAACTCCTCGACCGCCACGGGCATCAGCTCGGGCTCGCGCACAAGTCGCTCGAGGTCTTCTCGGTGGGTCGCCAGATGCCAGATCGACGAGCCGATTGCTGACCAGGTCGTGTCGATACCCGCGACGAGTATCAGGACCATCGAACCACGCACGTGTTCAGGTGCGAGTTTCTGCCCGTTCACTTCGACGTTGAGCAAGTACGTCGTGAGATCGTCACGCGGACTCTTGAGGTGGTCTTCGATCTGCTCGGTGAAGTACGTGTTGATGGGATCAAAAAGCGGACCTCGGACTTCGGGTTCGAGGTCGATGAGATCGAGCACCACGTGGACGAAATCGCGGAACTGATCTTCGTCCTCGGGCGGGAACCCGAGCATCTGGGCAATCACGCCGGGCGGGATGTACTGGGCGTACTCGTGACCCGCGTCAATTTCGGCTCGGCCCCGCAGGCCGTCGAGGTGCTTTTGACACAAGGCGCGAATCTGGGGCTCGAGGGCATTGACCGGTCCCGGCGCGAAGGCCGGCAACAAGAGGCGACGGGCCATGGCGTGAAACGGCGGGTCCGACGTGATCGGTGGCGCACCGCCCATGGGCGCCGGCGGAGCGCCGGGCGGAAACTTGTTCTTGGTCACCACCACCTGGTGACTGGTGAAGTGTTCGGTGTCGTTGGCAATTCTTGACACGTCGTCGTGGGTCGTGGGAAACCAACCGCCACCGTAGCGATCGGTGTGGGCGACCGGGCAACGTTCGCGCAGGTCGTCCCAGATCGGGTAGGGGTCGTTCACCCATTGCGGGTCGGTGTGGTCCCAGTCGGTCGAGAAGTCGAGCACCGGCTCTCGATCAGTCATCGGGCCCCCACGTGACGTGCCGACCTCGTCATCCCTACGCGAGAATTCGAACGGGCAGGTTACGTGGCCCACGCACTTGGCCCGGAGCCCACGTAACGGCTCCGGCGTCAGCGAGTTCAAAGCGTGGGTAGCGCTTGATGAACTCCTCGATCGCCACGCGAAGCTCCATGCGCGCCAGGTTCGACCCGGCACAGCGATGGATCCCCAGTCCGAAGGCGACGTGACGGTTCTCGGCGCGATCGATGATGAACTTGTCAGCGTCCGGGAACACCGAAGGATCACGGTTCGCCGCCGGGAAGCCGAGCAGCAACCAGTCATCCTCTTTCATCGGACAGCCCAGATACTCCATGTCGTGCTTGACCAAACGAGCCATCGTCACCGGCGCGTAGTAGCGAAGGAACTCCTCGATCGCGACGGGCATCAAGTCCGGTTCATTGACCAGACGCTCGAGGTCTTCGGGGTGGGTGGCCAAGTGGAACAGTGACGCACCAATGGCGGACCACGTGGTGTCGATACCGGCCACGAGCGTGAGTACCATCGTGCCAAAGATGTGTTCATCGGCGAGCTTGTGACCTTCTACCTCGACGTTCAACAAGTAGTTGGTGAAGTCGTCACGAGGATTCTCGCGGTGATCCTCGATCTGCTTGACGAAATACTCCTCGACGGGCGCAAACTCCTCGATGCGCTCCTCTTCGGTGTGATCGACGCCTTCCATGATGATGTGGATGATCTCGCGAAAGAGTTCCTCGTCACCTGGGGGGAATCCCAACAGTTGTTTGATGACCGCGGGTGGGATGTACTGCGAGTACTCGAGTCCCGCGTTCACTATCTCGTGGTCTCCCATTACGTCGAGAAGACGCTGGCACAGCGCTCGCACTTGCGGTTCGAGTGCGTTCACGGGTCCGGGCGCGAGTGCGGGCAACATGATGCGCCGGGCAATCGCGTGAAACGGTGGGTCTGAGGTGATGGGCGGTGCGACACCGATCGGTGCGGGCAGCGCCTCTTCGCCTGGTCGACCGTTGCCGACGAGAATGGTGCGACTGGTGAAGTTCACGGTGTCCTTCGCGACGGTGGTCACGCCCTCGTGAGTCGCGGGGAACCAGCCACCGCCGAAGCGTTCGGTGTGCGCGACCGGGCAACGTTCGCGCAGGTCCTCCCAGATCGGGTACGGGTTCGCGACCCACTGCGGATCGGTGTGGTCCCAGTCGGTCGCGAAATCTTCAACGGGTGGCTTGATTGTCATTACTCCTCCTCGATGAAGATGGCGTGCTCGGGACAGTTGGACTGCGCCAGTCGCGCTGAGTCAAGGTTTTGCTTAGTTAGAGTGCCGTCGCCAATGACTACACCGTTGCCCAGATCGTCAAAACTGAAGATGGTGGGCGCGATCGAAAAACATCGTCCCTGGCCTTGACAGATCTCTGCGTCGATCGATACCTTCACGACCCCTCCTTCGCGTTAGCGAGACCTTACTACTCAGTAATCAACCGATAGTAAGTGCTTAATTAGAAAAGGAAGCGCTTTTACCCCACCCGGGCGCTGACGACAATACGGCGTCGTGGGACGACAGTCCCGCTATCTAGTCAGTGTCGATCTCCTCGCGACTGATGCCCAAGAAATAGAGCACCGCGTCCAAATACGGCACCGAGAGGGCCGCGTCAGCGTGCTCCTGGACCACCGGCTTGGCGTTAAAGGCAATGCCGAGGCCGGCGACCGAGAGCATGTCGATGTCGTTGGCCCCGTCGCCCACCGCGACGGTCTGCTCGAGCGGGACGCCCACGTCGTGCGCGAAGCGTTCGAGCGCTCGTGCCTTGCCGGCACGGTCGACGATGGGCGCGGCGAGACGACCCGTGATGACGCCTTCTTTGATCTCGAGTCGATTGGCTTCGAGATAGTCCACGTGCAAGTCAGCCATCAGGGGCGCCAGGACCTCGACGAAACCGCCCGAGACGACCGCAGGAACGTAACCGAGTCGCAGCAAAGTACGCAGCAACGTGCGCGCGCCCGGCGCAAGGCGCAGCTTGGCGCGCACGTCGCCAAGCACCGATTCGGGAAGCCCCGCGAGCAATGCGACGCGTCGGCGCAGTGATTCGCCAAAATCAATCTCTCCGGCCATCGCGGCCTCAGTGATCGCCGACACCTCCTTCGCGCAACCGCACGCGTCGGCGAGCAGGTCGATGACCTCGTCCTGGAGCAGGGTCGAATCCGCGTCCATCACAACCAGGTGCTTCGCGCGACGGTGCAGTCCCGCGCGCTGGACGGCGAGGTCGAGTCCGACGTGCTTGGCGACCGCGGCGAGTTGCCCACGCAACTCGGCGTGGTTACTGCCGCGCACGACGAGCTCGTAGCAATCGACGGGATAACTCGCTAGGTGCACGATTCGTTCGCAGGTGGAGTCGTTGCGCGCAAAGGTGCCAAAGACCGCGTCGAGCTGGCGAGCGCTGATCGAAGGCGCGAGCAGAGTCACCAAGAGACGTCCTCCGTGCACGACGTCGCTCGGGGTCACCGGTTCAACGCTCGCGCTGATCCCCGCACGTTCGATATCGCGCTCGCCGAGGGCATGGCTGATCGAATCGATGGTGATACCGTCGCCCACCGCGACCTCGGCGCACAGAACGAGCGCGCCGCGGATCGTGATCTGAGCGACGTCGGTGAGCGTCGCGCCGAGCCGGTCGAGTGAGGAGAGGGCCGCGAAGAGTTCGGCGCCCACGCCCACGCGGTCGGGCCCACTCACGGTCACGAGGAAGGTGGACGTCGGCACGCTAGAAGCGTAGAGGCTCGCCTTCGGTCGAATCGACGGTTTCAAGCAGTGGCTAGGTCGGTAGGTGGCCGCACTCGATTAGCCCTCGCGGCGGCGTAGTTCGCGGACCTCGGCGACGTGCGGATCGCTGCGCACGTCAAAGCGCCACAGCGACGGCAGACCCGCGGCCACCGCGGCGATCGAGCCCGTGCAGGCCAGTCCCCCGAAGGTGAGCGAGAATCGCAGCGTCGTCCAGGCCGCCATGGCCCCGGCGCGGAACTGTCCGGCCATCGGACCGAGCGCGTAGGAGATCATCTCGAGTCCCCCCATGCGCCCGCGGATCGATGGTGGGATGGACTGATTCCAGATGGTCTGGCGAAACGTCGCGCTGTAGGCGTCGGCGCCTCCGGCGCCGGCGAGACCCAAGAAGACGAGCCAGAGCGACGAACTGTAGCCGAAGACCGCGATACCGACTCCCCACCCGGCGGCGGCGAAGACGAGACCTCGTCCGAGTCGGTGCACGCGATGGGTCCACGCGGACGTCAGTGTCGCGAGTAGTGCGCCTCCGGGCAAGGCACAGTAGAGCAGGGACAGGGCGTAGGTCTCATGAAAGTGCGCCGCCACGAAGGGCAACATGACGACCGGGTAGGCCATGGTCATCGCGAGCAGGTCGACGAGGTAGGTGCCGACGACGTCGGGACGAGTTCGCGCGTAGCGTACGCCTTCGCGCATTAGTGCGGTCTGACTCTCGCTGCGATCGGCGCTCGAACGTACGGGTACGAGCGTGATGAACAAACCGATTGAGAACACGAAAGTGACGACGTTAAAGACGTAGGCCCAGCCGGGTCCGATGAGCACGGAGAGCAGTCCTCCGAGTGCGGGTCCGATGATCGACATCGACGTACCGCGCAGCACGTTCAGTTGTGACGCGGCTCGTTGCTGATCATGGTCGACGAGTATCTGGTTCATCGCCGAGATACTTGGCGTCTGGATGCTGCCCGCGGCCACGATGAAGGCGTCGAGCACGAAGATCGCCCAAACCTGAGGGTGGTGGAGGAACGCGTTCACGACAAGCAGTCCGGTCGCCACCATCAGCGTTGCTTCACTCGCGATGATGACGCGACGCCGGTCCCACCGGTCCGCGATCACGCCGCCGTAGAGTCCGAAGAAGAGCAGCGGCACGAGCTCGACGAGCCCGAGCGCACCGACCTCGAGCGTCGAGTGTGTGAGTTGACGAAGTTGGTACGCCGTCGCCACGTAAGTCGCCTGTCCTCCCAAGGCCGAGAACAGTCCCGCGACGTAGAGTCGCCGATACTGTTTGGATTCGCGCAGCGGCGAGAGGTCGATGCCGAACAGCGAGTTCAACTGGCCGGGCCCGCTTGCCACCCGCCTGCTTCGGTGTAGTGGCGCAGCACCTTGGCGGGCACACCACCGAGCACCACGTGATCAGGGAAGGTACCCCGCACGACCGCGCCCGCCGCCACGACGGTGTTTCGACCCAGTGTCGTGCCGGGAAGAATGACGGCGTTGGCCCCCAGCCAACTGCCCGAACCAATGCTGACCGCCCGCTCGTTTGGCGTCTGCCAGCCCACCGGTTCGTCGAGGTCATCGTAGGAATGGTTCTGATCGGTGATGTAGACGTAGGGCCCGGTCTGGATCTCGTCGCCGAGTTCGATTGACCAGTGGCCGATGATGTGCGAACCACGTCCGATGACACAGCGTCTGCCGATAGTCACGACCGGCGAAGAGAGCATTTCCTGGTCCCCACTGATACCGGCCGTGAGACAGACATTGGGTCCGATCAACGTCTCGTCACCGATCGACAGATAGCGCTCGTTGTAGAGCACGCCCTGGGGCGCCATGAGCGCAGCCCCGTCGCCGAAATAGTGAAAACGTCTCGCGTAGTCGTCGGCGGGTCCCACCGTGGCGACTTCGTACGCGTAAGCCCTAGCGCGGCGGATTGAGGAACCCAGCAGTCGACGAAATCGCAGGCGAGCACTCACCCGAGTCACGCTACCGCGCGTCGTCAAAGGAGGCTTAGCGGAATGTGTAACGTCTGGACGTGATTCTCAACGTTGCGGTCATCGGATCAGGCTTCGGGGGCCTCGGCACAGCGATTCGGCTGAAGGACGCCGGGATTGGCAACTTCTTGCTCTTCGAACGCGCGGACGACCTCGGCGGCACGTGGCGCGACAACACGTACCCCGGATGTCGCTGCGACGTGGGGAGCGATCTTTATTCCTTCTCCTTCGCGCCAAATCCGCGATGGTCGAACACCTATAGTTATCAACCCGAGATCTGGGCCTACCTCCAAGACGTCGCCACCAGGCACCACCTACGTGAACTCATCAAGTTCAACCACGACGTCACTGACATCTCCTTTGATCCAGCGTCCAAGCTCTGGTACTTGACGACCAACCAGGGTGTCTTTCAAGCTCACAACGTCGTGCTCGCCGTGGGCGGACTCGCCGAGCCCCGCATGCCCGACATCGAGGGCATCGAGTCGTTCGCCGGATCGGTCATGCACACCGCCCAGTGGGATGAGAACGTCACCCTCGTTGGCCAACGGGTGGGAGTGATCGGTACCGGCGCGAGCGCCATCCAAACAGTGCCCCAGATCGCACCATTCGTGGGCCACCTCGAGGTCTTCCAGCGCACGCCGTCGTGGATACTGCCGCACCTGGGCCACGTGGTGAGTGAGCGAAGCAAGCGGTTGTACAGAGTCGTGCCCCTCGCCCAGAAAGTCGTCCGCGCCTTCGGTTACTGGCGACGTGAATTGATGGTGCTCGGTTTCGTGAAGGATCCCTCTCGAATGACCAAGGGCGAGACCTTGGCTCGTGAGCACCTGGAGCGCCAGGTTCCCGACCCGCAACTTCGCCAACGCATGACACCCCACTACCGGCTGGGTTGCAAGCGGGTACTGATCAGCAACGACTACTACCCGACGTTCTCACGCGAGAACGTCGGGCTCGTCACGGAACCCATTGAACGCATCGAGCCCCAGGGCATTCGAACCGCCGACGGGATGCTGCACGAATTCGACGTGCTGATCGCGGCGACGGGCTTTTACGTGACCGACAATCCAATCGGCGAGAAGGTCCACGGGACCAAGGGCGAGAAACTGTCCCGGGCGTTTTGCGGCGACATGGCCAACTACAAGGGCACCATGTTTCCGGACTTCCCCAACCTCTTCATGCTGGGAGGACCAAATACCGCCCTGGGGCATTCGTCGATTATCTTCATGCACGAGAGCCAACTTAACTACATCATCAAGACCATTGAAGTGACTCTGAAGCGCGGCGCGCGCGTCGAACCGACAATCGATGCCGCGCGTAAATGGACCCAAGGGCTGCAAGAGAAGCTCCCGGGCACCGTCTGGGGCACCGGTTGTTCGAGTTGGTACCTGAACGCGCAGGGAAAGAACACCGTCATCTGGCCTGACTTCACCTTCAAGTTCCGTCAAGAGACGCGACACTTCGTCCCAAAGGACCACGAGATCACGGTGTAGGAATCTGCGTCGACAACGCCGACTCAGTAATGGGCGATAATTCGTCTCGACGGACCATCAACGGTCATCCGCCCACCGTACGGCAGGACGTACTGAGGGTCGGTGTGTCCGAAGTCGGGACCATAGACCAACATGACATCGGGATGGTAGATCGACAACGCTTGCAGGATCGCTTGTTCCTGTTCGAGGCGGAAACGAAACCTATCGCTTTCACCCAGAGGCGCGTGCGGGTGCCAGGCTTTGGCCTTGGCGAACACGACGGCTGGGAACTGCTCGAGCAGACCACGTTCGCCCATGTCGCGAAGCATCCGAAACACTTCCTCAGCCGAGGGCATCTCCTCTGAAGTTTCGAGCAACAACACACAGCCGCGATACGCCTCGTTGGACTCGATCCAGCGGTTGGCCGCGAGGTTCCAGTGGAGGATCTCGAGATTGCCACCCCACGTCGGACCGACAACGACGCGATCGGCGTTGTGCCAATGCCAACCTGACTCTTTGGTCGTCGCCAGCTCATTCTCCAACGTCGAAACGTCTGCCCACTCCGGCTGTAGGTCAGTGAACGACTCCAGGGCGATGACTTCGACACTGTCGTGATCAAACAGTGCGTGGCGTAGCGATGCCAAAAAGACGGGATGGACGCCTCCGGGCCGGGCCAGGTGCACCAGGGTCGAACCGCCGTGATAACTCGCGATCCCGGCGCGCCAGAGATAGTTCAAGAGATTGGTGTTATCCGAATAGCCGAAGTACGCCTTGGGATTGGCGGCAATCACCTCTGGGTCCAAGTACGGCAGGATCGTGATCTGATCGGATCCGCCGATCACCGCCATCAGAGCCTTGATCTCAGGATTGGCGAACGCCGCGTTGACATCCCGAGCTCTATCGCGAGGACTCGCCTCGACTTGTCGCGTCGTGGGGAATTCGACCGGCACGAGACCCAAGTCCTCGCGCAGGACGTGAAGGCCGAGTTCGTGGACCGCGGGAAAGACGCCCGCTCCGGCCCACGAAGGCGAGAGGATCGCCACCTGATCACCCAAGCGAAGCTTCGGCGGTTGACGAAGTGGTTCGCGGCTCAGCATTGGCTCCACCGTACTCGTGCCAAGTGCGGACAAGCATCCTCCCGACGCTCATGCGCCGGGAGGATTGTGCTCAGTCCAAGGTGATGGGCGAGTCGATGTCGATGCCTGAGTCGTCATCGTTGGCGCCAACGACATCAGGCGCGAGTGACGTCGCCAAGTGTTCGCGCACACGGCCATCGATCTCGGCCATGGTCTGGGGGTTCTCGCGCAGGAACGCCTTCACGTTCTCACGACCCTGGCCCATTTGTTCACCTTCGTAGGTGAACCAGGCGCCCGCCTTCTTCACGAAGCCGAGTTCCACCGCGACGTCGAGGACCGATCCCTCGCGACTAATTCCTTGGCCGTACATGATGTCGAACTCCGCCTGCTTGAATGGCGCGGCGCACTTGTTCTTCACGACTTTCACGC
>Ga0302281_10003304_pt1 | contig 11232 bp, 9 predicted proteins | sample III_Fen_E1_2_FD_198762 | JGI IMG/M metagenome (GOLD analysis project Ga0302281, IMG submission 198762) | Peat permafrost microbial communities from Stordalen Mire near Abisko, Sweden - III_Fen_E1_2 | ecosystem: Environmental > Terrestrial > Soil > Wetlands > Permafrost | place: Sweden: Abisko...
CTCCTGCTGCTTCTACCTCGAAGCGAAATCAACTGCTTGACGAAAACCTGCAAATCCAGTCTGCTTTGCCCGGAAGGTGCAGCACTTTTCGAGCGCCCCCCGCCGCACTTTTCAACCGCCGTTTACATTATTAAAACATTTCGACAAACTGCGAGCCAGATACTTGCAAAACATCCTTTTAGGTGAGGCCTACACAGGGGATTGCCTTACGGGTAGATCATCCTGAAAAACACCGCCCCGTTGGTTTTGGTGATGGGAGTCACCACTTGGTTGGTGGCGGCTGAACCTGTGAATATCGCCCAGTTGGTACTCAAGCCGATTTGAAGGGTGTTGGTCTGGATTTCGAGACGCCAGCCGGTGTGATCCGCCGGCCAGCTCAACGTCAGATTGGTTCCGCCCGAATTAAGCAGTGTGAGGTTGGTGGCAACGATGTTGGGAACAACAATGACACTGAAGGTGTTGGTGGAGCTCAAATGCGGGTTGATCAAATCGAAAGGATTGCTGTTCGTCACGACGGTCGTAAAGGTATTGGTGGAGAGAGACTGGTTCAGGGCGGAGGTCCAGGTGATGACCCCGCTGCCGTTGATGGCGGCTCCTGCCGGCGCGACGAGCAATTGATAATTCCCTGTAAGTGAATGTATGTTTGGTTCAATCGCGCTGTTGGTAATGGAGAATAGCTGCAGCAAGGTTGTGCTCTGGGTCGAAATCGTTGGCAAGACGGGCGCGACGTTCACTTCTTTGACAATGACGGTGAAGGTGTTGGTGGCCGTCAAGATTGGATTTACCAAATCGAAGGCATCGAGATTGGTTACGATGGTGGTGATGAGATTGGTGCTGGGGCTTTGCGCCTGCGCCGGAGTCCAGGTGATGATGCCGCTGGCGCTGATGACCATGTTGGTGGGAGGACTTACCAGATGGTAGCCGGTAATGGTGGCATGGATGTTGGAGTTGGTCGCTGTGTTCGTCACTGTCAGAAGCGTCAATTCATTGACGATGTTAGTCAAAATCGTCGGTAAGACCGGTGCGACATTCACTTCCTTGACAATGACGGTGAAAGTGTTGGTGGCCGTCAATGTCGGATGAACCAGGTCAAAAGCATCAAGGTTGGTGACGATGGTGGTAATTAAATTGGTGCTGGGGCTTTGCGCCTGCGCCGGAGTCCAGGTGATGATGCCGCTGGCGCTGATGACCATGTTGCTCGGCGGACTGACCAAGGCATAGCCGGTGATGGTCGCATGTATGTTGGAGTTTGTCGCGGTGTTCGTCACCGTCAAGAGCGTCAATTCGTTGACGATGTTGGTCAGAATCGTCGGCAGCGAAGGCGCTACGTTCAACTCCTTGACAATGACGGTGAAAGTGTTGGTGGCCGTCAATATCGGATGAACCAGGTCGAAAGCATCAAGGTTTGTTACAATGGTGGTGATGAGGTTGGTACTTGGGCTTTGCGCCTGCGCCGGAGTCCAGGTGATGATGCCGCTGGCGCTGATTACCATATTGCTCGGGGGACTGACCAAGTGGTAGCCGGTGATGGTGGCATGAATGTTCGAGTTGGTCGCCGTGTTTGTGACGGTAAGCAGGGTCAACTCATTGACGAGCTGAGTTGAAATCGTCGGCAACGTGGCCGGCACGTTGATTTCCTTGACGACAACGGTGAAGGTGTTGGTACTCGTCAAATTCGGATGAACGAGATCGAAGGCATCGAGGTTAGTGACGATGGTGGTGATGAGATTGGTGCTGGGGCTTTGCGCCTGCGCCGGGGTCCAGGTGATGATGCCGCTGGCACTGATGACCATGTTGCTCGGCGGACTGACCAAGGCATAGCCGGTGATGGTCGCATGTATGTTGGAGTTTGTCGCCGTGTTCGTGACGGTGAGCAGGGTCAACTCATTGACGATCTGGGTTGAAATCGTCGGCAACGTGGCCGGCACGTTGATTTCCTTGACAATGACGGTGAAGGTGTTGGTGGCACTCAAAGGCGGCGTGCCGTTGTCAGTGACTGCGACGGAGACGAGGTTGGTGGACGGGCTGTTGGTCTGCTGCGGCGTCCAGGTAAAGGCGCCCGTGGCCGAGTTCACGGTCATGCCGGGCAGGCCGGACGCCAGACTGTAAACCAGCGTTTGCGCCGGAATATCGAGGTCCGTGGCACTGTTGGTGACATTCAGGGTGGCCAGCTCGTTCACGATAAATTTATTGGTCGCGAGCGTGGCCAAAATGGGCCGGGAATTTAACACGGTCATCACATAATAGGTTGAAAAATAGTTGGTCGTCCAAGCGTCGGCAAATGGCAACACCGTATTGGTGAATTCGCCGGTGTAGGAACCATAATACAGGTTGGTGAACGAATTGCCTTCGATGGGAATGTAGCCGTTGTTCAAATTGGCGCTGATCGTGCCGACCAAAGACGCCGCCCCGGACAGGCTGATCTGGCCGAAATTGGTCAGGCTGTTGAGGCCAACGTTCAACGTGCCATTGGTCAGGCTGTAAGCGCCCTGCAAATTGATGACGCCGGCCTGCGCGTCCAGTTTGCCGCTGTTGTTGAAGGTGATTCCGCCTTGGATCTGGGTCCCACTGCCGTTGTTTACGCCGCTGGATTTGCGAAAGGTGCCGTAGTTGTTGAACGTGCTGCCGTTATTAAAATCGTAGCCATAACTCTCGTCATCCAGCGCGTTCCACAGGCCATAGTTGTAAACGGCCGTACCGTTGCCCGTGCGGAAATGGCCGCTCGTCCAAGTCACGGTGCCGTTGTTGGTCACAATCGTGCTGCCCATATCCATATTGGCCCCGGCTCCGCCGTTGACGATGACGGTGCTGTTGGTGGCAATGGTGACCGTGGCATTATTCCAAAGGCCTCCAACCCATGTTAAAGCACCTTGGATGACGTTGGTGCCCACCAAACTTCCCACGTTGACTTCCCAAGTGTTCGTCGCGGTCACCGTGCCATTGACGTTGAAGCTGCCGTTGGCCAAGGCGGTCAACCCGCTGGTGTTGGTGGTGATGTAGCCGCCAGTAAAATTACCACCGCCCTGAAAAGACACTTGTAATCCATTCGTGCCGTTCTGCACATCAATCGCACCCGCCAGTTGATTGAACAACACGCTGATCGTGGTGTAGCTGGTGAATTCGCCCGCCCCGCCGGATTTGCGGAAGGTTCCGTAGTTGTAGATCGTGCTGCCGTTGCCAAAATCGTTACCATAACTCTCGTCATCCAGCGCGTTCCACAGGCCATAGTTGTAAACGGCCGTACCGTTGCCCGTGCGGAAATGGCCGCTCATCCAAGTGAAGGTGCCATTGTTGGTCACAATCGTGCTGCCCATATCCATATTGGCCCCGGCTCCGCCGTTGACGATGACGGTGCTGTTGGTGGCAATGGTGACCGTGACATTATCCCAAAGGCCTCCAACCCATGTTAAAGCACCTTGGATGACGTTGGTGCCCACCAAACTTCCCACGTTGACTTCCCAAGTGTTCGTCGCGGTCACCGTGCCATTGACGTTGAAGCTGCCGTTGGCCAAGGCGGTCAACCCGCTGGTGTTGGTGGTGATGTAGCCGCCAGTAAAATTACCACCGCCCTGAAAAGACACTTGTAATCCATTCGTGCCGTTCTGCACATCAATCGCACCCGCCAGTTGATTGAACAACACGCTGATCGTGGTGTAGCTGGTGAATTCGCCCGCCCCGCCGGATTTGCGAAAGGTGCCGTAGTTGTTGAACGTGCTGCCGTTATTAAAATCGTAGCCATAACCCTCGTCATCCAGCGCGTTCCACAGGCCATAGTTGTAAACGGCCGTGCCGTTGCCCGTGCGGAAATGGCCGCTCGTCCAAGTGAAGGTGCCGTTGTTGGTCACAATTGTGCTACTCATATCCAGGTTGACCCCGAACCCGGCGTTGCCGATGACGGTGCTGTTGGTGGCAATCGTGACCGTGGCACTATCCCAGTTGCCTCCCGCCCAAGTCAAAGCGCCGTGGACGACGTTGGTCCCGACCAAACTTCCCGCGTTCTCAATTGTGTTGGGCGCCGTTACCATGCCGTTGACTGTGAAATTACCGGCGGAGAAATAGGTGAAACCGTTCGTGTTGGTCGTATTGTAACCTCCGGTAAAATTGCCGCCGCCCTGGAACGAAAGCACCAAACCATTGGTTCCGTTCTGCACGTCTATCACCCCCGCCAATTGATCGAAGACCACGCCGCCGCCAATGATGGTGTCATTCCCGGTACCGTTATTCCAGTTACCGCCCGATTTGCGGAACGTGCCGTAGTTGTAGATCGTGCTGCCGTTGCCAAAATCGTTACCATAACTCTCGTCATCCAGCGCGTTCCACAGGCCATAGTTGTAAACGGCCGTGCCGTTGCCCGTGCGGAAATGGCCGCTCATCCAAGTGAAGGTGCCATTGTTGGTCACAATTGTGCTACTCATATCCAGGTTGACCCCGAACCCGGCGTTGCCGATGACGGTGCTGTTGGTGGCAATCGTGACCGTGGCACTATCCCAGTTGCCTCCCGCCCAAGTCAAAGCGCCGTGGACGACGTTGGTGCCTGCCAGATTAGCACTGGTGAGCCAGGTGTTGGTGTCGGTTACCAATCCATTTAAGTTGAAGTTGCCGGCGCTAAGATTGAGCAAACCTTGGGTATTGGTAGTGACAAAACCACCAAGTAAGCTACCGCCGCCTTGGAACTGCAATTGCAAGCCATTCGTGCTGTTTTGCACGTCCAACACGCCACCCAACTGGTTGAACGCGACGCCCCCTCCAAAAATCGTGGCATTATTAAACTCACTGGCCCCGCCGGATTTGCGGAAGGTGCCATAATTTTCAAAGGCAGCGACACCGCCAAAATCATCGGCCATGATTTGATCGTTCTGCGCGTCCCACAAGCCGTAATTGTAAATGGTGGAGCTACTGCCGACCCGAATCCGCCCGTTGGACCAAGTGAATGTTCCGTAGTTCGTCATCACAGTGCCGTTCAGATCAAAGTTTCCCGTGCCGACCACCAGGATATGGCTGTTGGACAAAATGGTGACGGTGTCAAGATCCCAAGCCCCAGCCACCCATGTCAAACCGCCATTGATGACTTCCGTGCCAGCTAAATCACCGCCATTCTGCCAAGTGTTGGTGCCGGTCACGGTGCCGGCTAAATTGAAAGTGCCTTGAGACAATACCGTCAGGCCAGATTGGTTGGTGGTAATGTAGCCGCCGGTGAAATTGCCGCCACCTTGCAATTGTAATTGCAAGCCATTTGTGCCGTTCTGAACGTCCAGCACGCCGCCTAACTGGTTGAATGCAACGCCGCCTCCGAATGTCGTGGAATTATTAAACTCACTGGCCCCGCCGGATTTGCGGAACATGCCGTAATTTTCAAAGGCAGCGACACCGCCAAAATCATCGGCCATGATTTGATCGTTCTGCGCGTCCCACAAACCGTTATTATAAATCGTGGCGCTGCTGCCGACTCGAATCCGCCCGTCATTCCAAACGACCGTGCCATTGTTCGTCAGCACCGTGCCATTCATGTCATGATTATTCGGGGTGGTTAGGTTCAAGGTGCTCCCGGCGGCTAGCGTCAACATCCCGCCCAAACCGCCAGCAGACCAGCCAATTGTTCCGCTCAACACAGCGTTGGCGTTGCCAACAAGCACGCCGCTATCCACGGTGAACGAACCGCTGGGATTCACGATCAAGGGACCGTCCAGCGTTAGCGTTTGGCCGGCCAGCGATAATGTTACTGGTCCCGATCCGTTGGTGCCCAGAATAATTGTGCTAACGGTCGTGGAACCGGCCAGCGAAACCGTCACGTTGGCATTGGTGATGATGGCGGTGTCGCCCGCACCCGGCACATTATTGGGTAACCAATTGGCCGCCGCGCTCCACGAGCCGCTGGCGGTATTATTCCAAGTGATGATGGCGGCTTCAGTCGGGGAGCCGGACCATATCGAAAATGCGGCCACCAAGCCGGCGAAGGTTAGAATGATCGTACGAGTTTTTTTCATGGCTAATTAGGATGGATTATTTAGTAATTTGATTAATTCCACAGTCGCTTTTTCCCTGGAGGCTTGGCCGCTCCCTGGTTGCAACCAAGTCGGCCGCGCGATCTTAACTTTGATTTGCTTCACCTTGAATTATCATCTGATTTAACCGTCTCCGCCTCACGCTCCATCGATTAGACACTGCTTCGGCGGCGCACCCCTGCTGAGGAATCTGAAAAAACAAATAATTTACCGCTCCATAAATCGACGGCATTTTAACTAACTATGAGTTTATACGGTAATTTGAATTAGACCAGCAAATTCACATGCACAAATTGGTTTTCTTTGAACACTTTTGGGACGCGCCTCTTAAAGTTAACGCCCGCTTCCGGGCAGAACCGTGGGACTATTCTTTGAGCTTGTCTGAAAATTCCGGGAGGAACACCGGCGAGTGATATGGGTCGTGGGCAAGGCGTCGAGGTTGGAGCTGGTGCCGCTCTGCAAGGAGCCAGCGCGGGCTTTGACTCCGGCTTGTTTGCGAATTTCGATCAGCTTTGGCGACTCAAAGAAATCTTTGGCTGCAGCGATGGAAGTCCATGCCGAAATATGGACGATTTTGTTCGGATCGTTTTCGTCTTTCAGAACCTGATAGGAGCGCTCGCCAGCTTCTTTAAGGATAACGGCGGCCGCATCGAATACTTTTTTCCAAGCCGGATAATCGGCGACTTCATGAATGATGAGAACGTGTTGCACAATAAATGGGTGGTTGCCTTTTATGATCACTCATTTTGATGTTGGTGGCGGCCAGGTCACACCGGCAAGTTCAGGTGGCAGTTTCTTTGGGTCTGTCGGATAGAACGATTTGAGATCGGTCGTGGATTTGGATCCCTTCAAAAAGTCGAGCTCCTCGGGAGCCCCGATGATTAACCAAAGCACTGCAGCGACCATAGTGTTTGGCTCGGTAGTGATGATGGTGAAGGTCTCGACGATCTGACTGGCGGACGGCTCATTGGCTTCGAGATTCAATTCTTCAGAGCGCGGAGGGCGGATCCATTTTTCCCAGAGGCCGGCCATGCAGAAAAACCCGCCGCCTTTCATAGTGAACCGGAAGGGCTGTTTGCCAGTGGTCGTGGTTTGCCATTCGTAGAAGCCGTCAGCAGGTATCAGGCAGCGCTGTTTCTCGAACGGTTTTGCAGAGTACTCCTGATGGGCAAAGTCGCTTCGCTTCAAAACATGCAGTGCCGGTCTGTGTCTGAACCGCCAATCAATTCGTGCTGGCCAGTGTTGAGTTTGACGAGCTTGGCCTGACCGAATTGCCGGACCAGTTCAGGATGGCGTGGAATGATGATTTTCAATTTCATACGCCACGAGTTTGGGGGAGGGGGTTGGACATTGGCGGTCTATGCAGAAAAATATTTCCGGCTCATTTTCTGGCTCGATTTCAGCTTCACCTAAATTTCAGCACATGATTTTCTACGAGTGCTACACCGAACTGTTGAGCAAAAAAATTATTTTCAAGTCCATCACAGGGCCAGAAAATGGATCGGTGGTTGAAACACGACCGAAAACTTCATGTGCTTTTGGGCGGCATCACAGCAAACCACTTTTCCGCCTCAGCCTTTGTAGCGAGCCCTTTGTAGTGCTGGTGAATCATGGCCGGTGAATTCCCTGCCTGTTGAGCCGTCAAGTTTTCATTCGCGTGCAGTGCAAAATGGTAGGTGCAGAAGGCGTGGCGCAAGCCGTTATGTTTTCTTTCCACAGATTTTTCTTCAACTTTTGCTGCCTCACAGAGTTCGACAATTTTTTGTTGAAACGTCACTTCATGCCCTTCCCACAGCAGACCTGATTTGTTTTTCCGATAGAATTCAAGCCATTGTTTCAATGCTGAACAAATTTCGACAAGCCGGCGCTGGCGTGTCTTGCTTTTGCCGGCAGTGATTTCAATGTGATCCGGTATCCGCCAAATGTCTGCCCAGTCCAAACGTAGCAATTCTGCGGTGCGGAGTCCGGCCAGCCCCCCGATAGCAACAATCGGCCTCAAGGTTTTCAAATCACCTTTTGAGGCGTTCAACAATGCCTGGAATTCGACAGGCGAATAAAACGTCGTTTCTGAATTATTTGAATTTTCAGTTCGCAGGCCATCCGCCTCGGCCAAGCGATGTGTCAGGGGCAAATAATCCTTACGGACTGCCCATGAAAGAAATTGCCTGATAAAGGCACGGTAATGATTGCGACTTTTGGCGGAAACGGCTTTGCGCTGATTACGGGATTTGGATTTTATTTTCCCTAGCGTCTCAATGAATTGATCCAAATGTGTTTTTGTCAGGTCACAAACTGCGTGGCCGGGAAAAGTGGCGGCAAATTTCTCAAGTTGCCTCCGGCGGTTGTAGGCATATTTCGAAGAAAGCTGAGCTCTTTGGCCTTCACTGGCTTTAGTGCGGGCATCTCCTGCTTGCAAAAATTCTTTTACAGCTTTGCCAATGTCTATGCGCGTAACAGTCGCAACCCGGATAGAGTTTGCCGGTTCGGAGAGCGCTGGCGATGGCGGTTTTATCGACGGTAAAGCCGGACCTAGTTAGAAGGCGATTGATTCGATTGGATAGACCGTTGGGAGGGCATTGGATTTTGCGGTGGGCGGCTTGATAAATCTGCGCGGCCCGACAAGCGGAGCGGTCGAACCGGTCGCCGATTTGCTGGAAGGTCATTTTTTCCTGGTCCCGCAAGCGAAGCACCAGTGCCTCGCGTCTGGCCTGGAATAATTTGGTCTGGCTCATGGCAGAGGGGGTCATTTAAGACCGTAGTGAAAAACCAAATACGCGACAACCACTGCTGAAATCACAGTCGCTACGATGCCCCAAAACCACTTGTAAAAAGCGAACCGGTGTTCCTTCACAAAGCCAACGGACGTGTTGGCCTCTTCCTGTTTCTTCAATTGTGAAAGATATTCTCTGCCACGGGTGGTGATGTTCATTACCATAATCGCCACAATCTGGCCTTGTCCCGCTCGCACAACATCACCCGCACGGATGTATCTGCCATCATTCAACTCCGCCATCACTGCGATATCGTCAAGCGTCCAGGTCTCATCGGATGAAACCGGCTCGCTTGATTGCGTCAAGAGCGTGAGCAGGCGGATGGCTTTTTCTTCGTAGGTTTCGCTCATCGGCAACCACGATACACTTACGCTCGTTGATTGCAAGGAGGGCAAATACGTCACAACTGATTACAAAACCCACACTTTTTCTCATTGCGAGTGCCCGTGAACGGACAGAAAATAGGCGTGAGTAACAATGAACCTATTTTCAAAACTTCAGAATGCGGGCAAGCAGCCGAATCCTCTAGCTTATGAGTTACCACAAGGTTTGCGGGTGCAAATTATGCGTCTTTGGGAAAAAGGATTTGGCCCCGATGAACGCTGGCACCCCGGCCCCGGAAGGGCTTATATTGAAATCAATCGGATCCTGTGTGACGAACATCAATTGATGCAACTGCCGCAAGCCAGTCAACAGAGCATTCCGTTGCAAGGCGTAATTGCCGAGTATTTCATTCTTTTGAACGATACGGGAAAGACCCTAGATGTCGTCCAAGTCGTATTTAACACTATGGAACGATTACTTCACAGAATCAGTGATGGAAGTGGAGACATGTTCTACAAATCACGCTACCAAGCCTTTGAAATCATCAATGAATTGAATCAAAGATTCCAAGAAAACAATGTCGGTTTTAAATACGTTCAGGGCCGCATTGAAAAAATCCATCAAGGCCCGCCCCCCATGCCGCTGAAAGAGCGATTGGTTGCCGGTGAACCCGCTCGGAATTTGCAAAAAATCAAAGACATGATCGGAACTGCGGTTGTAACAGCAGTTCACGATCCCTACACGACTACCGGTTCGTTGGACACCATATTGAAATTGGCCGACACGGGAGCCAAGTTCAGCCCATTGCTTCGTATTTTAGGAACTGAAAAAACGTTATCCAAATCCACCGAAAAGAAATCTTTCATGGGGTTACTTAAAGATATTAATAGCGAACGGAAAGCCTCCTGGAAGGCACGCGTTTATCCGGCGTCTAGCAAACCGCATCGCCGGTTTTTAATACTGCAAGATGGAAGCGTTGTCACGTGTGGAATGTCGCTGAACCACATTGATAAAGATGAAGTGTTAGACCATGAAACAGCTGGTTCAGAAAACGCTCAACATGACCACAAACTGTTTGAACAACAATGGAAAATCGCTATTGCAATTTGATATGTGAAAAAAACGGACTATGAACTTGATCGCATACGGTGACGAGTCCTATATGGTCAAATGCCAGATTCCGCATTTCGTCGTGGGCGGCTGGCTTGTGGAGGAAGGCAAAGACGATGTGATCTGCTCCCAGTGGAAAGCTATGTTGGATTTTTACGGGGCTACGCATTTCCATTTCAAAGAATACGCCGACAAAAAAAGCCACAGAAATAGCAAAACCACTCAATATGACGGTTGGGATGATAAGAAACACGAGGATTTTCTTTATCACCTGGCAATGGTGGCGTGTGACCTTGGTGTTCCTGTAGGCGGTTGTTCCGCCCAAAGTAAAAACAAACCAGGCTCAGAATTTGCCTTAATCAAACACGCATTTCATCTCTATTTTCAAGGGGTAATTATTTCATCCGGCAAGTTCGCGGATTTCAACGCCCAAGTTGATAAAATCAATTTTACATTTGATGAAAACGAAGACCCTATTTGGCGGAGAGCACTTGATGAGGAATTCAACGAATGCAAAGAACATGGGCATGCTCCGTTTGGCGGTTGGATGTATGCGAGGGATACGGACTGCCTGCCGCTGCAAGCTGCAGATTTATATGTTTATGCGATGAGGCAAAATGCTGAGCGTTTTTTTATCGATGGAATGAAGGCAGGACAGCCGAGAGTTTTGGATTTCGTTTTAGAGAAAAATCGCGCAGACGTTAATAATCATGTGAACTCGCAACACGTCTGGGCGGAATACTCAAAAAAGGTGATAGCTCACATGCGGCAATGGAGAATACAACATCCAAAGGAAACGTATCACCCGCTAATGCATTTTCCGTATTTACAGAAAATGATATGAAAAAGCCTGAATTCATTCCAAAACTTGGGCAAATTCAATCCTGTGTAATACCGCAAATCAAGCAGGCACTTGGGCCGCTCTTTTTTGCCACCTCGCTTGGACGAAAAAAAGGCAATGTGATTAATAACGGAAGTTTTGCGTACGTTGCCACGCATCACAAAAACTTGCTTGTTACCTGCCA
>Ga0302281_10003312_pt1 | contig 11216 bp, 7 predicted proteins | sample III_Fen_E1_2_FD_198762 | JGI IMG/M metagenome (GOLD analysis project Ga0302281, IMG submission 198762) | Peat permafrost microbial communities from Stordalen Mire near Abisko, Sweden - III_Fen_E1_2 | ecosystem: Environmental > Terrestrial > Soil > Wetlands > Permafrost | place: Sweden: Abisko...
CTAATGGCCACCACCGAGTAGGTGAAGGATCCGGAACCGAATCCGGCGTTCTCCCAATAAAACTCGCCGCCATCGTAGCCGCCAGCCAGGAGCTGATTCGTCACGAGGTTGCCGCTGTTGTTGTAGGTGTAATAAATCTTTTGAATTGTGGCGTTGCCGGTGGTGATGACGATGGAAACGATGCCGTTGGCCATGGTCACCGTGCCGTTGCCGTTATTAACCAGGGTCACAGCCGGGCCGGTGCCGGTGCCGCCGCCCGGCAGGTTGGCGAGCGCGGATTGCCGGAAGGTCAGCGCCAGCAGCAAGGCAGACAGGAGTGACTTCAAGGGATTCATTGCTCTTCGAAAGCTTAATGCAGCATCGTGAATTGGCCAAGGCCACTTAACCGATGCGGAATTTCAAGACCAAAGCGGGGTTCGTGGTTGGTTCGCGGCGATTGGCGTTGGCACATTTTAGTTTTACCTGGTTTTTACCGGTTTCACTTTCAAGCAATTGCCAAGCCATTGTTCGCGAAGCATTGCCCCATGGCGCTTGGATCACGATGCCATCGCATAACTTTATAATGTAAAACCTTTTGTGTGCAAATCCGGGGCTGGGAATAGTCCTTGCGGATGCCTTGTAATGCGACAGGGCTTGGGTTCATGGATTCATGGCCGATTGGCGATTGGGTTTGATTTGGTTTGACCGGACGAACCCCGGCTTGGCACCTCTTGGTTGCAGCGGGGAAGCCGGGTCAGGAGACCAAGCCTACAATCATCAGTGGGTTGGAGGTCCCAAAGGTTCATTTTTGGTTTTACCTGCTTTTACCCGGCCCGGACCTTGGGCTGGCCTTGGGCCGGCTCGCTGACCGGAGTGGAAGTTTTGTTTACTGACGGGCTCGCCGGCGAAGTTGTGGGCCAGTAGGTCCTTGATGTCGGGGGCGGCATTGAGCCAATCGAGGGGGGGGCACCGTCCTCGTTCGCGGAGAGGCGGCGGTTGAGTTCATCGCGCAGGGGGCGCGGGAGACGGGCGATTTTACCGTTGCGAGTCATAATCAGGGTGAGGAATTCCGAACCCGGCGTTCGGAATTCCAAATGTGGTTTCAGGTTTAAGTTTTATTTTGGTTGACCGTATGCACTTTGTTGGTAAAAACAATAACCATCGAGCTTGTCTTTGTCAACTATTTTATTATCTTTGTGCATCTCCGGGCCGGCGCGGGCCGTTTTTTTGGGGATGGTTCATGGCATCGGGCAGAGGGGGTTAAAGGCGGATAGGCAATGAAAGCGTTTGAGTGCCAATCACGGCCATGCTAAATTTTTTCTCATCCTGATCTATTTGTCATTGTTCAACATGAAAAACATCCTGCCAATACTCCTGACTTTGGGTGCGGTTGCCTTTGCGGATTGCGGGCGCGCGCAAATTCTCACGGATCCGATTTCGGAAACCGAGGTACCCACGGTCATGGTCAACACGACGAACGAACCGGTGACGCCGGGGAAATTCAAGCCAGCGTGGGATTCGCTCCGGCAGTATCATTGCCCGGACTGGTTCCGCAACGCGAAGTTCGGCATCTGGGCGTGTTTCGGTCCGCAAAACCAGCCGGAAGACGGCGACTGGTATGCGCGCAATCTGTATGTGGAAGGCAGCCGGCAAAACAAATACCACGACGCCCATTACGGGCCGCCTTCGCAGTTTGGCTTCAAGGACGTGATCCATGCCTGGAAAGCGGAAAACTTCGATGCGGAAAAACTCATCGCGCTCTACAAACGGGTGGGGGCGCAATATTTTTTTGCGATGGCCAACCATCACGACAATTTCGACCTTTACGACAGCCAATATCAGCCTTGGAACAGCGTCAGGGTCGGGCCGCACAAGGACATTATCGGCGATTTCGCCAAGGCCGCGCATGAACAAGGACTGCGTTTCGGCGTCAGTGTCCACGCCGCGCACGCGTGGAGTTTTTACGAGATCGCCCAAAGCGCTGACCGGACGGGGCCGTACGCCGGCGCACCTTACGACGGCAAATTGACGAAGGCTGATGGCAACGGGAAATGGTGGGACGGCCTTGATCCGCAGGATCTGTATGCGCAAAACCACACGCCCAGCTTGAATTTTAGCAACGCCAAGGCCATTCACGGCCAGTGGAACTGGGGAAATGGCGCGAGCATTCCCGACCAGGCTTACTGTGATAAGTTCTACAACCGCACGATTGACCTCGTGCATAAATACAAACCGGACTTGGTTTACTTCGACGACGACGCGTTGCCGTTGTGGCCGGTCAGCGACGCCGGTTTGAAAATCGCCGCTGATTTTTACAACTTCAACCTGCAGCAGCACGCCGGCAAACTCGAGGCCGTCCTGTTCGGCAAGATGCTTTCGGAAGACGAGCAGAAATGCCTGGTCCGCGACATCGAGCGCGGCGCGGCCAACAAAATTGAACCGCAACCGTGGGAAACAGACACCTGCATTGGCAACTGGCATTACGACCGCTCGCTGTACGATAAAAACCGCTACAAGAGCGCGAAGACCGTCATCCAGATGCTCTGCGACATCGTCAGCAAAAATGGCGATTTGCTGCTCAATATTCCCGTGCGCGGCGACGGCACGATTGACGACAAGGAACAGGCGGTGCTGGAGGGCATCGGCGCATGGATGGACGTGAACAAGGAATGTATTTTTGACACGCGGCCATGGAAAGCATTTGGTGAAGGGCCGGCTTCGGAGGGGGCAGCGCTTTCCGCGCAAGGATTCAACGAAGGCAAAGGCAAACCGTTCACCGGCGAGGACGTGCGTTTCACCACGAAGGATGGAGCGCTTTACATGATAGTGCTGGGGGTGCCGAAACAGGACTTGCAGATAAAATCGCTCGGCACGGCGGCAAAACTGTTGGAAGGCCCGATCAGCCGCATCACGCTTTTGGGCAGCAAGGAGGAGGTGCAATGGTCGCAGGCCCCAGGCGCGCTCACGCTGAAGGTGCCGGCAAAAATACCGAACGACATTGCGATTGTCTTCAAGGTGACATCGTGAGAGGTGCCTTAGCCATGCGAATTGAGGCAATCGTGCGCCGGAATCCACGGCGCATTAACCTTTGAAAGCCATCGGTGTGCCACCTCGGCACCCTTTTTGATGACAGGACATCGTACATCTCCCTGCCCAGCACCCTACACGCCAAATACTTATCAGGAATCGATAGGCGCCATTCAGGCGTTCGTGATCAACCACTTCAGGCATTGAATTGAAGAGCCGCCCCGCCCTGCTTTCAGAATCCAAGAAATAGTTTGTGCGTTTTTGGCGCGGGCGGTTGTTGTATTTTGAATGAACATGACCGATGCCGAGCTGCTCCAGCGTTACGTGAGGGACGATTCCGAAGCCGCGTTTGCGGAACTGGTTGCACGACATATCAATCTGGTATATTCGGCGGCCTTCCGCCAAGTCCATGGCGACGCCCATCTGGCGGAGGATGTCACACAATCCGTGTTCACGGATCTGGCGCGCAAGGCGGCAACGCTGGTCACCCATACCTCGTTGACCGGCTGGCTTTACACCAGCACACGCTATGTGGCGGCGAATCTGCGCCGCGCGGGCCAACGCCGCGCCGTCCGCGAACAGCAAGCCCACGTCATGAATGCCATCCACGCCGAACCCGAATCGCAGCCGGAATGGTCGCAATTAAGCCCCCTGCTGGATGACGCAATGCTCCAGCTGGATAAATCCGACCGCGAGGCGGTATTGCTGCGCCATTTTGAAAAACGCTCTTTTGTGGAAATCGGCGTCCGCTTCGACCTCAGCGAAAATGCCGCCCGCATGCGCGTGGAGCGCGCGCTTGAAAAATTGCACGACATTCTCAGCCGCCAGGGATTAGGCCTGACGGTGTTGGCCCTGGCGGGGTTGCTGGGTGCCAATGCCGTCGTGGCCGCTCCGGCTCATCTGGCCGCGAAGGTTTTGAGTGGCGCATTGACCAGCACTGCGGCTGGGGGCACCACAGCGGGATTGCTGGCCATCCTGGGAGCGGCTCGGAAATCAAAATTGGTCCTCGCCGGGCTCGCGGCTGTGCTGCTCGGTGTGGCCGGATACGCTTACGAAACAAGTCACCAGACGACGACGCAAAATGATCCAGCAAAGCCGACCACGGCGGCATTGACTGCCAACGTTACATCCGCCCCGGCAGCCGCCCCTCATTTGCCTCCGGCCACTCCCAGGGTGGTTGCTTCGCCAAAGACCAACCGGCCCGACGCCCTGGTTTTGCACTTGAGATTTGTGACCGCCGATGGCGGCAAACCCATTCCCAACATGCCCGTTGAATATCGCGGAGATGCAGACGGCCATTTGCAGTTCAAAAATTTGACCGCCGATCGCTTTGGCGAATGCAATGTGGAATACCCCACCAACCTGACCGAACTAAAACTGACGACCCGCCTCGACGGCTTTGCCGACACTCAATTACTCTGGCGTCCGGCGTCTGGCGAACCGATTCCCACCAACTACGACGCACGGATTGACTGGCCGGTGCCCATCGGCGGGCAAGTCGTGGACCCGGATGGAAAGCCCGTGGCTGGCGCCAAGGTTGGTTTTGATTTTAACGCCAATCCAGCCACGCTCGAACTGCCACAGAATCATGATTTTGGAGCGATTGGCACCACGACCGATCAAGCTGGTAAATGGCGCATCAACCGCATGGCCGATGATACCATTCCAACCATTAGCGGCCTGGCCCGGCAATCAAACTATGTCAGTTCCGGCATGGGCTTTGGTGGGAAAACCCCTGCCAGCGAGAAACAACTGCGCGAAGGCACCTATATTTTCCAGCTCGGCCGAGGCGTGACGGCCAAGGGCATCGTAACCGATGCCAATGGGAATCCCATGCCCGATGCCAGCGTATTGGTGGGACATCCATTTAACGTGGATGCCCGCCGGGGGCAGACGCTGAGCGATGGCACCTTTGCCATCAACGCCTGCCGTCCGGGGAAACAGGTCATCACTGCCGAAGCTAAAGGCTTCGCGCCCGCCTCCGCGGAAGCAAATCTTGCCGAGGGCAGCGCACCCATCCACCTGACCCTCACGGCGGGCATCGCGCTACATCTCCGCGTCACCGACTCGAATGGAAACCCAGTTCCTGAAGCCACCATCATGTGTATGAATCAGTCTCCGGAAGCGTTGGGCACGCATCCGCTGGAGGTGCAATTTCAATTCCGTTCCACAACTGACAAGGAGGGGCGCGTAACGGTGACCAACGCTCCGAATGCGCCACTACGATTTGCGGCCTATGCCACCGGTTTCTATCGGAGCGCCGCCATCAACGTGCAGCCGGATGGTGAGGAGCAGGTCATGGTCCTGACCCAAGCCCTGGAGGTGCATGGTTTGGTCCACGACTCCGTCACCGGCCGGCGAATTCCCAAATTTCGCGTCGAGTTGGGCTGGCCTGAGGCCCAGCCCTTTGCCAGCGGGCCCAGTGTTCATTGGTCGCCATTTCCGCGGCACTGGCTGGATTTTACCGGGGGCAGTTATGCCAAGACGCTGGAAGAGCCCATGGTCAGGGGCATGGCCAATCCAGGTTATGTTCTGAAGTTTATTGCGGACGGCTATGCGCCATACATAAGCCGCGCCATCGGTCCGGACGAAGGAAAGGTGGAACTGGATGTCACCCTGCAGCGCGCCGCGACCGCCACCGTGACCGTCTATAGACCCGACGGCAGGCTGGCGGCTGGGGTTGACATAGGACTGGTATTTCCCGGGGCGGAACTAAAGCTGGTCGAGGGCGGATTCAGCCATGGTGATTTTCAAGCCGGTGGGGCACTGTTGCGGACGGATGCGGCGGGAACTTTTACGTTAAAGCCTGATGATGCTGTAACCCGGGTCATTGCCGTTAATCCCGATGGTTATGGCGAAACAACAACGGCGGCGCTCGCCACGAATCCAATCATCCAAATGCAACCTTGGGGCCGGCTGGAAGTTACTTGTTACAGTGGCGGCAAGCCCGCGACTGGCCGGCAGTATGGAGCGGACTTCAAGGACATTCCGTTTGAATCCGCCACCTTTGCCTTTGATGCCTGGCGGGCAACCGTGGACGCCCAGGGAAAATTCGCCCTCGAAAAACTGCCTCCCGGCGCGCTCAACCTGGTGCGGTATCGTAAAAACAATGAAGGCGGAGAATCGGGGATGGCCGAAACCTCCTTTGAAGTTAAGCCCGGCGAAACCACCACCCTGACTTTGGGCGCCTCCAACTACACCGTGACCGCGCAGATGGTCTGGCCCGCCGGGGTGCGGCGCCAATCCAACTGGAATATTTTTGCCACCGTCCATAGTCCCTTGCCGGCCATTCCGGACGAGGTTCTAACCAATCAAGCCGCGCGTGAAGCATTCATGGAATCGCCACAGTTTGATACCTACCGTGCCGCGCAGGAACACGCCCAACGATATCCGGTGACCGTCAATGACGATGACAGCATCACCGCGGAAAACGTGCCTGCCGGGGTTTATGAATTGACCGCATTCGCCAATGCTCCAGCGAACGACAGCGATGCTGCGAATACGGGATTAGCGGGGCGCTTGAAATCCGCTTTTCAGGGTGAAATCCATTTAACCATTCCAGCCGATCCTGCGTCAGGAACCCTTGATGCCGGTGCGGTTCAAATGACGACTTCCGCCAGTGGATTGTGAAAAGGATCCCGGTCAACTGGCGCCGCGGGTTGGTTTCAAAACCGAATCCATCCTGACGGGACGGCGTAAATCCGGCGTCCCTCCAGGACGCACGAACTTGTTTGGTCGTACTACCAGCCACTTCGTAGCTAGCTAATTTCCGCTGTCGTTTCGCGACCACTTCCCGTTTACCCATAACAGCCCGCGAGGAAGCAAAATGCTCATATATGCATTTATCTCGAGAAGCACGAGAAGCCGTGGCGCGTCTTGGGTAATACCAGCGGATGAAACGGCAAAGTCGAGATCGATTCCTCCGAAAACAGCGAAGCTGGTCCTTGCTTTAGTTTTATCTCACATTGTTCACCGTGATCGGGGTGGGGCGCCGCGCCGTCGGGTTCGTTCCACAATGGAAGTCGTTAAGTCTGCAAAATTCTTTGGCATAGTCTGGCGAGGCGAATCGCACTTCGAGCGAACTCATCCCGATTCGAACAATTCGCACCCGACGTAACCATAGCCAATGAATGACGCGGAAGACGAACAGGCTGGCGATACAGCCCAGAAAATAACACCCTGCGCAAGATTTATTATTTTTAATCAAAATCAGGCTGCCGAAGCCCGCGACGAGGCATAATAATGGCGAGACGGCAAAGAATTTTGCCACCAAGCCAATCAGCCGCGTAGATGGAAACACGGCTGTCCCTCTTTTGCCGAGCCTGAAGAAACCGATGAATGGAATCGGCAGGAACATTTGTGTTTCACGGCGACTGATCTTTACTGAGCTCCGCGGATTCTTCTGCCCAGTGAATGGACAATGGGCAGGGTACTTGATGCGCGAACCAAAAGGGATTCGCACATATCGGGCTGACATCGGAATTGTCTCTTTTGTCTCTTGGTTCATAAATTACTCATTCAAATTGCATCGCGCCCGTACGCCCACGCTGAATGGACGACTGGCTTTACACTCAATCTTTTTTCAAAACACCTAATGCCATTCAGCCACAAAACCTCGCTGCTATCGTCTGGAAATGCGCGTCAAAGCGGTGTAATCAATCGGTTGATCCATTGTCCTAAGATAAAATACTCATATAGTCATGTACCTGTCGAGGTTAAGAAAGGGGGCCGCGACGGTTGTTGTGGGTGGTATCTTTGCGGCGCGTTTCGGCGGTCGCCAAGCGACACCGGAAATTAGCCGGGCACCACATGCCGGGGTTGGTTTCAAAACCGAATCCATCCTGACGGGACGGCCGAAATCCGGCGTCCCTCCAGGACGCACGAACTTGTTTGGTCGTACCACCAGCCACTTCGTAGCTGGCTAAAATCCTCTGTCGCTTCGCGACCACTTCCCGTTTACTCATTTCAACCGGCAAGGAAGCGAAACAGTCATATATGTATTTACCTTTTCGTTTCGCAAGCTGCGGCTTCGATCTCCTCCCCCCGGGCCCCCTCCTCGTTTTGGCGAGGAGGGGGAGAAAGGGTTTGCGCGTCCTGGCAAAATGGTGCGCGGGGGTTCATGGGGTCAATGTGCGAGTGCTTCGCGGAAATCCCACCCTGAACCCTGATTAAATCGAATGACGAAAGCCCGCCCTCATCCGAGCCCTCCCGGGAGGATGGGCTTCTCAACCTGCGCCTTCGCACTCCTCCCCTGCCCTCCACAAGGAAAGTGGAAAGTTATTCCAGTTTAAACCTTCGAAAGCTCCTTTTCCAGCCCGGAGCGTTCGTCTTCGCTGAGACAAGTCCCAACGTAGCCGCAGTCGAGGCAAGCTACAGGAAAGGTTTGGAAACCGAGAAACATCGACTTGCCCAATGGGCGAAAAAGATTATCTCCTGCGTTCGTGATATTCGTCGTTATTGGTCGGCCGAGCACCATCCGCGACCCCCGGCAGCTCAGGCAGAGCAGCTTTGTGGAAATGTTCATGGGCAGAGCTTAACTTTTTCTGGCTTTGGGGGAAACAAGCAGTTTCATGGTGGTTTTGAATTGGGAAATTTGCGATTGCCGGTGACGTGCTTGCAGTTGTTCAAACAGGGCCAGTTGTTCCGGGTTCAATAATGTTTGTGCGTGGGGCAGAAATTGTTGTGCGAACTGATCTTCCTCCCGGGCAAAGGCGGCAAGATTTTCTTCGGTGAAAAAAGAACCATAATCACCAGCGGGCGGGTTTCGCCGGCTCAGTTCGGTGGTCCATGGGTATTGCATGCGCGCCTTGGTCAGGGCTTCGAGCAGTTGTTCTTGTTGCCGGCGGTTTAAGGCTGCGGCAGTTGGAGGGAGTTGCATAAAAAACTGGTTGAGCATCATCCGGTCGGGAATGGTTCGCTCGAACTGTTGAAACGCCGCGTAATTGTCTTCGCCCAGGAACTGGCGTAATTGCGCCTCCTGGGTGGCCGTTTCGGCTTTCATTTGTTCCACCAGCACCGCCCGTTGGGTCGCATCCGGTTTTTGGCTGACCATGGACATGCCGAGGCGCACGCCGGCCATGGTCTTGGCAAGAATCAAATCCTTCACGCGTGCGCGCTGGTCCGGACTCAAATTGAGCTGGTCAAAGAGAGGTCCGTAACTCCTTTCGACAAGCGCACGGGCGCCGGGCACCCGGCTGGCGAGCCGTTGTAAGACCGGCGCAAAGATGCCCAACGGACGCAGTCCCAAATTCCGCCCGGCGAACATGAGCAAGGCGATGACCCCGGCGGCGAGCAAACCCACACCCACTCCGAGCCCAACATGGCTGAACAGGCCGGGACGCATTGCCTCCGGGTTGAGAAAAAAGGGAAAGGTAAAGCAGAAGATGCCACACAAAACGGACACACCGATGATGTTGACCAAGGCCGCAACGGTGGGATTTCGAGCAAAAACCGGAAAGCGGGAAACCCAAAGCCGCACCGCGGCCGGAGATTTTTGAAACTGTTGCTGGCGTCGGATGCTCCAGGCAAACACCAAACAGCCAACCGCGACGCAAACGGCGCTGCGTGCCGGATGATGCCGCCAGGGAAAACCGAGGCAGCCGAGGGCAAATATCAGCAACCAGATCCGGGTAATTCGATTGGTTCGCTGGAAGACTTTCTGTCCGGCATTCGCGGTATTCGCATCCGTATCGTAAAACATGCCGTCTTCCATCCGGATTTCGAGCCGACGGCGGACGAGATACAAGGTTCCGACCGCAGCGTTGACGGCGCAAATCAGAATCAACGCGGCATAACCGAGTCCGAAAACCAGCGGTCGGCGTTCGATGAGGACGGGCGCCAATAAGACGCCAACCGCGAGAACCACCAGGAAAATGGCGATTTGAAGCGAAGCGACCCGGCGCGTGAACCGTCGTTCGCGTGGCGATTTGGAGTCATCGACCAGCGCCTTCCAGGAATAAAAAATCGTGCCCACCATGGTCAGGCAGCCGGCCAGGGGCCCCAGCGAAAGCAAGCCTTTTAGCCCCACACCACTTTTGGCCGCGGCAACCCCGCCGGAGGCCACCTGGGCGGAGGTTAGAGCCGAGGGCAACGCAGCCACCACGGCGGATGAAAATGACTTGCCGGGCGCGGTCTTTTCCAGGGCGGTTTCGACGAAAGCCAGGACTTCCTCCTGGAGCAGCTTGCGTCCGCGCGACAGCCGCTGCCGGACGTTCTCGTCCGTCAATTCCAGATTTTGGGCCACCGCCGCGATGGACTGATGCTCCCGGTAGAACAGCACCAGCGGTTCCCGGTAGGTTTCAGGAATGCGTTCGAGCGAGCGCCACAAAATTTCCGCCTCCTCGTTAGAGATGGCACGCTCGGCGGGTTGGGGGTCCGGCGACTGAGTTTCGTTGATTCCCTCCAGTGATTCGGCGCGATGGCTGGGTTCGCGTCCCTGTTGGCGCAGGGAATTGTTGATGAGGTTTCGCGCGATGCCGCACAGCCAGGCGCGCAGCTTGGGCGGATCGCGCAAGGCGGCCAGTTGCTGCCAGGCCGTGAAGAAGGTTTCCTGGGCCAAATCCTCGCTTTGGCCGAGGCTGCCCGTAGCACTGTAAGCCAGCGAGCAGACCAGCGATTGATAGCGCGAAACAATCTTCCCAAACGCGTCACGATCACCCGCCAGGCTGGCGTTGACCAGATCCGCATCCTCGCAGGTGGCCGCCGGGGTCATATTGATGGTCATCATATCGTCGTTTCAGTGGTTGAAAAGGCGAAGCTGTGACAAACTTTTTTTCAGGGCCGCGGGTTAAAGCCCGCGGGTGGTAGCGTTCTGGCTGGCGGGTGGGAAAGCCGCAAATAAAGTCAAAAACGTGGAATGAATCGTGCCGCTAGATGCCGTAGAATAACACTGATAGGCGCATTCGCATAATGAAAAAATTCACACTATTTGGCAGTCGTCTTTTGTTCTGGATGCTTGCACCGTGGGTCACCGCCTGCCTTCCGCTTTTTGCGTTTCTGGCATATCGCGGTTTTCTGCTGAAGGAATGGGTGGGCGCCGCCATTAGCTCTGTGCTCTTGCTTTTCTGCATCTTTGGCGTGCTCATGGCGCTTTCGCCAAAGCGATTCGGCTGGCTCGGCCATGTCATCAGCGGATCTTTGGGCGTCGTTTACATTTTGTATTTTTGCGAGATATTTTTTATTCATTACCCGCGAACATCAGCAAAACCATT
>Ga0302281_10003332_pt1 | contig 11181 bp, 9 predicted proteins | sample III_Fen_E1_2_FD_198762 | JGI IMG/M metagenome (GOLD analysis project Ga0302281, IMG submission 198762) | Peat permafrost microbial communities from Stordalen Mire near Abisko, Sweden - III_Fen_E1_2 | ecosystem: Environmental > Terrestrial > Soil > Wetlands > Permafrost | place: Sweden: Abisko...
CATTCACCTCATCCACGGTCATGCCGAAGATAAAGATGTTTTCCTCGCCGACCTCTTCCTTGATTTCCACATTCGCGCCATCGAGGGTGCCGATCGTCAGGGCACCATTGAGGGAGAGCTTCATATTTCCTGTTCCCGAGGCTTCCTTGCCGGCGGTTGAGATCTGCTCGGAAAGGTCGGCGGCCGGCACGATGCGCTGGGCCAAAGAAACACGATAATTCGGCAGGAAAACAACCTTCAGCTTGTCCTTGATCCGTCCGTCGGCATTGATCTTGGCTCCGACGGCATTGATCGCCTTGATGATATTCTTGGCCAGGTCATAGCCCGGCGCGGCCTTGGCGGCGAAGATGAAAACGCGGGGTGAGATATCCAGATCCGGATTCTGAAGCAGGCGCCGGTAGAGGGCCAGAATGTGAAGCAGGTTGAGATGCTGCCGTTTGTATTCGTGGAGTCTCTTGATCTGGACATCAAAGAGAGCGCCGGGATTCACCTCCACGCCGCATTCCTCCTTGATGATGCGGGCGAGATCGACCTTGTTGGCGTACTTCACATCCATGAAACGCTTCTGGAATTCCGGATCCTTGGCAAAAGGTTCCAGGCCCCGAAGCTCCTCAAGATTCCGTTCCCAGCCACGTCCAATTTTGGAGGAGATCAGCTCGCTGAGACGGGGATTACAGGCAAGCAGCCAGCGGCGGGGAGTGATGCCGTTGGTCTTGTTGTTGAATTTTCCCGGATACAACTCATCGAATTCCGGAAAGAGATCGCTTTTCAGCAACTGGGTGTGAAGCGCGGCGACACCATTCACGGAATGACCGCCGACAACCGAAAGGTTTGCCATCCGCACCATTTGTTGGTCCCCCTCCTCGATCAGGGAAAGTTTGCGCACTTTCTCGACATCCCCGGGCCATTTGGCCTCCACGAGTTTGAGAAACCGGTTGTTGATTTCAAAGATGATCTGCAGATGCCGGGGAAGCACTTTTTGAAACAGCCCGACGCTCCATTTTTCAAGCGCTTCGGGCAGCAACGTGTGATTGGTATAGGCAAAGGTCCTTGTCACAATGGCCCAGGCTCTGTCCCAGTTCAGCCCATAGACATCGTGCAGAAGCCTCTGGAGTTCGACCACGGCAATGGCCGGGTGGGTGTCGTTCAGCTGAATGGTAACTTTGTCGGGAAAATCGGCCCAATCCTCGTTGTTCTGCCTGAATCGACGGATGATGTCCTTGAGCGAGCAGGCCACAAAGAAGTATTGCTGGATGAGGCGGAGTTCCTTGCCGCTTTCGTTCTTGTCGTTCGGATAGAGAACCTTGGAGATGGTTTCACTGACATTTTTCTCCCGCACGGCCTCGTCGTAGCCCCCCCGGTTGAAGGCCTCGAAGTTAAAATCCTCCGTTGCCTTCGACTCCCAGAGCCGCAGGTAGTTGACCGTATCGGTTCCATAACCGGGGATCGGGATATCGTAAGGAAGGCCCGTGACCTTTTTTGTATTCGTCCATTTCGGAACATAATGACCGAAGTCATCAAAAACATTTTCGACATTCCCATAGAGTTCGATTTCCGTGGCATGCTCGGGACGGACAATCTCCCAGGGAGTGCCGTATTTCATCCAGTCGTCGGGAAGCTCGACCTGATAACCATGCCGGAACTCCTGTTTGAAGAGGCCGTATTGGTAGTGAATCCCGTATCCGATGGCCGGCAGGTCGAGCGTGGCCAGGGAATCCAGAAAACAGGCGGCCAGTCGTCCGAGACCGCCATTTCCCAAACCCATGTCGTATTCTTCCCCGCGAAGCACCTCGGTGTCCAAACCGAGTTCCTGAATCGCAAATTCCATGTTTTGGAACACCCCGGCACTGTAAAAACTGTTGATGTAGAGACGCCCCATCAGGAACTCCAGGGAGAAATAATAGAGCCGTTTGGTATTTTCACTCTTATGCCTGGCTTGCGTGGCAATCATTCGTTCAATGATGATGCTCTGGACCGCTTTGGAGGTGGCAAGCCACCAATCCCGTTTGGACGCACTCTTCGGATCACGCGCCAGACTGAACTTCAAGTGGCTTTGAATAAGTGCTTTAAGACCTTGTACAGAGGTGTCGATACTGGATTTGAATTGGGAGGGCATGATGTCAGGGAATGGTAGGGTGAAAAGAGGCGATGGTTGGTGGTGAGGCTAAGGAGACTCGTAAAAATGGGAAGCAAACGCTGTTCCAACTTGAGAAAGCACTGTTTCAACTTACGAAGCTTGGATTGTCGGGATCTCTCATGTTACGATTCCGCCCTATGAAATATCGCACTCTTCCGGGTTCGGAGCAGAAAATCAGCGAAGTCGGTTTTGGACTCTGGACTGTTTCCACGGGATGGTGGGGAAATTTCACCGATGAAGAGGCGGTGCGTCTGATGCGACTGGCCGCCGATCTCGGGATCACTCTTTTTGATGCCGCTGACACCTACGGGAATGGTCGCAGCGAGGAACTGATCGCCAGGGCCTTCCCCGGGTCGGAAAGATCCCGGATCGTGATCGCCACAAAGGTAGGTTATGACTTCGTTCATCATGGGGAGGAACGCCGGGGACAGCGCGAAATCCCGCAGGATTTCAGCCCCGAAGCGGTGAGAATAGCCGTAGAAAATGCCCTTCACCGCCTCCAAACCGATCACATCGACATCCTCCAGCTTCACAATATCCGCGAGGAGCAGGTTGCCGACGATGCTCTCTGGGAAGTCATGGAAGATCTGCGGGCAGAGGGCAAGTTTCGCCATGGTGGCATTGCCCTCGGACCGGCCATCGGATGGCTTGGCGAAGGAGCGGCTGCCATTTCCCGTCGCAAACCGGAAGTCGTCCAGCATATTTACAATCTTCTGGAGCAATACCCCGGAGCGCCGCTGCACAAAACGGCGGAAATCACCGGAGCACCCACAAAATTCCTGATCCGCGTTCCCCATTCCTCAGGAATGCTGGAAGGAAAATACACGGCCGACACTGTCTTCCCCCCAAACGATCACCGCAACCATCGCCCCAGAAGCTGGCTGCTCAACGGGATCAGAAAAGTGGAGCAACTCCGTTTTCTCGAATCCGAGCAGAGGACGCTTGCCCAAGCCGCAATCCAATGGTTGCTTCACGATCCCCGCACGCTCAGCGTCCTGCCGAATATCTACGGAGAGGAGCAGATTCACGATTTCGCCGCCGCCCCCGACACACCTTCCCTGACGGAGGATGAAATGCAGAAAATAGCCCTCCTTGTGGCTTCCGATTTCGGTCTGGAACCGGAGCCTGCAAAATACAAAGGCACGATGGAGCTGCCTGCAGAGCTCTCCGCTGTTCTTGCCTGATTGCAAAGCTGATGACCTCCTCTCCGATGGAGACCAGCGGAGAGATCCCCTCAACTCGACGAATGCTCCTTTTCGATTTTGACGGAACCATCGCGGACACGCGGACGATTGCCCTGGAAATCCTCAATCAAATGTCCCGGGAGTTCGGTTTTCGTGAACTTCCGGAAGCCGACCTGGAGAAGGCACGCAAACTCAGCACCCGCGAATTCATCCGCCATCTCGGCATCAGCACCTGGAGGGTTCCCTCGATTGCCCGCAGGGGGCTGCAACTTCTGCATGAGCGCATCGATCAGGTTCATCCGATCCCCGGCATCCCGGAAGTCCTTGGAACGCTGCATGGTCGGGGTGAACGCCTCGCCATCCTGACCTCCAACTCCCAGGCCAATGTACAGGCCTTTCTCACGAGACATGATCTTCCCCATTTCGAATTTATCAGCTGCTCCTCCAAACTTTTTGGCAAGGGCCGTGAAATCCGGAGCATCCTGCGCCGGACCCGGCTCGACCCGCACGAAATTCTCTACATCGGAGATGAAACCCGCGACATCGATGCGGCAAGGGAAACCGGACTCAGGGTCGCGGCCGTCACCTGGGGATACAATTCCGCCGAAGCCCTCGGCGCGCTCGACCCCGACCACATCGTTTCTTCACCAAGCGAGCTTCTGGGGCTTCATCCATGACGATCAGGGAAGGCACGGCCAGAATCCGCCTTGACCAGCATCTCCAGGAAAAGGGCTTTTTTGATTCCCGGGAAAAAGCGCAGCGGGCCATCCTTGCGGGACAGGTGACTGTCGCCGGACAGATTGCCGACAAGCCCGGCACGAAGGTCAATCCGGCCAGCGAGATCCTCATCACGGGCAGGGATCGCTATGTGGGTCGCGGAGGTCATAAACTCGAAGGAGCCCTGACCGGCTTCGGACTCGATCCCACGGGAATGGCCTGCCTGGATCTCGGTTCCTCGACGGGGGGGTTCACCGACTGTCTTCTCCAGCACTGGGCCTCCCATGTCACCGCCGTCGATGTCGGAAGGGGTCAACTCGCCTGGTCGCTGCGCCAGGATCCGAGAGTCGAAGTCCGCGAGGGAATCAATGCGCGCTATCTCACCCCCTCCGATTTCACGCGCCGGTTCGATCTTATTGTGGGGGATCTCAGCTTTATTTCATTGACGAAGATCCTCCCCGCCGCGTTTGAGTTACTCACCCAAGAGGGTGCCATGATTGTGTTGATTAAACCTCAGTTTGAACTTTCCCGTGCCGAAATCGGCAAGGGCGGCATCGTCCGTGATCTTGCGGCAAGGGCGCGTGCCGTGGAATCCATCAGGAACTGGGTCATCGCCGCAGGTCATCGCTTCGATGGAGTCATCGAGTCCCCGCTACCCGGCACCTCGGGGAATATTGAATTTCTGGCACTGCTGAGGAGGGGGGATTCCACAGCCCCCGCTGTCCCGATCCCCATGGTCTCATGAAGACAATACCGAAGACCATCGGCCTCATCGCCCATGTCGGAAAATCCGGGGCGGAGCCGGTCGTGCGTGCCGTGGCCGAGGAGCTGAAACGCCTTGGCGCCTTCTTCCTGCTGGAAAGGATGACCGCCTCGCTGATTGGCGAGTCCTCATCACTGGATGAGGCGGAGCTGGCCGAACGCAGCGATCTTCTCCTCGTGATGGGAGGGGACGGGAGTATTCTCCGGGCTCTCCACCGTTCGGGAGGACATATTCGTCCGATCTTTGGAATCAATATCGGTTCGCTCGGATTTCTCACCTGCCTCGGCTCCGATGAATATCTTCGTGCCGTCGAGAGCGTCGTGAACGGAACCTATCTCCTCAGTCCGCGAAGTCTCCTTGATGTGACGGTGAGTTGCCCTGAAGGGGATATTTCCCTCGAACGGGCTCTCAATGATGTGACCATCAGCCGGGGTGAACGTTCCCAGCTTGTGAAGCTCCAGACCAGTGTAGACGGGGCAACGCTGACCGAATACCATGCCGACGGTCTGATCGTGGCGACACCCACGGGATCGACCGCTTATTCCCTTGCGGCGGGAGGCCCTATTCTGATGCCCGACAGCGGTGCCCTGGTCATCACTCCGATCTGCCCCCATGTTCTGAGCAACCGCTCCCTGGTCATCTCCGACAAGAGCGAAGTCATCATCCGTGCCGTGGGCAATCATGAGGTCTTTGTCACCATCGATGGCCGCACTCCCCACGCGCTCAGCCCGTCGCAGTGTGTGATCCTCCGCCTCTCTCCGCTGGTTCTTCCACTCGCCATGATGCCGGAATCAACCTTTCCCGTCATCCTGCGCCAGAAGCTCAAATGGACCGGAAGCAACATTTGATCCCTCACGATACCTTTCGTTAAAATGACACTCCATGAGCATTCTGTCTGACTCGCTTCTTCTCAAAGACATTCATCTCCATCTCAAGGCAAGCAATCCTCCCGATGCCCTGGAAGAAATCATCGCCTCGTTCCGTAGCGATCGACGCGTCAGGGACTGGGAAAAACTTCGCTCTGCCCTGATTGCCAACAGCGGCAGGGAAACCTCCGGGGAATGTGCCGGAAAAATGCTTCTCCACCACGCCCGTACCGAAAGCGTGACGGCGTTGATCCTTGCCGCAGGACGCCGTGACGGGGGATTAATCTCCTCCGGGCCGGGAAATCAAGCGCGCCTCGTCTTTGTCGCCATCATTCCCGAGGCCATGAACAACGAATACCTCCGCATTCTCGGAGCCATCGCCCGCGTCTGCCGTGAGGAAGATCATCTCAAGGCACTTCTTGAAGCCGGAGATCAGAATCAGTTCCTGAGCCAGCTCGAACAAGGTTGCCGCCAATGAGCATCACCGCAACACCCACCCTCCTCGAAGTCCGCAACCTCAAGGTTCACTTCCCGATCCATGCCGGACTCCTGCGAAGACAGACCGGTGTCTTCAAGGCAGTCGATGGCGTGAGCTTCCAGGTCGATGCGGGCAAAACGGTGGGGCTTGTGGGAGAGAGCGGGAGCGGCAAAACAACCATCGGCAGAACCCTTGTCAAACTGATCCCCGCCACCTCCGGTGAGGCACTCTGGAAGGGCAGGGACATCCTGCCTCTGGACGAAAGGACCTTCCGTCCCCTGCGCCGCCGCATCCAGTACATTTTTCAGGATCCCTTCGGCTCGCTCAATCCGCGCATGACCGTCGGCGCCATCATCGGCGAAGCCCTGGAAATCCATTTTCCCGAACTCAGCAGCACGGAGAAGGAAGGGCGCGTCACCACGCTCCTCCAGCGCGTCGGACTCAGGCAGGACATGATGAGGCGTTATCCGCATGAGTTCAGTGGGGGACAACGCCAGCGCATCGGCATCGCACGCGCTTTGGCCGTCGAACCGGAGCTGCTGATCTGCGACGAGCCGGTCAGCGCCCTTGATGTCAGCGTTCAGGCCCAAATCGTCAATCTACTCCAGGATCTTCAGGAAGAACTGGGTCTTGCGCTCCTTTTCATCGCCCATGACCTGGCCGTCGTGGAGCATATCAGCGACTCTGTCCTGGTGCTCCATCATGGAAAAATCGTGGAATCGGGCCCCGCACACGAGGTGCTGGAAAATCCCCGGGATTCTTACACGCGCGACCTCCTTGCAGCCGTTCCGAAGCTCGATCTTCCACTCATTTCATGAATACCCTCCTGCTGATCCAGAAATTCCGCGCGCTCAACAAAACGCTGCTGCTGCTCATGCTGGCCCTTTCCGTTTTCGGAGTCTATGCCATCTACAGCGCCACCTACTGGCATGAGAACTCCACCTTCTGGATCAGCCAAATCCGCTGGCTCTTTATCTGCCTTCCCGTTTTTTTCGTCGTCTCATTCAATGACTACCGCTGGGTGCGCTACGGAGCGATCCCGCTCTACCTTCTAAGCGTCATGCTCCTGATCCTTGTCTTCTTTATCGGCATCAAGGTCTCCGGAGCTCGCAGTTGGCTGAATCTCGGTTTCGGAAGTTTCCAGCCTTCGCAGCTGGCAATCTTTGCCGGAGTGCTCATCTTTGCCGTTTTCCTGAATGAATATCATGGTCTGCATCCGACACTCCGCATCCTTGTCTGCCTCGGATTAACTGCCGTTCCCTGCGCCCTGATCCTGATCCAACCCTATCTTGGAGGAACTCTCGTCTGGATTCCGGTACTCTTCGTCATGCTCTACCTGGCTGGAATCCAAAAACGATATCTCCTGGCCATGGGCCTGATGGGACTCATGGCCCTTCCCATCATGTATTTCTTTGGAATGAAGGAATATCAGCAAAAGCGGATCACCTCTTTCCTTGATCCTGCAAGCGACGCCAAAGATTCGGGTTGGAATATTCTTCAGTCGCTCAATGCCATTGGAAGCGCGGGGCTCTGGGGAAAGGGATTCAAAGCCCCCAACACGCTTAATGCACTCGGATACATACCAAAAACCATTTCACACACTGATTTTGTCTTCACTGTTTTTGGCGAACAGCATGGATTCGTTGGCACGAGCATCCTGATTGCCACCTTCGCCATCATGCTTCTTCTTGGACTTTACATCGCTTCGCAGTCTCGCGATCCGTTGGGACGCCTCCTCGCTACGGGTATTGTGATCCTGCTTTTCACCCATATTTTCATGAACATCGGAATGACCGTGGCGATCACGCCCATCACCGGCCTTCCCCTACCGCTGGTCAGTTACGGCGGCACCTTCCTCCTTATCATGATGGCCTGTTTCGGCATCCTTCAGAGCATCTGGATTCATCGCAAGCCTCTGGTGTGATGTCCCAGAAATCACTATGTGCATGACACCCGGCGCGGACTTTTTGGACAGTCTCCACCCGGGACTTTCACTCCTTCCGAATCAGAATTAAACTGCACCATGCGTATTCTTTCCGGCATCCAGCCCACGGGCCTTCCTCATCTTGGCAATTACTTCGGCATGATGAAACCAGCCATCGAGTTGCAGGAAAAGGGGGAGGCGTTGTACTTCATCGCCGATCTCCACGCTCTCACCACCGTGCGCGATCCCGTCGCACTCCGAACCCATTCCAGGGAAATCGCCATCGACTTTCTGGCCTGCGGGCTCGATCCGCAGAAAGCATGCCTCTTTCGCCAAAGCGAAATCACATGGATCCCAGAACTCGCATGGATCCTCTCCACCGTCACCCCGATGGGATTGCTGGAACGATGCCACTCCTACAAGGACAAGCTCTCCAAGGGTCTCCACGCCTCCCTCGGACTCTTCTCCTACCCCGTCCTCATGGCAGCGGACATCCTGGCCTATGACAGCGACGTCGTTCCCGTGGGACGCGACCAGAAACAGCATCTCGAAGTCACCCGCGACATTGCCGTCAAAATCAATGAACTCTACGGCGAAATCTTCAACCTCCCCGAACCCATGATCCGCGACGAATCCGCCGCCATCCCCGGCACCGACGGCTCCAAAATGAGCAAGAGCTACGGCAACACCATCGAACTCTTTCTGGAAGAGGCCCCCCTGAGGAAAAAGATCATGGGCATCCAGACCGACTCGACCCCGGTCGAATCCGCCAAGCCAACCGAAGGTTCGGCCATCCTCGGCATCTACCGCCATGTCGCCTCCCCCGCCGACTATGCCACCATGGAAGCAGATTTTCTTGCGGGTGGCAAAGGCTACGGCGACTTTAAGAAGCGACTCTTCGGGGCCGTCTGGGAATATTTTGCACCGATGCGGGAGGAGAGGAAACGAATTGCCTCCGATCCGGATGAAGTCGATCGCGTCCTGAAAGAGGGCGCCACAAGAGCCACGGCCATTGCAACCCCCGTGATGGATCGCGTCCGCAAGGCGATTGGCCTGACCTGAGTTTTGTTGATTTCCCTTGCATGAGGGAAATCCCGCGTTACATTGATCAACTCGACGCGGGGTGGAGCAGCCCGGTAGCTCGTCAGGCTCATAACCTGAAGGTCGTAGGTTCAAATCCTACCCCCGCCACCACTTTGTAAGTAATTTTCTTCCAGCTCCTTACGTAAGGCCAGAAGCTCTCCGAAGAGGAAAGTTTTTTCCTCGGATTTGGTGCGTGCGCCTAATTGTGTTCCCTGCAAAGCTCCTCAGCGCTCTTGCCACTATCTAGAGCTCTCCAAAGTGGGATGATTTCTTTTTTCCTGTGTTTTCCCTATCTCCTCGAAAGTTATTTGTCCTTTCGGGTTTTAACCTCCCACTCTTTTTGGACTAGTTTAATGCATTCAGATCACTGGGACTTGAACTCAGAACCAATGACTTAAAAAAGAGAAAAAAAGGCACGACTTGTTCAGAAGCCAGGAACTATCAATGTCGCGTTGCTGTGATTGTGTTTTGAGTTGGGATTTGCAAAACATACCCCCATGGAACCGCACCCTTCAGCCTCACCTTCAAAGGTGGATCGACTGAGGGTTTTTATCCGAGAGAAGCGTCGACTGCTTATTCCGACTGCGGTTTTCATTCTGATCCTCGTCGGGTTACGCCTCTTGCTTCCTACGCTGATCGTGCGAGGGACTGCCTATGGATCCCGCTACTACCTCGGTCTCCCGGCACGAATCGACAAGGTCGATCTGTCGCTCTTCAAGGGTAAAATAGTACTTGAGAGTGTCAGCGTTGCGAGCGTGCCGGATAAAGTGACCCCCTTCGATGCAGCCCTCAACCCTCCTGTCATCGATTCCTCCACCGCACTGCTGCATTGCCAACGGATTTCAGTGCGCCTTTCCTGGTCATCTCTCCTAAAGAAAACCGTGCGTTTCACCGAGGTATCCATTGACTCTCCCTCGATCCACTTGCTGCGCGAGGAAGAGGGAAGGATTGATCCTTTTTGCCATGCAAAGCCTCTTAGCCCTCCCTCAAAAACGGTTAAAGCTCCCGCAAAACCTTCATCGAAGCCATGGGCCATCGTGATCAACCAATTCGCGCTGAGGTCGCCGAATTTGGTGATCGTCGATCCCTCTCTTGGCAGGAACCTGCTGGAGTTTTCGCTACAGCAATTCACGCTCGACGATCTCTCAGCTCGAGGCAGTGATCTCGGACTCGGAGCTATCGGCATTCAAGGAACTGTGTTGCGGGTGCAAAAGGACCTCTTGCTTGCAAGCCCATCTGCCGGTCGGGCTGCTCCGAAAGCCTCTTCGGGAACAACAACTTCGCAAAATCCCGAAGCATCATCCGATGCTTCGGGGCTCGGGTATCGGATCAAAAAAATCGATATCGCTCATGCGAAATTCACATGGATCACCAAGGAGGGACCTCTTGAAGGCATCCAATGTTACAGCCGACCAGGGAAAGCGTTTCCCGATATCCCTTGGCCTTCACATTGCGAGCGGGACCATTGGTATGGATGGTGATGTGGGAATTCTGCCTCCCTCGTATTCCGGAAAGTTCACCTGGAGCAACCTCCCGTTCCCTCCGATCTTGCTCGCCTCCCTGCCCAAACTGGCTGCATGGTTGCGCTCGGCTGATTCGAGCGGCGACCTGAGGATCGAAACGGATATCCCCGGAGTTCACGGCCCACCTTCCATCAGACTCTCCGGCCACAGCACCATCGAATCCCTTTCCATCGCCGATCCGGGCAATAAGGAATTTTCGATCGGCTGGAAACAGCTTGAGATGATGATGAACGAGGCCGTCATCCCGATTCCGAACGGTGCAAAATCTCTGCCATCCACAAAGGTAAATTTTGAACTGATTCGGCTTGTTGAACCGAAGATCTACTACACGCACCCGGCATCCGCGCTCAATGCGCTGCTCGGAATTTCCGCAACCTCGAATTCCCCGATCGCGACCATGCCTAACCCCGCCCCCCCGACTTCGGCGGGATCCTCACCGGTGGAGGCCAGGATCGCTCTGCTGGAGCTCACCGGCGGCAGCATCGAGGTGCATAACACCACCCTGA
>Ga0302281_10003358_pt1 | contig 11136 bp, 9 predicted proteins | sample III_Fen_E1_2_FD_198762 | JGI IMG/M metagenome (GOLD analysis project Ga0302281, IMG submission 198762) | Peat permafrost microbial communities from Stordalen Mire near Abisko, Sweden - III_Fen_E1_2 | ecosystem: Environmental > Terrestrial > Soil > Wetlands > Permafrost | place: Sweden: Abisko...
CAGCAGTATTTCCAACTCGTCCACGCTTCTCTACGCAAATCCCAATGGCGGGCGGCCGATCATCGATCCGGCCTGCAACGTTGTCACCAGTTACTTGCGTTCGCAGCCAACCCGCATCATCTATCCAACGGAGATCCTGCGGTTTCAAAGCTCGAGCATCAGGAATGTCTCGATGAACGGCGACTTCCGCTACACCAACGCCAACATGAACCTGCCGAATTACTACGACAGTTTTCAGGGCCTGGCAGGAACCAGCCGCGAAATCTCGTACACGGGTGACGCCAGCGCCAGGCGGCAGGTGATCGCCGCTGATTACGGCGTTGTTTGGCAGGCTACAAAAACGGTGTCGATTGAAGACCAGATTAACTTTTCGAATGTCCATCAGCCGGGCACTGCCAATATGACGAGCGTATCGACAACAGCCGTCCCCGCGTCCGCAGACACCATCAATAACACGGCGCTGACCACAACTGTGATCGACACTCCAATTAACCCGGCGACGAACAAGCCGACCTCTAGTTTTGAGGGCAGCCCCTCGATCGCCACGCCATTGCCCGACTACTTCGGTCAGAAGTTCTTCACCAACAATGCCACTGTAAGCTGGGACGCGACTCCGCGCACCACGCTCTCGCTCACTTACCGTTACGAAGACCACTCCATCGGCGAGGGAATTCCCAGCAATACGCCGCTGGCGGTTGGCGCTACCGGCGACGGCAGCGTCACCATCCACCAGAACGGCGGCATTCTGACCGCAGCGTTCAGGCCCACTTCAAACTGGAGCCTGAATGGATCGGCGGAACTGCTTTACGCTGACAACGTGTTTACGCCGGTGGGCGCTCGCCAGTCGCAGCACTACCGTCTGCACACCATGTACCGGCCGAGGCCGTGGGCAACGGTGTCGGGCGCGTTCAACGACCGCGAGCGGCACAACAACACCAACAACAACCAGGCCGCGGTTGCCGCGGGCGACGACCCTTACGAGGGTCCGCTCAATCACGTCGATCACAGTCGTGTGGCGAGCGTCAATGTACTGCTGATTCCGAACGACCGGGTCAGCATCGACATCGGCTACTCCTACAGCGACGTCTATACGGCAACCAACATCTGCTATAACAACGGCGCATCTCCCACGCTGCCCGGCACCGCATCCACCAATGCCGCCGGCGCTCCGAACGTGTGCCAGGGCGTCTTCGCCAGAGGGTCGACCACCCAACTGGCCGACTGGTACGCGCGCGATTTCATGAATGCTCCAACCCAGGACGGGTCGGTCGCAGTCACATTTTCGCCTTCCACGAAAATCAAGTCGGCAGTCGGCTATCGTGTGACTGCTACGGACGGCAACCAGTTCTTCAACGACGCCCGCTCGGTGAACGGCTCGCTGAACACATCCTATGATTCTCCTTACGCAAACGTGGCCTGGACGCTTCATCCCGGCCTGGTTTGGCGTGCGGATTACAACTTCTACGGCTACGGCGAGAACGGTCCTTCAGGACCGCAAGACTGCAGCACGTCCACTACAACAACTTCAACCGTAGTTCCATGCACCTCGCTGCCCTATCCGACCGGACTCACTGAGGGAGTGAACGGTTTGACAGCGTCGCGTCACTTCAGGGCCAACAACGTTGCCCTGGGGGTGCACTACGAGTTTTAGAGACAGGCGGTGTTCTGGCCCGTGGTTACAGGGAATAGAAACTCTCAGGCCCATGGTCATCGCCTTGTAAGAGGCAGCACTGGCGGCCGGCTACCAGAAACCGGCCGCCAGATGAAAAGCAAGAGCAAGGAGTAACACCATGAGCAAGACAATTCGCAATTATGCAGCGCTGGCCGTAGTGGTTCTCATGACCGGCGTGATGGGCTTTGCCCAGGCGGGTGAAGCGACTTACAAGGCCAAGTGTCAAAGCTGTCACGGAGCCGACGGCATTCCAAATCCTGGCATCGCCAAGATGATGGGCGTCAAGCCGGCTTCAGACGCAACTGTGAAGGCGCACTCATTGGATGAGATGATTGCCACAACCACCAACGGCAAGAACAAGATGCCGGCGTTCAAGGGCAAGCTGAGCGACGACGAGATCAAAACTTCTGTCGAGTACTTCCGCACGTTTGCGAAGTAAGCAAGATCGGCGCGGCCAGTTTGAGTTATCATCTGGCCGCACCGACAAAGTGAGATGGCACTCCCCCAGGAACCGTCATCTCGAATACGGATTCGGCGACCACAAGTACTGGCCGCCGGCCGGGCACAATCAAAAAACCGACCGGCACGCGCTTGAGTGCGCTCAAGCTGGTAATTTGAGGACTCTAACCATGAAGAATATGATTCGTTCCCAGTTTGTGCTGGCCGCGGTTCTTACGGTCGCCAGCAGTGTGTGCTTCGCCCAGGACGGCGGCGCGCTTTACAAGTCGAAGTGCCAGATGTGCCACGGCGCAGCCGGCACACCCAGCCCCGCGATGGCCAAGATGATGGGCATCAAGCCAGTCTCCGATCCCGCCATGGCTGGCCTGTCGGCCGATCAGGTTGCCGCCGCTGTCAAGAACGGCAAAGGCAAGATGAAGCCGATCGCAGGCCTGAGCGACGCAGAGGTCAAGGCTGTTTCGTCTTTCTTCAAGACCCTGAAATAAGTTAAGGGCTCACCGCGGTATTCAAAAAAATCATGTGCCCCACCCTTGCTGCGCCTTTCGTTCGTGCGGTAAGGTGGGGCAACAGGATCGACATTCCCCGAACTCCGACTACTGATCACTGATCACCTAGACCACACCGGGAGATTCCAGGTGCCACTGTTTCAAAAATTTCGCGAAAACTGGATGAGGCCGGCGCTGTTCTTCGGCAACAATCCACTCAGTCTTGCCGGCGGCGCCATTACCACCGCGTCCGGCGTCACCATGGTTATCTACTGGATGGTTGAGATCTTCGGCCATGCCTACGATAATCCTTACCTCGGCATCATCTTCTTTCTTTTCCTGCCGGCACTTTTCATCGGCGGCCTCGCTCTTATCCCGATCGGCATCGTTGTCCGCCGCAAACGGTTGCAAAAGGAAGGTGCGATTCCCGCCACCTACCCACAGATCGATCTCAACGATCGCATCTTCCGCCACGGTCTTGACATCGTGCTGGTGGCAACAATCGTCAACCTGCTGGTGGTTGCCGTGGCCACTTACCGCGGCGCGGCGTACATGGATTCACCCCAGTTCTGCGGCCAATCGTGTCACGTGATGCATCCCGAGTACACGGCCTACAAGATTTCAGCGCACTCGCACGTGCCTTGCGTCGAGTGCCACATCGGCAGCGGCGCCCAGAGCTACTTTGAAGCCAAGGTAAACGGCACCAAGCAGCTCGTCGAGGTCAGCCTGCACCCGGTTGCGCATTATGCGCCCAAGATCATTCCCGACTACCCCACGCCGATTCCTTCGCCCGTCACCAGCCTGCGCCCGGCACGCGCCATCTGCGAGAGCTGCCACACGCCCACGCGTTTCGACGGCGACAAGTTGCTGGTCAAGTCAGAGTTTGCCGACGACGAGACCAACTCAGAGACCCAGACCGTGCTTATTCTCCACCTGGGCGGCGTTGACTCGCTCTCGCACCTCACAGGAATCCACGGCGTGCACCTCGGCCATATTGAATACGTCACTACAGACGAGACCCGCACCACGATTCCCTGGGTTCAGCGGCGCAACGCCGACGGCAGCGAGACGGTCTACGCAACGTCCGATCCAAAGGCCGCGCCGCCCAAGGGCGAGCGCCGCGTAATGGATTGCATCGATTGCCACAATCGCGCCGCGCACACCTTCGTTACGGCGGGAGAAGCCATCAACCGCGCCATGGCTGGCGGCGCCATCAGCCCCGACTTGCCTTTCGTTCACAAGAAAGGCCTGGAACTGCTCAACGGAACTTACGCCAGTGAAGACGACGCCAACGCGAAGATTCCTGCCACACTCACGGCCTACTATCAAGCCAGCTACCCTGCCGTGCTGGCTTCAAAATCGGCCCAGGTAAAGGAAGCCGGCCAGGAATTGGCGACACTCTACAACCAGAACGTCTTTCCGTGGATGAAGGTGACCTGGGGAACGCATCCCAACCACATCGGCCACATGGACTACCCCGGCTGCTTCCGTTGCCACGACGGTAGCCACGCGGCTAAAGACGGCTCGAGTATTCCCCAGGATTGCTCGGTCTGCCATAACCTGCTGGCCGTTGAAGAAGCCAAACCCAAGGTGCTGGCCGACTTGGGCATTCAATAGCGATATGTCGTTGTCCCATCCTTTCGCGAGTCTCATCCGCAAAGGGTGGGAGACCAATGAATCACTGACCTGCGTAATGCGCTCAAATCGAATTTCTTGAATCGCGGTATCATCATGTGTATGGCGACGTTTCACATCCCCGAGAATGAGGCGGCCCGGGATCTACCTGGCCTGCTGGCTCGCGTACGCGCTGGCGAAGAGGTCGTGATCGAAAAGGAAGCTGCGCCGTCTGTGATCCTGCGCGTCGAACCTGGGACGCGCGGACGTCTGCTGGCCGAGTCGATTGCTCTGGCAGATGCACGGCCCAGCGAGATTGGCTACGAGCCAACGCTGGATGCCGACTTTGCTGCCGACCTGGAAGAGATTATTCGTAACCGCAGGCCGCGCGACACTTCCGCATGGGATTAATGTCTTGGGACTGATCCTCGACTCAAGCGTTTTCATCGCAGGTGAGCGCTGCGGCGAAACCGTCCGGCAGATTATCAGCCGAGTCTGGACCGCCCATGGCAACGTGGAATGTACTCTATCAGTCATCACGGCTCTCGAACTTACACACGGTATTTATCGGGCAAGATCAGATGCAGACCGCATACGCCGGAGAGCCTTCACGGATGAAGTCTTTCGGACGATGATCGTACATCCGGTTTCATTGCCAATTGCCCAGCTTGCGGGCCGCATAGAAGGTGAACAAGCTGCCTTGGGAGTTTCGGTTGCATTCCAGGACCTGATCATTGGAACGACCGCCCTCCATCTCGGTTTCGGCGTGGTCACACTCAACGTCAGGCACTTCAAAGCTATACCCGGCCTAAGCGTTGAATCGCTATGACGTGGCCCTCACGTGATACGCTGTCTCTTCGTTTTGAGGAGCGCGTTTTCCCATGAGTTCAGGCCCTGCCAACCCGCCGAATCACCCCAATCATTCAAGCCAGCCAAACCATTCTCCGCAACCGGCTCACTTCAACCTGATTGCGTCGGCCCATGCTGCAATGCTCGAGAATGGCTTTCAACCCGACTTTCCCGCCGGCACTGACGAGGAAATTGCGGCGATTGTAAACCAGACCCCGGTTCCGGCCGATACTACGGGTTTCACCGACTTGCGCAACCTGCTTTGGTCGTCGATCGATAACGACACCTCAAGAGATCTCGACCAGATCGAGTGGGCCGAGCGGCTCCCCGACGGCGGCATTCGCGTGCTGGTTGGCATCGCCGACGTCGACGCGCGCGTCCACCAGAGCACCATAATAGACACCCACGCACAAAGCGAAACCACATCAGTGTATACGGGCGTCAAGGTTTTTCCCATGCTGCCCGCCGAACTCTCTGAGGGCGCAACATCGCTTAATGAGAATGAAGATCGCATCGCAATTGTGATCGAGTATTCGGTCGATGCCTCGGGACAAACAAGCAACGAAACGGCCTATCGCGCCCTGGTGCGCAACCACGCGCAACTGGCCTACCCGAGCGTGGGCGCATGGCTTGAAGGCACGGGCCCCGCGCCGGCCAAAGTTGAAGCCAACGCCGACCTGGCAGCGCAGCTCAAGCTGCAAGACGAGGCCGCGCAGCGAATGGGCGGCGAGCGCTTCCAGCACGGCGCGCTCGATCTTGAAACCATTGAAACGCGGCCAGTGATGATTACCGATCAAATCATCGGTATCGCCCCAATAGAAAAGAATCGAGCCACATCGCTGATTGAAGAGTTCATGGTGGTGGCCAACGGCGTGACCGCACGCAGGCTTCAGCAAGCCGGAGTCCCGTCGATTCGCCGCATCGTGCGCACGCCCAAACGCTGGGACAGGATTGTGCAGTTGGCCCAGGGTCTGGGCACTACGCTGCCCGCCGAACCCGACTCCAAGCCCTTGAACGATTTTCTGCTCGCGCAAAAGCAAAAAGACCCCGACCACTTTCCCGATCTCTCACTGGCAGTAATCAAGCTGATGGGCCCAGGTGAATACATACTTGTGAAACCCAACGAGCCATCGCCGGGCCACTTTGGCTTGGCCGTGCAAGACTACACGCATTCCACCGCGCCCAACCGCCGTTTTCCTGACATGGTGACGCAGCGCATCCTCAAGGCGTGGCTCGCAAAAGCGCAGCAGCCTTACTCCGACGAATCGCTCAACGCAATTGCCACGCGGTGCACTGAGATGGAAGACGCCGCGCGCAAGGTGGAACGCGAGATGCAGAAGCGCATCGCTGCGGTGGCGCTGGCCAAGCACATCGGCCAAACCTACGCGGCCATCGTCACCGGCGTGAACAAGTACGGGAGCTTCGTCCGCACCCTCAATCCCCACGTCGACGGCATGCTCGTTCAAGGCGCCAAGGGCCTTGATGTTGGCGACCGGGTTACGGTTAAACTGGTTTCCACCGACCCGGCACGGGGATTCATCGATTTTGCGGCGCAATAGGATATAAGCCTTGCGCCCAGAATGATTTCGAATGAACCACCGGCGCAGATCCGGAGATATTCGCGGCAGCCGTTCTGAGGGGCTCAAAACTTGCGTCCACAGGCCATCGGGATGCGTCTAACGAGAGGAATTTGGTGATTTTTAACGACAAGCCTCCGCGCGGCTTTTCCGTCAGGCGCAGGTCGCGCGGGAACGACATGAATGAGTGGCCACCCGCAAGCCGGCGAGGCGATTGCGACTTGCGCAGGCGGCTGCAGCTCCCGTAAATCTCAAGACTGGTGACTGAATGCGTTTTTGCACTATCGTTTTAGGCTCGACAGCTCTTTTTACTTCTGTTTTTTTGCCCCATACCGGGCTGCAAGCGCAGCAGGCTGACCCCACTGCTTCGATCACTTCGCCAGTTCAACCAATTCCCGAGGCGCCCATACCGCAAATCGAACTGGCACAGGCGGCCGAACCCCAAGCTGCCCAACAAACTCAGACGCCGGCACCGGCTCCCTCGAGTTCGTCGAGCTCGTCGCAATCGTCACAGCAGCAGCCCAATGCCCAGAAAACGCAGAAGGAAACAGCCGCAGAGCAGCTCAAGGAGCAAGAGACTCAGCGGGTGGCAGGCGTCATGGCTACGTTCAACACCACTCGGAATCGCGATGCCTTGCCGCTTTCATCCAGCCAGAAGTATCAACTCTTTTTCAAGAGCGCCTTCGATCCCTGGCCGTTCGGGCTCAGCGCGTTTGTTGCGGGAATTGGTCAGGCAGAAGACAGCACCCCGGAATGGGGTGGGGGGACCGAGGGCTACGCAAAACGATTTGGCGCGGGATATGCTGATTATTTCATGGGCAATTTTTTCGGAAATGCCGTTCTTCCGTCGCTGCTCCATGAAGATCCCCGCTATTTCCAAAAAGGATCTGGCCGTGCCATCAACCGCTTTCTTTGGGCGGCGGCCAGTACCGTATGGTGCAAGCGTGACAAGGGTGGTTGGGGGCCAAACTACGCCAATGTAGGTGGCAACTTGATCGGCTCAGCCATTGGACGCGTGTATTACCCGGCTTCAGATCGCACGGTCAGCGAAACCATCACCGACGGATTGACAGTCTCCGCCGAAGGCATTGTGGGCGCCGAGGTAATTGAGTTCTGGCCGGACCTGGCGCGCCATTACCAGCGCAAGAAAGCTGAGAAGCAGGCCCACGCAATGGACGCTGCCAATGGACAACAAAAGGACGCAAACCCGGAAGACCAGTCCCAGAAATAGCGCGTTGTTTGATTCCTTTTCCCGTTCTCGCGAATCTGAGTATGATGAAAGTTTATTTCCACCTCTTCCAAGAGAGGTTTTTCATGCTTCCTGTCATCATCCCGAGGAGATCAACGTCTCGACGTTTATCTTCGCTCGTGCTGTCTGCTTGTATGTCGCTTGCCGGCCTCTCCGTCCCAGCCAGCTTGGCTGCGCAGCGGTCTGGTCTTGATGACGCTCGCACCGCTGTTCTCGACGCTTCGCTACCAACTGCTCCCGTACCCGGTGCGGATGCACAAGTGACCGCGGCACCGGCCCAATCGTCCAGCGCCGATTCACCTGCGCCGCAGGATCAGCCGACCGTGAGTAAGCCACCCGAGAATGCGCCGGTGAGTCCCGGCGACAAGCAAACCAAACGCATCCTCGGCATCCTACCCAATTTTCGCGCCGTCAGCGCCGACGAAAAGCTGCCCCCTGAGACTGTCAAAGAAAAATTGATCGACGCCACTGAGGACTCGTTCGATTACTCCTCAATCTTCGTTCCTGCGGCCTTAGCCGGCTACAGCATGGCAAGGAAAGCAACGCCGCAATTCCACCAGGGAGCAGCCGGCTACGGTCGCTACTTCTGGCACTCGGCTGTCGACCAGACCAGCGAAAACTACATGGTTGAGTTCATTTATCCTGCGCTCACCCACGAAGACGGGCGCTACTATACCCTCGGCCATGGGGGATTCATGAAGCGCACTGGCTACGCTTTGAGCCGCGCCGTGGTTACGCGCACTGACTCGGGAAATGAAACCTTCAACTTCAGCGAGGTCCTAGGCGCCGGCTCCTCCGCAGGACTTTCCAATCTTTATTACCCCTCTGCAACACGGACCCTTGGGGACACTGGAACCCAATGGGGACTCGATGTGGGCATCGACGCAGCCGTCTTTGTGTTCAGGGAGTTCTGGCCAGACATCAACCGTCACGTCTTTCGCAACAAATACAGCGACGCGCCCGTGCAAAAATGAGCACTGAGAGCGCCCCCAGTCCCTCGCCCTTGGGAACCGGAGATCGACGTAGGCCTTCGCGCTCCGTGCGCGTCCTCCGCGTCGCCTGCTATCGTGAAACTTCGCATCTTAAAAATAGCGCGAGGTAATTCCTTCCAATGCCCCAACCAGTGATCAAGTTCGGCACTGACGGATGGCGCGGCTTGATCGCCGACGATTTCACGTTTGCCAACGTACGCACCGCCGCGGCCGCCGTGGCAGCCTACGTCCACGCGCAAGAGGCCCCCATCAAAGGCCTCTGCATCGGCTATGACACTCGCTTCGGTTCGAAGGCCTTTGCGCGAACATGCGCTGAAGTTGTGGCAGCTACCGGTATTCCAGTCCAACTTGCCGGCGCCGTAACGCCCACACCCGCGCTCAGCTACGGCGTGCGCCAACGCGGAGCGGCCGGCGGCATCATGATCACTTCATCGCACAATCCCGCGCAGTGGAACGGCGTGAAATACAAGGGCTGGTACGGCGGCTCGGGCAAGCCGTCAATGATTGCGGCCATTGAATCGTATCTCGACAAGCCCGCGCCCGCCGCCGCTACGCCTGCGCCAATTACTGAAGTCGATTTTCTGCCCGACTACCTGGCGGCCGTTGAGAGATTTGCCGACCTTGACCTGATCGCGAAGTCGGGAATGAAGTTCTGCATCGACTCAATGTATGGCGCAGGCGCGACCATACTTTCTGACATCTTCACTCGCATTGGCGTCGATCATGTGCAGATTCGCGCCAACCCCGATCCCCTTTTTCCCGGTATTAATCCCGAGCCCATTGAGCCGCATATTCGCGCACTGGGCGAGGCGGTGGTGGCCAACGGTTGCCACGCCGGCCTGTGCACCGATGGCGACGCCGACCGCATCGGCGCAACCGACGAACATGGAAACTTTGTAGATCCGCACAAGATTTACTCGGTTCTTCTTAGTTGGGTTCTGCGCCGCAAAGGCTGGCCCGGTGCGGTCACGCGCGCCTTTAACACAACCAAAATGCTCGACCGTATCTGCAAGAAGTATGGCCGCGAACTAATCGAACACGGCATCGGCTTCAAGTATGTCTGCGACCTCATGCTCGAGCGCGAAATCGTGATGGGCGGCGAAGAGTCGGGCGGTATCGGCTTCCAGCGCCACCTGCCCGAGCGCGATGGAATTCTGAATGCGCTGCTGCTGGCCAATGTAATGTCCGAGGAGAAAAAGACCCTTGGCCAGTTGGTAGCCGATCTGCAGGCCGAATACGGCGAACACCAGTACGGCCGCATCGATCTCCACATCTCCGATGAAATCAAGAACGCGGCGATCGCAAGGGCCAAAGCGCTGGCCGCCGGCGATGTATCTTTTGCCGGAATGCCTATTCTGCGCACCGAAACACTCGACGGAGTGAAGTTTTACCTGGACAACCCCGAAGCCAAAACCAAACCGAACGCCGCTGAGACATGGCTGCTGCTCCGCGCCAGCGGCACTGAGCCGCTGATGCGCATCTACACGGAATCATGCTCGAAAGAATCGGTGGCCAAGCTGCTGGAGTCGGCGCGTGGGTTTGCCCTGAGGAGCTAGCGTCATGTTCATTCATGTATTTGGGTTTCGATGGAAGCCGGAAGCCACTAACGCGGACAAGCTCCGCGCCAAGCAGGAGATTCTCGCTTTTCGGAATGTCGTCCCCGGATTGATCGAGGCGCATGTGGGCGCTAACCTATCGCCGCGCGGTCAGGGCTACGAGTTTGCCGGCATGATGAAGTTCACCAGCAAGGCTGCCTGTGATGCCTACACCACCCACCCCGCGCACATGGCGCTGCTTGAGTGGCTGGTTCCGCTAATCGACCCTGTGGAACTCGACTTCGAGGCGTAACATCCGTTACTCCGCCCTCAAAGCCTCAATCGGGTTCACATGCGTCGCCTTCCACGCAGGCGCTGAAGATGCGGCGAGCGCGGTCATCAGCAAAAGCGCCGCGGCAGCGCTCATGCTCAACGGGTCGACAGGATGCACGTCCACCAGCATGGCTGCGACCAGCCGCACCAGCAGCAGACTCATCACCAGGCCGGCAACAATTCCGCAGCAAGCCAGCATTGCCGCATGGCGCAGAATCGTGCTGAGAATCTTGCCGCGGTCGGCACCGAAAGCCATCCGTATACCGATCTCCACCGTCCGCTGCGCCACCGAGTAAGCAGTAGTTCCGTATACACCCAGCATTGCCAGCAGCAGGCCCGCCCCGGCGAACAACGTGATGAGTACCGCGCGG
>Ga0302281_10003359_pt1 | contig 11129 bp, 9 predicted proteins | sample III_Fen_E1_2_FD_198762 | JGI IMG/M metagenome (GOLD analysis project Ga0302281, IMG submission 198762) | Peat permafrost microbial communities from Stordalen Mire near Abisko, Sweden - III_Fen_E1_2 | ecosystem: Environmental > Terrestrial > Soil > Wetlands > Permafrost | place: Sweden: Abisko...
CCTTTCAATCTTGTTATGCCCAATAAAAAAGCACAGCCAATATCGCTGTGCCTGCCACTTCTACATTTTTTTGAAGCAAAAAAACCGACCACGGATCGCACGGATAGAAACGGATAAAACTTTATTGTTTTAATCCGTGCTTATCCGTGTAAATCCGTGGTCGTCCTTGTACTACTTAGAGTCGCAGGTCAGCCTTTGCGGTCTGAGCAGCGCGCGCCAGATCGTTCATCGTCAATACGCGAATCTGTTGGCTCTCCATCGTCTCTACACCGAAGCGGTATCGCTGCACACCCTCCGCTTCAAACTCATGCTTATCCTCATCCTCTTCAGAGATGGCGCGCAGCGGTTCTACTACGGCGGTCAACTCCAGCTTGGCCGACTCCACGCGAGCGACCCCGTCGCGCAATCGCGGCGCGGAGTATGCCAGTACCTTTGCCGCCTCCAAATCGCCATCCAGCGAGACCGCGTGAAACATCTTGATAACGCCGTTGGGCCGGTACCCACAGTCGATCTTCATGGGATCGCCCGGCTGTGTGTACATCGAGGCAGCAATGCCCTTGCGCATCAAAGCCCAGACTCCAACCCGCTCGAAGTGCGTACGCATGGCCCCGACAATCGCCGCGCGTCCAGTTCGCTTACGCTGTTGCTTCACCCGCAGCGGCTCCACATATAACTGCATCAGCAGATCCATCTCCGCAGGCAGAGTCTCGGCCAGACAGGCTCGCACCTCCGTCATCTGGATGGAGTTCGAGAACGTATCCTGCATAAGACCGAATATTGGCTTGTTGTCTGCGGCACCCAGTCGCAGGCGCATTTCTATCTCGCCCTCCATCGCCTCAAGCAGTCCAATATCCGCGTCCGCATCCATGCTGCGCACTCGGCTCCAGTCGCGAGTGAAGCGCACTCGCGTACTCTCCTCGCGGCCCGCCTCTCGCAGCAGAACGCCGATATTCGTATACTCGCCCTTCACCGCATCCGGCACATAGCGGATGAGGAAGAACTCGCATGGAACGCGGTCAATCACCTTCGACCTCCTTACGACGGAATTAGCTGCCGACTAATAAATCTGTTGCAATTCAAATACCGTTGCTGCCAACGATTATTTAAAAGCTGTACTTCTCGCGTTCCTAAGGCGTCAGTGCAGTCTTTATGCGCCAATGCCGCCAACAATAATGCAACGAGTTACATCACGAACTTTCCCACCGACCCTTCGTCGAACTGAGTTGGAATACTCACGCTCAACTTTTTCTCCCACATCGGGAATGGTTCCCGACTCGAATCCCGAAACGACCCGATCAACTCTCGTAGGCGACTGCGCCGCAGCAACATTTTCTCCATCAACTGCTCGATAACCGCCGTATCTCCTCCGTACCACTCGGGAGGTACATTCTCAGCAATCGCCCAGATTTTATCCGCCTCCATCGTCTCCATGCGACTAAGCCAAGGCTCGAAGCTCTTCCATCCCGTCACACCTGCATATACACGATTGCGGGCGTAGACTCCACGCAGCGGCGAGTCTGGAAATGTCCACTCGCCTGCGTTGAAGCAGTGCCCTTGGTCGATGAACGTAGCGCGGTACTTGCGCTCGCGCGGCTTACGATCAAAGACAGCCTGACGACCGTTACAGTTGCCTGTCCACTTATCGAGAGCCAGCATTCCTGCAAACTCCGGCAGGTTGCGAACCTCATCTAACTGCGGTTCGGGCAGGTAATCAACCACCTGACCAGGCATCAACCCGCCGATAAACTGGCTGCCAAACTGCAACCCTGCGCGATACTGTTCCGCGTGCCCGTGTGGCAACTCAAGGCGCATGTCCGGAGTGTTTGCGATCAACCACTCAGTCACCTCGACCACATCGGTTTTGGGTACCGTCAATCCAGCCGCCTGAGCCAGTCGCGTGGCAATCAGTTCGTTGGCCAGTACGCGCAGGTGCTGTGGGTTGTTCTGAAACTTCACAACCCACAGCTTGCCATCTGCGCCGAGCATCAACTGACTCTGCGCACCGCCCCGCAATCGCCGAATTGCCTGCACCGCAAGAACTGCCAACGAATCGTTACCCCCACTTGAAAAGAATACTGCACTCAGGCTGCCTGCATTCCGTGTAAGCCTTTCTGTAGCATCTCCGACCGGACCGCCTGCGCCAGTGCCATCGCCATTAGGCAATCGTCATGGGCACCGTTTACCGCTCCTGTCTTTCCTCCAGAATAAGCGACAAATGTGCGACACTCCTGCATTAGCCTTCGACTTAGAAACAGCTCCGGCGACTCCACCAGCAACGCCCCCATGCGACTAATCATCGCAGGCTTCGAGCCAGCCGAGGTTAGCCATCCTGCGCCCCCTGCCTGCTCGTAGACTCGTGCATAATGTTCCATAGCGTCCAGATAGGCAAGCACACCGGCTCCATGATTGTTTCGCTCAACCACAAGAAGAGCCGCCTGATTAGCACCGCCGTACTCCCGACCCAGCGCAGCGGCAACATGCGCCAACTCCAGCGTACCTAGCCGCTGCTGAAGTTCAGCACATTGCATTCCAGTGGCTAGATCAATCACCTGCACTGCGGCATAGTCTCCATCCGATCCGCCGCCCGCAGTATCGACAGCAACGATGTACTCCTTACCGGGCAATGGCGGAAGCCAGACTCGCAACGCTCCATCACGCCGCGTCTCTACAGGCTCTCTCAGCACAGCCAAACGTTGCTCGACCGCTTCGATGTCGAAACAGCACTCCCCAGTGGCACGGAAACATGTCTCTGCATCCTCGGCGAACTCCTGCGTTCTCAGCCCTCGATAGCTTGCCTCCAAGCTACGACGAAAGCCGATTTGAGCAGGAGTCAAGCCAAGCTTAACCAACTCAAGTTCATCATCGCGCAGATTTGTTGCTGCAGTCGACACATACGCCTGTTGCCACTCTTCATAGAAGCATCCGTAGGCTCCGTTTGGCGTACTCTCGATCACCATCTCGCCGCTGGGAACAAGTGCAGCACGCAAGCCAGCCAACGTCGCAACAGCATCACCAGTCCAGCGCGAAACCTCACTACAATGAAGATTTTGTATTGTCAGACCTCGACCTGCGTTCTCATCCGATGCGCTCAAAACACGGAACTCGCTGTCCAACTCAGGAAATATTATCTGACCAACATTTGCTCGGCTCCGGCGCAAACATCCTTTGCGCATGTTTTCGGGAAGGCACTCCCAGAATCGCTGTACCATGCGAAAGATTCCTTCCGCTGCCTCGCGCGTCTGAGCCACCTGAACCGATAACACACCGCGAGCTGTAATCGTCTTGAGAAAAAATCTTCCTGCCACCCAAGTTGTCATACCCATCTGGCGCGCCTTTACGACAATATTATGCTGCCTTCTGCACCTTACAAATTCGGCCTGAACCCGATTCGCGTTCAACGCATTTTCTTGCCCGGAACGGTCTCGAATCCTAAGTAACTTGCTTGCAAGATAAATCGACACGTTTTCTCCGTTCGATCCGACCCAGGATTCATCGAAATGCTTTCCAAATTCCAGTAATCTTTCCAGACCATCGTACCCACCTTCCATTACAACCCCGTCATCCATGTTCGCAAGTCTGTGGTTCCGCATGTTTGCGCGATCATAGAGAAGAAGGAAACGCCGTTCTGAGCAGTCCATCGTACGGGCTAACTCCTCGTCACTCTAATCGGTCCACGATAAAGAAATACAGGACCAATGCACGAGAAGTAGACCCGACAACAGCGTCCCCCCCAACTCCGAAATTCATATATCGCCTTTACCAAAGCATTTTAGAGCAGTTCACAAATTGCTGTAGCCCGAGTTGTTTGTCATTCCGCAGCGAAGCGGAGGAATCTGCTTTTTAATCGCATATCGACGGCACACACCATTACAGGAACTAAAAAGAACTGCCCGTGATGCAGCAACTCAGTCTCTGACTGTTTGAAGCTAAATCTAGTCAGTGCCCCATCCTTGCGGCGTACTTGTTTTTGCCGCAAGGATGGGATCCACAATTTCATTCGGTTAGAGACCTAGGTTGCTTAGCATTCCGTGTAGTACACAACTCACAAATGGGTTTACGACGTACATCAGCTCACTGTGTAGTAAGTTGCCAAACTGCCCACCTGTGTTGCTGGGGTGCCGACGGTATGGTAGATGTTTTGCCAAGTCATCCCAATGCTGGAATTGAACAGCATCGGAGTCTCCTTGAAATAGCGATAACCCGTCCAGTAAGTGCGGCCATCGGGCGATCCGGCTGCGTAGCCCCGAGCCAAACCATACTCGTCCGTCTTGGCGTGAATTCCTTGAGAACCATAAAACTGGTTTCCATAGAAGTCTTCGGTACCATAATAGCGGTAGGTGGTTCCATCTACCGTAATGGTGGTTGCGTCAGACTCCAACCAATGCGCATTTGCGATGCCCCCCACAGGGGCCGAAGACACAAAGTAAATACTCTCCAACTCCCCAACTCCCGTAACCGTCGGCAGAATATTCAGAACTCCCAGTTCGGCAATCGTTGAAGTTGCCCAATCATTCACGGCAAAGTGAATGACATTCCGCGTTGCCGGATAAAGTCCTGCTGGCGCGACTCCCGGATAATAATCAACCTGCGAGTAAATATTGATGGCTTGCGTCTGTGTGGGCAAGCTGTTGAGAATGATCGTACAACTCGTGTTGTACTTGATGTAAATCCTGCGATAGACGCCAACGACTGAAGCATTGACGGAATTATTAGCCACTGCAACAGGAATTCCAAGATACTTCGTGACGAATTCATCCGCAACCGCGTCTGCTCCGTCCGACGTGCTGTATCCATACAACAGGAAAAACAACCCCAGCGGAATTGTCTGTGTAGTACCTCCGTCCACCGTAATGGAGATGGTCATGTATGGCGCGTAGTTATTGAAAGGTGCGGAATTACCTGCAGGATTCATCAGAGCTAACTGAATTCGCTCCACATTTCCAGCCCCAGTAGCAGAGAAAAGGGTGTAGGAACTTCCGGCAGAGATTACGGGGCCTTTTACCGGATAGACGCTGAGGGTGCGCGTCTCTCGGATAGGCGTAGATGGGGAATATATTTGTGACATAATTATCTCCTAAATTCCAAAGGTGCAGGTGATGTCCGCTGCTGCCGGAACGGTAATGGCAATATTGTTTGCGTCGGGATTGCTTGCGCTATAGTTCGCTGATCCGCTGTTGACGTAGCAGGTCATCAGGGGATAGAGCGTGCCAAGGTCGTGCGCGTAGTTGTAGGTGCCCGCGGCAGTAAAGACGTGCTCCAATGTAATGCTAGAAGCGCGTGTACCGGGCACCCAAGCCGTCCCACTCCAAACCAGAGTCTGTCCCACAGTCGGCGCGGTCGCAGACACAGGATTACCCTGAATGCCTGTTACCTTCGGTGTTGACAGTGTGCCCCCAATATCTCCGCCAATCTGTACGCCAGCACTAGAACTACCACTGCCACTAGGCACGGACCATGTTCCGTCCTCACGTAGAAACCGTGTAACTCCAGCGATTGCTCCAGGGTCAGGAACAATTCCTGATGCATGAGCAGTACCCGAAGGTCCAAATAGTGGAAGATATGCTGCTGAGATCGTTCCCGAGTTAATGCTCGATCCGCTCACGGAACCATTAATTGTCGTTGCGTTTAGAGTGCCAACATTTATTGTTCTTGCCGTGAATGCCTGTGGAGTAAAGCTATACGGCACTCCGCGCATAATCATCGACAGCGAGCTGGTCACAGGAGAATACGACATTAGATCACTACCTGCATTGCTCTCCAGTTCAAAGAGGTTATATCCAGAGTTCCAGTTACCACATCCATGCATATTGCATTGAATCAAGAAAGCGGAATTTTCTCCGGCAACTAGATTCATTGTACGGCTCCAGATTCCAGTTGCCTCGTAGGCATTAGTGGGAACGCTATGAGTCCCGCCGTATCCAAGATAGTTTGCTGCAGGTGCTGCGTTTTGAATTGACCACCCTATCAGTCCTGTTCCATTATTTTGCTGATATTGTAGACCAGCCCGCGCTGAAACGGTGGGACGGGGTACTGATTGACCGACATACTGCATGTCTGCAGTGACAGACTCTTGATAGTAGTGCGGCTCTTCCACTGGGTCGTTGGCCGCCCACGCAACAGTGTTTGGTGCAAGCGTCATCTGCCCATCTACAGCTTTGGCTGTCTGGTTGAAAACGCTCAGCACTTCGGCCATTGGATATATCGCAAATCCACCAGTGAGTACAGAGGCCGTCCCTCCAGAACTAGAACTATTTGCTCCAGTCTGCTCATAGGTAAACGAGTTGCTGCTAGTAGTCGTCACAACATAATTTCCGTTGTAGCTACTGTCGACAACTCCAGCCACAGCCAAGGTAAGTCCATTTACATTTGCGGCAAGACTTCCAGTAGTTGTTACGGTCACAACATTTCCGGACCGCGTTGCAGATGCAATAGTCGCACTTAGATTTAGAAACCCAGAGGTGTTATTCATCACACCCACCACCGAAGTCAGTCCTCCAGCGTAGTATAGGCTGGTCGCAGAGGTAGTTCCGACAACTGGAAAGAGTTGACGGATTCCGTTTGCTGTATCGACGGTCTGCTCCAGGCCATAACCACAAAGTCCTCCAAATGCTAGAGTCGCTAGAGTCTGATGTGGCTTATTTAGCGTCATTGTAAGATGCGTAGCGTCAACAACGGTGTAAGGTACCATTTCATAGTTGTGCGCTTCAAAACTGTTCGTTTGATCGACCACACAAGCCAGTCCGCTTGAAGTTCCGATTGCAGATGTATTTGTCGCATATCCTGAAGGTACGCCGCTGGTTGCAATCGAAACGGTCACCACTCCAGGAGCCATATTGTTAGATTGCGATTGAATGACCTGCCCCGTACTCAAGAACACGCTCACAGGAAAATTCGTTCCGCTAAATTGCGCCGATGCATGTGGAATACCTATTCCTGATCCACTAATCAGTACACCACCTGTACTAACGCTGGTGATTGTTTTGGCTGGGTTTGTATCGATTAGAAAACGTCCATCACCCTGCGTCCCACCTGCAGAACTGGCCGCGATCTTGACTGCCGTTGAGCCTGTCGTGCAACCTGTAGTGCAAGTTCCCACAAAGACTCTAGTGTCCTCATGTATTTGTATATCTAAGGGATGTGCCCCTTCATCTGCGTCGTCCCGGAAACCGCCAGAAGCATAGAGAACTTGCGATCCCATTAGGCAGTCTCCCACTCCAAAGCAATCAATTTCTTCGGGAACGAGTCCATGCTGCCCTTGCGTGTTATATGTTCCGTTTATCATTAGTGCGCTATATCCCATTTTGAAATAGGGAATGGTTGTTTCAATCGAGGATGGAAATATGTTAGACCCTCCTGCAAATCCTTCTTGAGTAATTGCTACTCCGATCGCACCTGGTACGGAGTTTCCGGTCTGCTGAAATATGCTCGCTTCACTCTGCGTCGATACATCATCAATAGCCTGAGCAGTGGAAAGATGTCCGTTAACAACATCGAGTGGGTTATTGTAACTATCCACCTGCCTTCCACCACGCGCATCTTTTATATGAGTCTTGTTATTGAATGAAGCTGCGGAATACGGTTCACTGGTATAGTCTTGCTCTGCCTTGATCTCACATCCATTGGTGCAGCTAGAGCCAGCTATAATATTAGCGATTCCATTATTTCCAAGCCCACTCACATTCTGGCTGGCGTACTGTACATCGTTTAGGTCGTTTACCTTTAATTGAGTTCCGGCTGGCTGTGTTACCACTTGCGTCGCCGTCGGCAGCGTAGAAACAAACTGTCCCAGTCCGCTCGACACCGAAGCGATGTTTTCATCGACGTAATTCTTATCTGCGGCTTGCAGTGACGACACAGGATCTCCCGGCAAAGTCAAGGGCCCAGACATGGTATCTCCTGCCTTCAGCACATAAGGTGACGAATCCAGAGGATGGCCCGACACCGCCGCAGCTATGGCAGTATCCACATAGTTTTTACTAACCGTTTGCATAGCCACAGAGGTTGGCAGTACTGTACTCTCAATGGCATGAACCTTCACTGTAGTCGCGCTAACGGGTACAACCCAGTACTCGCGGCCAACACTTCCATCGTCCAGGTGAAAGACAGCCGTGTAGTAACTCCCACTCGGCGTAGCGTTGGCATTCGCAATCAGCTTTACACTTAGGCCTCCACCCGCTGCAATCGTCGCAGACGTGCTTCCACTTGGTATTGAATCGCCGTTGCTCGTGGTGAACGCTGGCCAACTAATCAGAACAGTGCCCGTAGCTGCTGTTCCATCCGCGTGATAGATCGTATCCGCAACCGTAGTTGTAGATACCTGCGCCACTCCGGTAACTGTTAGCGCCGCCAGCAGCACACCAATCAACATCCAACTTTTAGGTTTCCAATACATCGCATTCTCCTTATATCCGCTATTACGCGGCTATACTTCTCGTAATGCCGCCGGTAGATAACTCCGGAAGCACAAAACAGTCTCGCCATCATTGGCGTCTTTCACTGGTAAAGCACGAAATAATCCTGCCAGTCTTATCTTTTCCAGTGGGGAGGCCATCGACTCTTCCACCTCCGTCGAACCCTGCATTGCCTGTAGACGTGGGTAGTGGATTAGAATCCGATCCCCCTGAGCGCCAGTCATCACAAATAGTGCAGACCACTCCTGAAAGAAACTAGCTCCCTCGCGGTCACAGAATCCGACTAGCTGACTTACCTTCATCCCCGTAGTTGGTTCCCCTGCTGGAAGCGGGTTCGCAAGCTGTAGTACGCCATCTGTAATTGCAGTTACTACTCCAACATTCAGCGTCACTCGTCTTACATAGTTCACATCGTTGCTAACTGCGCTCGCCGATTCCACATAGGCTGTACTAACTCCTGCGCCGATATATCCAACCTGCCCGGTGTAATCGACATCCACAGCAATCAGGCTGCCTACACTAAATCCCACAGCTGCAGCCACTCCCACATTCAAGCTGCTCGCGGTCGACACGAGCGTCGTGCCAGTCAACAGGGAAATCGGTGCGGCAGCTACACCACCGCTCCCGTTGAGAATGGCGCCAGACACCGTCGTCAGCAGGTTTGTCTGCTGCGATCCCGAGGCCAGCGTTCCTTGTAGTTTTCCCCAAGTCTCAAATTCGAGCGATACTGTTGCCTCAACCTCCGTGCGCACTTGGCTCACCGTCCTTGCAGGAGCGCCAACTCGCAGTGCATTGACCTTGGTTTCAGACTTTCTCGCAAACCCTCGGACCCAGCCCAGGTCCACCCAAGGTGTTGGTGGTGCATGCAGTTCAAATCTTCCCTGTTGCGCAGCATCGAATAGAGTTGGCACTCCAGTCGACCGGTTCACCGGAGCGAAGTAAGCGCGCACCCGTCTGGTCACTGGAGCCACGGCCGCTACAACTCCCACTCCTGTCGTCGTTGTACTCACAGCTCACCTACCTCCTGATACGCAATTACCTGAACCGTTGCTGTTCGCTCCAATCGCTCACTTACAGTTCTGGCAGCGCCGAATACTGGATCAGCCCAGTACACGTTCGTGCCCATCGCCGTTGCTACAGCGTCTGAACTTGCCGCTGAATAATTTTTTTTCCGGCCATCTGCGGCTCAGTCCCCAACGCTGACGCCAACTCCGCATCCATTCCTGCCAGTAGCCGTCCGCGATCCATGCCACCATTGCCTGTAGTCCCATCGGTTGCGTATTGTATGGAGCACTCCATCGTCACCATTGGCAGTGGCCCCTCGCTATTAACCTGTAGCCCCGTCCATTGCAAGCGAAACGAATTTAGCGGAACCACCGCCGACGGCAGTTCATTTTCCTCCACCAGCATTCCCGGTCGGTCCATGCCGCGAAGCACAATTGTCCGTGTCGGATTAATTACCGCCAGCCGACTTTGCAGCGTCACATAAAACGTATCTTTTGCGTTCTGCATTCTCCCTCGCTCTCATATTCCAAACATCTCCAACCCACTTGCAATAAACTTTGCGTAGCTAGACCATCTGTACCAAGGGAGCACGCAACACCAACCGGTACACATAAGGTTGGCCGAAGGCTTGCTCCTCGGTAGCGGATTCAATTTCGAGCAACTCGTCATCAGATAGAACACCGAAGGCCGATGCAAACAGTGCGCTCGCCGAGTCATACTTCAGCGATCCCACTACACCCTCCACCGCACTAGCCGACACCAACATCTCCCACTTCGCTGCCTTGTTTTCGTCCACTGTTGCCCACGCTTTGCGAAATACAACCGGCTTTAATGGCATATCCTGAAACGCTGGCGTCGCAATCCCCAACTGCTCGGTTACATCCGCAGCTGCGGGTGCCGGAATACGCAACATCACAGACCGGCCGCCCATCGCCCGCAGTAATACGTCTGCCGCTCGTAATGCTGCACTCCCTCTATTTACTAGATCGCTCATCGCTTCACCCGACCCTCTGCGCCACGTACTTTGCCAACATCATCTGCACATTCGCGTCGATCAGGGATCCCGCGAAATACTGCATCTGCAAGGTATCCATCTTGCTTCCCTTCACGTTCATAGCTGGAGTTGCCTGCGGGTTCTTCACAATCTGCGCACACGCTACCTTCACGGCTACTGGAACCACAGCAACTCCGGCCGTATAAGTCACCTCGACCTCGTTGTAGTTCAGCCCAAGCAGGTTGATGGGAAACGTCAGATCGCCCGTGACCGCATTCAAGTCCACATGGCTCACATCAAGCGCGCTCCAACTGCCTGGAATACTAAACGCCCACGCCACCTGCGCCAGCATAGGGTCCTGCAATTCGCCGCGCCGTGGCCGACCATAGCGAACCCGTACCCCAACCAGCGGAGACGTTGCCGTACCTATCGGCGTCAGCGGAAGATAGCTCAACCGCACCGATTGCGAGCCTGCCGTCAATCGCATTCGCTCTACATATTGAGTCACCAACAGACTCGGTCTACGACAGTGAGCTTCAATCAAGGCAGACGCCATCGTCGCCCAATCGTCGGTAGTGTCCGTCGTCAGTCCATACTCGACATACTCTGTTGGATCCAAGTAACCCATCGCACCCTGCCTCCATAATTTCCAGAAATTCTTTACAAAAATGAGTGGGGCCAGCCACCACAACCGGCCCCACTCTCAAATGCACGACAAA
>Ga0302281_10003363_pt1 | contig 11125 bp, 8 predicted proteins | sample III_Fen_E1_2_FD_198762 | JGI IMG/M metagenome (GOLD analysis project Ga0302281, IMG submission 198762) | Peat permafrost microbial communities from Stordalen Mire near Abisko, Sweden - III_Fen_E1_2 | ecosystem: Environmental > Terrestrial > Soil > Wetlands > Permafrost | place: Sweden: Abisko...
GGGAAGTCAAATGCTCTGTGATTTCCCCAATAAAAGTGGTGCCCGCGACAGGACTTGAACCTGTACGATGTTACTCACTAGAACCTGAATCTAGCGCGTCTGCCAATTCCGCCACGCGGGCAGCGTGTGAACCACGATATTATTACAAAATTTCGCCGTGGCAAGGCAAGGATCAGTTCCGGCACCGCCACCCGGCGAAGAGAGCTTATTGGCTCAGAGCATTATCCTGACAGATCCGGGTATAAACATGGGCCAGCGGTTTCAGTGAGCGCGGCAGTTTTTCATCCGCAAAATCCACGGCCAGCAGCCCGAACTTTTTCGTGTAGCCAAACTGCCATTCGAAATTGTCCAGCAGCGACCAGTAGAAAAACCCACGCACGTCCACGCCATCGGCCATCGCGCCGTGCAGCGCGGCCAAGTTGGCGCGCAGGTCACGCTCACGGAAAGTTTCATCGCTCGACGCCGCGCCGTGCTCGGTAATATAAATCGGCAGCTTAAATTTTCGGTGAAGATACGCCAGGATTTTCACTAGGCCCGCCGGATAACGCTCGACCATGTCGTCGCAGACGAAACCGAAATCCTTCAACCGTTTCACCGGCGCGCCACTCGCGGGAATCATCGCGCGAAAATGATGGAACCGCACCCGGCCGTAATAATTCAAACCGATGAACGTCGAGGCCCGTCGCCGTCCACCGCCGAGAAACGCGTCCAGCACAAATTTGTTGAACGTGTAATGGCAACCATACGCCGTGAGGCGGTCCCATGGTGAAAGGTTGTGATAGGCATGGAAAAACGTCCAGTTCTTGGCGATGCCGACTTCCGGTTTGCGCCCGGCGTTGCCATCGCGGCGGATGACGCGGCTGGCTTGCGCATGGGCGCGGGCCATGTGTTCGATCACGCGTCGGAACTGGCCGAGCTTCCATTTGCGCTGCGGCGGAAAACCGCCGAGCAGATACGCGACGCAGGCGTAGGTGTCCGGTTCGTTGAAAGTGTTCCACAAGTAAACCCGGTCTTTCAGGGCGGCGACGAGTTGGCGGACGTAATCGACAAACGCCGGAATGGTCGTCGAATTCGTCCAGCCGCCGGCGGCGTTGATCCACGGCGGATTGGAAAAATGATGCAGCACCACCATTGGGGTGATGTTTCTGGCCTTGAGCTGGTCGAGCAAATCAACGTATCGCGCGAGCTCTTTTTGGTTCAACGGTGCGAACGGCGCGGATTGCAGGCGCGACCATTCGAGGCCGAAGCGGTAAGCATTCGTACCGAGTCGGGACATCCACTCGATGTCTTCCGGATACCGGTGATAATGGTCGCACGCAATGCGGCAGTGACCACCGTCCGGCGCAGTGAAATTTGTCCACTCGTTTTCAATGCGGCCTTCGACCTGGGTCGGTGATGTGGCGGTGCCCCACAGAAAGCCGGGCGGAAATTTGAGGACATCGCCGGGGCTCATCGCTGGGATTTCACAGCCAGTTCAATGGCGGCAAAGAGCTTTTCCGGCGCGCCGGCAACCCAAGTACGGAATTTTTCAAACGGCAGGTGATCCGGTAACTCGGCGAGTCGATCCAGCTTGAAACCAGTCTCGGCAATGCCAAGACCGAACTGTTGGGCGTCGAGCGCGTTGACCTGTTGCTCGACGTGGTTTTCCACCGGCACGAGGAACAGCGGCTTGCCGAGCCACGCGGCTTCGCTGACGGATTCAAAGCCGGCGGTGCAGACGACCTGTCGGCACTCGGCCATCATCTGCAGGAATTTCTCGCCGTCGAGCTGGTGGAATATGAGCGACGGGGAATGCTTATATTCCGCCGGTGTGCCGGGTTTGTCGTAAAAGCAATGCAGCTTTGTCTGCGGATTTTTTGCGGACCACGCGATGATCTGGTCGGCATAACCGTGGTTCAGGAGATAAACGAGGACGAAATCGCCGCCGGGTTTTGATTCCAGTTGAAACAGTTGTTTGCGTAGAATCGGCGGGCCGACCACGATGCGTTTCACCGGCAGATCCGGTGCTTCATAAAGCGAGAGCGCGAGTTTGGTGGCGCGCGCGCCGAGCAGGCGGGTGTAAATTTTCATGCTCCACAGCTGTTTCCACAAGTGCGGTGCGTGGACGTAGCCGGGATGCTGGAACATGAATTGATGGCCGATGGCGACGACCGGCGGACGTTTCCGGCGCGTGATGGCGTAGAATGCTGCCATCGGCTCGAAGAAATTGAGGATCACATCCGGCTGCGTTTCGCGAACGATGCCGTCGAGCTGGCGGAGGATTCGGAAATATTTCGGCAGTTTGCCAACCACGCCCAGCAGCGTCGCCGTGTTGCTGACGGAGCGGTTGTCCTTATATTTGAATTCCAGCGTGGGCAATGGCCGGACGGTGATCTTCATCGCCGATGCGAAGTATGCCGGCATTGGCCGTTGCGCGCTCGCGCCGAGGGTGACGGCGACGACCTGATGCCCCGCCGCCTCGGCCATTTCCTTCACGGCCATCGCCTGGGTCATGTGACCCCGGCCCTCGCCCAGCACGCAGAACATCAGTTTCATGGAAGTGGATGAGTTTGATCTTGCCGTCAAAATCTTCAATCAAAGCCGTGCAACTTTCAACCCAATCGCCGCAGTTCAAATACTGCACGCCGTTGATCAGCTTCATCTCGGCGCGGTGGATATGGCCGCAGATGACGCCGTCGGCCTGCTGACTTCGTGCCATCGAGGCCAGGGTATCCTCGTATTCGGTGACATATTTAACGGCGGACTTGGCCTTGGATTTTAGATAGGCTGCCAGCGACCAATAACCAAAACCCAGTACCCGTCGCAGCCGGTTGAAATACAAATTGAAATCGAGAATCCAATTGTAAAGATGCGAACCGAGTTTTTCCAGCAGATGATTAAAATGCGTCAAACCGTCCGCCTGATGCCCGTGGATGACGAGGTATTTTTTCCCGTCGGCCGTCGTATGGATCACCTGATGCGCCATGACCACGCTGCCAAATCGCATGCCGGCGAACTGGTCCACGAATTCGTCGTGGTTGCCCGTAATGTAAATGACCTTCGTTTGTTTGCGACTTTTTCGCAGGATTTTTTGGATGAGTACATTGTACTCGTCGCGCCAGAACCAACGGAACTTGAGCTCCCAGCCGTCGATGAAATCGCCGACGATGTACAGATACTTGCAGTCCACCACCCGCAAAAACTCCAGCAGTTCATCCACGCGGGCGTGCCGGGTGCCGAGATGAATGTCCGAAATCCAGACCGAGCGGCAGACAATCGGCTCGTCCGAATTCAACTCCAGATGTGGTAGGTCTTCCTGCATAATCCGATGATCAAACTCTGCTACATTGTGAATAACTTTGGCAATAACTTATTGCGGTTGTCACCCAATTTTAACCCGGGCGTAACCTTGCTGGAATATTTCCGACAACCGGCCGCAGCTTTGCGGCTGATTTCGGACGAACCGGACCGTCCGATTTTTTTTTGCCGGCACCCCGGCGGAGAAAATTTTTTCAACGCGCGTGTTGCTTTCTGCGCCGGGAATTTTATAGTGCGCTCGTTTGAACCATCTGTGATGAGCAATCCGAACGACGCCGCGCCGGCCTGGAGCATCGAGTCCGCCCGCGCGCTATACAACATCCCCCGCTGGGGCGCGAAGTATTTCGACATTAATGACGCCGGCCACGTGGTCGCCATGCCGTTGCAGGACGCCGGTGCGACCGTGGATCTCACCGACGTAATCGAGGAGGCGAAGGGCCGCGGGCTGAAATTTCCCCTGCTCATCCGCTTCCAAGATATTCTCCGCCACCGCGTCGAGGCTATCAACAAAGCGTTTCTGAATTCCATTGCCGAGTTTAATTTCCAAGGCAAATATCGCGGCGTATTTCCGATCAAGGTGAACCAGCTCCGCGAAGTCGTGGAAGAAATTCTCGACGCCGGCCGGCCGTTTGATTTCGGCCTCGAGGTCGGCAGCAAGCCGGAACTCTTCGCCGGCCTCGCGCTGCAAAACCAGCCGGGCTGCCTCATCATCTGCAACGGCTACAAGGACGCTGAGTTTATCAAGATGGCGTTGCTCGGTACCAAGCTTGGCAAGAAGGTCATCATGGTCGTCGAGAAACTGGAAGAACTGAAGCAGATTATCACCGTTTCCAAATCGCTCGGCGTGGAACCGCACATCGGTATCCGTGCGCGGCTGTTGAGCAAAGGCGCGGGCAAATGGGCTGAGAGCGGCGGCGAAAATGCCAAGTTCGGGTTGAGCACGGTCGAGCTGCTCACGGCGACGAAATTGTTGAAGGCGGAAAATCTTGGCCACTGCCTGAAGCTGCTGCACTTCCACATCGGCTCGCAGGTGCCGGACATTTTGACGGTGAAAAAAGCCGTGCAGGAAGCCGCGCGGTTTTACGCGAAGCTGCACAAGATGGGTTTCCCCATCGAATTCATGGATGTCGGCGGCGGACTGGGCGTGGACTACGACGGTTCGCGCAGCGCGTTTGATTCCTCGACGAATTACTCCTTGCAGGAATACACGAACGACATCGTTTATTACATCGCCGACGTCTGCAACGCCGAGCAGGTGCCGCATCCAAACATCATCAGCGAAAGCGGCCGGGCCATCGTCGCCCATCACAGCGTCCTGATCGTCGAGGTTTTCGGTTCGATTGAAAAGATCCGGCCCGGCGACGCCTTCAAGTATGGCGATAGCGAGCACGCGCTCGTCAAGGAACTACTCGACATCAAAAAAAACCTCGCCAAGGCCAACAAGCTCGAGGCGTTTCATGATGCGCAGGAACGCAAGGAGGACGCGCAGCAGATGTTTGCGCTCGGCCTGCTCGACCTGCCGGACAAGGCGCGCATCGAAAACCTTTACTGGGAGATCAGCCAAGAGGTCGTCACCAGCTTCCGCGGTCAGGCCTATGTGCCGGAGGAAATTCGCAAGCTCGAAGACACGCTTGCCGACCAGTACCTCTGCAATTTCTCCGTTTTCCAGTCGCTGCTCGACCATTGGGCGCTGGGCCAGTTGTTTCCCATCATGCCCGTCGCACGCCTGAACGAGCGGCCCACGCGCGAAGGCACGCTGGTGGATATCACCTGCGATTCCGACGGTGCCGTCAACAAGTTCATCGACCTTCGCGATGTGCGCGACACGTTGTCCCTGCACCCGCTCAACACTAACGGCGACGGCAAGTTGGAGCCTTACTACCTCGGCTTTTTCCTGATGGGCGCGTATCAGGACATCATGGGCGACCTGCACAATCTCTTCGGCCGCGTGAATGAAGTCCACGTCTTCCTCGAACCCGACGAGCCGACCGGCTATTACATCGAGGAAGTCATCGAGGGCGACACCGTTATCCATTCGCTCACTGCCGTGCAATACGATGAGAACGAGCTCAAGCGCCAGATGAAGGCGCAGATGGATGAAGCCATCAAGTCCGACCGCATGAAGCCGAGCGAGGCGATGCGGTTGCTTGACGATTATGAGCGGGGGTTGAAGGCTTATACCTACTTGAGTTTTTGAAAAATGCGTCAGCCCGAACGGTCAGTCAATCGGTGCCGCTTCGGGAAAGCCAGCCGTAATTAGTTTGCAGCAATTATTGTTCAACAAACACGGACGAATGAGCTTGCCTTGGATTTTGATTCGTGCAGGATGTGCGTGTTCCTGTTGTAGTACAGTGAATGCGGAACTTGTGGAAATAACCGCCATTTGCCGTCTTTAAAGAGGCGATTGGCGTTTTTTTTATGTATTTTCGGCCAAATAAGTTTTTGAATTCATGTTGGCCGTGCATGCGTAAAATGATTTGCGGTTGCAATGCAAGCGAGTGCCGAATTCAAATTGATTTCGGGTGCTCAGTTAGACTGGTTTGGTAGGTTACCCAAGTGGCCAACGGGGGCAGACTGTAAATCTGCTGGCTATGCCTTCGATGGTTCGAATCCATCACCTACCACCAATCCAATTCCGCACAATAGAATCAATAGCATCGCAGATGTTCGCTCGAAAGAGCCTGCTCGGGCATAACGGTTTGGCATAACAATTCCAACCCGATTTAAAGCTGTTTAAGTCATTCAAAGCGGTTTTCATTTCCCTGTCGTGGACAATTTCTCATTGCGCCGGAAAATCAAAACTTATCACGAACTTCTCATCAAAAGCCTTCGGATCGGTTCAAAATCATCAGGTGTAGCCCCAATACCAACCCGGTACTTCTGCAGGTCAACCGTCCGTGGTAGTCTTTTGCCAGAATGTTCCGGATCATTTTTCATCTCGATATGGACGCTTTCTACGCTTCAGTAGAACAGCGGGATGATCCAAAGCTACGAGGTAAACCCGTGATCGTGGGCTCGCCTCCAACCCAACGCGGGGTGGTTTGTGCTGCTAGCTACGAAGCCAGAAAATTTGGTGTTCGCTCAGCCCTACCCAGTTCCACAGCTGCTAGGCTCTGTCCCAAAGGCATTTTCGTTCGTCCCCGGATGGATGCCTACCGCGAAGAGTCACATCAAATCATGGGAATCATTGCCAGCAGTGGTGCAATTGTAGAGCAGATGTCCGTGGATGAGGCATATATCGACATGTCTGCAATTTGTGAGGATGAAACGATGGGTGCGGCATTGGAAAAGGCCAGGATATTGGCGGCGGCATTGAAGCAGCGAATTAAGCAAGAACGGCGATTAACCGCAACCATCGGCATCGCTTCCAACAAGCTTCTGGCCAAGATTGCGAGCGACCATCAAAAGCCAGACGGATTGACAGTGATTACCGACGAGCAAAGGGTGCAGTTTTTACGACCACTTCCTGTCCGAACCCTTTACGGAGTGGGCAAGGTCACGGAACAGATCTTGAACAAGGCTGGGGTCAGTACCGTCGGTGATCTGCAAGATTACACTGGTGATTTGAGGGCGCTGGTCGGTTCGTTTGGCCCGATCCTAAAAAAATATGCAGTAGGCGAAGATGACCGTCCACTTGAGCTGGGAGATGAGATCAAGAGCATTAGCGGAGAAGAAACATTTTTGGAGGACACAGATGATCGGAAGATTTTGCGTCGTTGTCTGAAAGAACAGGCGGCGGACATTGAAAAGCGGCTCAAGCACCGGCAATTAGCAGCCCATACAGTTCAGGTCAAAGTCCGGTACAGCAATTTCACTACGCTCACCCGCCAAATTTCAATGGAAGAACCGATTGTCGAGGCCAGCGAAGTTTATAGGCTAGCCTGTTTTCTTTTAGCTAGAGAAAAGCTGGTGCATCGGCCATTACGTTTGCTCGGGCTTGGAGTCAGCAATTTACGAGAGCCGACTACCCGACAATTGGCGCTGTTTTGAACTTGGCGGCTAGAGATCCTGACCTTTTTGAAAAATTGCTGCACGACTGGAATGGCTGGGTAGTGGCTCATTTTTTAAATTTATGCGGGTTTCTCCCCATTGTGATTTTTATCCCAAACTTTATAGTCACAAATGATGTATGGAATAAACTCTAGCAACAATCCCGCTTACCCAAGTGCTTCGCTTTATTTTTAATATCCAAAGGAGGACTTCTTTCGCATTGGTGGTTCTACTCTCGGTTTTATGTTTCGCTAACGGCTGTTCCACGTCCTTCAAGTACACTCCTCGGCATGATCAGTCCTACCATCCTGTCGCCCGCCAAAGCGGCTTGGCGATTGCCCGGGGAATAGATTTGCGTCGGGTCGAGGAAATCCGACCTCCTTGGACCCAGCATGCCGAAACCATCGTCGCACACGCTTTGTCTGATGAAGTCAAACACAGCAAATTATTTCAACGTGTAAAAATTGATGCCAACCCGCTGAATCCAAAGAAATATTCCGCTGTGGTCCAATTTCGGGTGCGCACTTTTGAATGTTATGAGCAGCCAGATTTTCTGCAAAGCGCGGGCCGCGAGCTTGTACAAATGCAAGTTGCAGGTATTCGCGGATCTCTCATCGCAGCCAGCATTCCAATCAAATTCGTCTCCAAAGTAGAGCTCGACTTTACCGTTTTGAATGCGGCCGGTGGCCTTTTGCTTTACACTAAAACCTATTCTGCCACCCGCACGGATAGTTTCAATACCTATCAAGGCGATAAACCCGAAGTCCAACTAACCAGCGCCACCCTGGAAGCGGTGTTGACTCAGTTCGTTTCGGACCTAGCTCTTCTTTCCTCCAATTATAGACAACAGTGAATCCACGTGCACTACGGAATTAATTGTGTATTGGCGTATCCTTAATGAAAACCCAGAGAGTCACACTCTTGAAACCAAAGTCGCCCTTTCGATTGCGATTCGCCTCAAGGCCGAAGAGGTCATGATTCAGAAAATAAACGATAATGCTTTTTGGGTTGCGATTACGAGCAACCAAACGATAGAGTTGATTAAGAAGTTCAAATCAGAATTTCCCGGTGAGAAGGATGCAATCAGGCTTTTCGAGCAGGTAAATTTGATGACGCCCGAAAACATCCATCTCAATTCGTTTATGTATGAACCGATTTTGGATCTATCGGCACAGCACCTTAAAAAGTTGTATGGAAAACTGTGTGCAATGAAATAAGAGAGTCCAGAGACATGTCTCTAGCGCGAGGCATAAGGGGCGGATAATTCAATCCGAGGCTTTTGTTCGTAATATTTTTGCTAAATCGCCGGCTTGCATTGAGGTGTCGGTTTGAGGAAAACTCTGGTCATGCAATTTCATCTGAATCTGCAAATTGGAGCCGTTCTGTGTTTTCTGCCAGTCATCCTAGTTCTGGCAATCATCATCAGGAAACGCAAAGAACAGCGGGCATTGAGTCGTGCCCCATTCAAGGATCTGGTTCGTAGGCCAGCTGGTGAAACCCTCCGCCTCAAACTTGGAGAACTTGAAGAAAAACTGACTGAATTGACGATGGGACTGGTTTTGTTCCCGATGCTGATGGCTCTGGGACTGTTGGCTCTGCATCCAAAAGATTCGCTGTCACCGATTGTCTTCTTCTTATTTTCCGCCATTTCATCTATTTTTTATGGGATCAGGCTATACAAGGTCATCCGCACAAAATCAAATTATGAGCTGGGGTATGAGGGGGAGCGGTTTGTGGGCGAAGAATTGTCTAGGCTCATTGGGCTGGGTTTTGAGATTTACCACGACGTTCCATTTGACGGATTCAACATCGATCACGTTCTGGTAGGGAAGCGGGGGGTGTTTATCATCGAGACTAAAACCCATCGCAAACCAATTGACGAGCAGGGAGACAAGAAATTCAGGGTCGGGTTTGATGGAAAATATCTGCATTGGCCTTGGGGAGCGGACAATTACGGTATTGAGCAGGCAAAGAACAACGCGAAAACATTGTCAAAATGGTTGAGTTCAGCGGCTGGAGAAAATGTTTGGGCGACACCGATCCTGACTTTGCCGGGCTGGATGGTGGACAGAAAAGTTCCGAGTGATGGCCTTTTTGTTCTCAACCCCAAGGAAATCTACGGGTTTGCTCTGCCCAACCAGAAAAGCTCACAGAACCTCAAATCACTCGCATTTGCCATCAGCTAGACCAGAAATGTCGGATTGGAGTGGCCTGATGTGGCAGGTTTTCCGTTGCCATTAAATGCGACATGTTTACGATCTGACGAATAAAATGGCGACCCCGATCTTTCATCATTTATTTGGTCCCTAAAACGGTCAATCCAAAAATGCAACCAGACCAAAAGACAACACCATTTAATGACCAGCCCGCCGGCAGCGTTCCACCGCCGCTGTCACCGGCTGCCAATCGCAAATCCGGGACTGGCAAGAATCTCTCCATCCTGCTCAGCGTTTGCCTCGGATTATTTCTTGTAGATGCGGCAGTTTCATTTATCGATGACTCCTTGATTCTGCTTTGTGGAAGCCATGGGTTTTCGTTCATCCGTGAACTGACCTCGGTACTCGAATTCGTTATGTCCGTAGGGGTTTATGCTTTGATGGCGTTGACTCCAATGGTTCCTAAGCGGCTGTTTCTTCCCATTCCACTTTTCACCCTAACAACTATCTTGGCCGTCTTTCCTTTTTTGATTTATTGTTTTGGTCAGCTTCAACACATTGACTTAGGGTTTTCAGTTTTTCAAGTCATCCTCGGTTTGGCACTTCTGATGTGGACGCAAGGGAGTTTAAAGTTCAGCTGGCCTTTGGTGCCAGAGAACAGATTGGGCAGCCGTGGTTTTAGCTGGGTAAACCTCTCTGCGTTCGTGCTGGTGACCATCTTTGGGCTGGTTCCCGCTCTCCTGATTTATCTTTTGCTCTGCGCTTCTTTGGCCGTGAATCATTTCAGCGAAGGTTTCATGGCCCTGCGCCCAGGCGGTGTTACGGTAGAGGTCAGAAAATATGTCCGCAACGATGGGAAAATGATTGAGTTATTTCCAATGGCGCATGTTGCCGACGCTGGCTTTTATCGACAAGTATCACAGACATTTCCCAGCAATTCAATCATTCTGATGGAAGGGGTTACGGACAAAGACAATTTGTTGACCAACAAGCTCAGCTACAAACGCATGGCAAAATCGCTCGGCCTGTCCGAGCAAAGGCAGGAATTTACGCCGAACCAAGGTAAGTGGGTACGTGCAGATGTGGATGTGGATCAATTCACACCAGAAACTATTGATATCCTGAATCTGGTCACGCTAATCCACGCCAAGGGATTGAAACCTGAAATCATCCAAAAACTGGCGCAATACTCCCTATCACCCGAAATGGAAGCGAAACTTCTTGACGACCTGGTACGGAAGCGCAATCAGCACTTGCTAGAAGAGATTCAGTCGCATCTACCGCTTTCGGACAATATCATGGTGCCGTGGGGTGTTGCCCACATGCCGGGGATTGCGAAAGAAATTCAAAAGCTCGGTTTCCAGCTAAGCGATACCCATGAATATATGGTGATCCGATTCGGTGGCTCTGGGAATCAAGGCAAAGTCGTCAAACCATGAGATTTTCGAACTGAGATCGCACAACCACACCCGATCAAATGCCTCAATTTGCTTGAATAAAGCTATCCTTTTGGCAGATTTAAAGCATGGAAACATCAAATCCGTTGCTCAACCGTGACGAAGCATTGTATGCGTCCGACCAACTACGTCAGGTTTCGGTTGACAAATAATTTGCATCCTGCGCTTTAGGGATTTGAGAGGCGGAAGAATAAATTTCCCGTGGGCGGCGTGATGGTGATGCTG
>Ga0302281_10003365_pt1 | contig 11121 bp, 8 predicted proteins | sample III_Fen_E1_2_FD_198762 | JGI IMG/M metagenome (GOLD analysis project Ga0302281, IMG submission 198762) | Peat permafrost microbial communities from Stordalen Mire near Abisko, Sweden - III_Fen_E1_2 | ecosystem: Environmental > Terrestrial > Soil > Wetlands > Permafrost | place: Sweden: Abisko...
CCAATCTGCCGGCAATTCGCTGGAAGCTGATGAAATTTGCATTACTACAAGCCAAACAACCAGAGGAATACCGGACGTAGCTTCAGGATCTTGATGCGATGTTGAGGGGAACGCCAAGGTCGTCGATGTGATTCCCGGGGATAGGCCCCAGAAATATTTCTACAGTTGTCGCGAAAACAGCTTCTGTTTGCCACTAGGTTGGCTTCCGCAAGCGACTTTTGAAGTGCCCCGACAACCAGACCTCTAGTTTCAATTTCGGCCCGCATTTTCTGCCTCCGAATCCGTATGTCCGAATATTTTCGCACACTACGAAAATGTTGATCGTTTTTCCTGGAGGCGGTTCTTCAAAGTGACGGGTCGAGATTCGGATCTGCCTAATTCTAGGCAGCTTATGCGTGGCAATGTTTTTCGCTTTTTCTGCGTTTTTCGTCAGTAAACTATTGAAAATAAATATTTTAGTGGTGGAGGCGGCGGGAGTCGAACTTGTGCTGAGCACTGAAAACACGTAACTTATTCATTCTAGGAATACCCGAAATTCACAGATTTCAATGAGTGCCAAATCTGCGTACAAATCGCGTACAAACAAATCCTAGAATTCCCGAACCTCCAACAGCTTCACCTTCCAATCTGTTCAGCGGACCATCTGAAGAGTTCTTGATCGTTTATACATCAAACCGACGATCCCGAAGATGGGATTTCGGCGAGGATTCCGGATGGCTCCGCCGGAACCGCATCTGGATGTCGCCGACGGCACTGAAGTTGCAAGATCCTCACAGGACCGCGATTCCCAGTGAGGTCTCGGAAGCTGGCTTTAGCTGCCCCGCTCTTTGTCAGCGATCCTGTCCGGTCGATGGTGAATTCTGCCGTAACAGCGCTCCCATCCTCAGTTTTTCAACGACTTACTAACCGGTGGGGAACGCCTAAGACCACCGAAGTCGTGTAAGACCTGACCGTGATGTGCGTTGCAGCCACCGGCCAATTCTGATCGATATTGCATGTAACGAATTCCCCATTTCATGACTTTGTTCTTGTGAATGCACATTCCAAGGACGTTTCTTTCCATGATCTCTCGCCTCCTTCGAGTTCTATGCCTATCTTTCCCACTCTGTGTGGGGGGAATGGTCGTCACAGCACAGGATTCTCTCACCCTGCGGCAGGCAATCAATCAGGCCCTGGGACAGAACCCCGAGGCAGCCATTGCGCGTGCAGACAATCAAGAAGCCAAATCGGCGGCCACCATGGCGCGCGCCCAGCTTCTGCCGCAACTCAACTTTACGGAAGACATCTCTCGCGGCGATGATCCGGTCTATGCCTTTGGAACGCGGCTTCGGCAGCGGCAGTTTACGCAAGCTGACTTTGCGTTGAACGCGCTGAATTTTCCGCAGCCCATCGGCAACTTCTCCACGCGTTTCTCTGGTTCATGGATGGCGTTCGACTCGCTCAAGACACAGAAGGAGATCCATCGCGCGGATTTGCGCAGACAGAGCGCTTTGTCCTCTGCCAAAGCTGTGGATCAGCAGATCGTGTTTCGTGTTGTAGAGGCCTACCAGCAGGTGCTCTATGCGCAGCGAGAGATCGATGTTGCCCAGCATGAGCAGGAGACGGCGGCGGCTCTTCTGACCTCTGTGGGTGAGCACGTCAAGGCTGGCCTTGCGGTGGAGTCGGATCGCATGTCGGCTGAGGTAAATGTGGCCGCTCGCAAAGAGGAGTTGATTGCGGCGCAGGGCGACCTGGAACTGGCGTGGGCCCAATTGCGCGAGGCGATGGGCGACCCGGAGCTGACAGCAACCGAACTGAAGCCGATCGAGCTGCACACATTCCCGCAGAACACACTGGAAGAGGAACTGGCGACGGCCGAAAAGGCGCGACCGGATCTGGCGGCGTTAGGACAGGAGCAATCGGCGCAGGCGTCTGCCGTGGGAGCGGCAAAGTCGGACTTCGGCCCACGCGTGAGCGCCTATGGAAACTGGGAAGAAGACCACTCCTCCTTTACTGGCTCGGGAGGCAACAACTGGGTGGCCGGCGTGCAGATCAGTGTGGACATTCTGCCCTTAGGCAGGCGCGCCCAACTCTCGCGCGAGTCTGCTGCCAAGCAAAAAATCGATGCGCAAGTGGCCGCTTCGCAGCAGCATCTGCGGCTGGAAGTGAGCCAGGCTCACATTCACCAGAAGACCGCGGAACTCTCGCTGCAGACGGCGCGGACGGCAATGGATCAATCGGCTGAGAGTCTGCGCATTCTGAAGAATCGTTACGGTGCGGGGCTTGCCACCATCACCGATCTGCTGCGGGCCGAAGATGCCGAGCGGCAGAGTCAATCCAACTACTGGCACGCCGTTTACGAAAATGCCATGGCCTATAGCGAACTTTTATACGCGACTGGGACACTAACTCCCGATGCGGCGGAGGAATTGCCATGAAGACTGTCTTACAGGCAAGTTTGCTGGTTGTTGCCGCCGCGATGGTGGCCGGATGTCATGGTACCGACTCCGCGTCCCCTGCGGTTATTGAGACCGTGCAGGCGCGGGTTGTTGAAAGCCACGCGCAAGAGGTGCCTGTGGACCTGCGATCCACGGGCACGGTTCATGCCAGGGAAACCGCGGTTCTCTCCGCGCAGGTGATGGGCCGCATCCAGCAGGTGCTGGTGCACGAGGGAGACAGCGTACGGGCTGGGCAAACGCTGGTGGTGCTGGACGACGCGGCTTTGCGAGCGGCTCTGGAGCAGGCGCAGGCGGGCTTGAAGGCGGCGCAAAACGCGCAAGCCGCGGCGCAGACCAACGCCTCGCTGGCGACAAGCACGTTAAACCGGTACAAACAACTTGAGTCCGAGAAGAGTGTGAGCCCGCAGGAGATGGATGAAGTCTCGCAGCATGCCGAGGCTGCGGAGGCGAAACTTGAGGCAGCACGCGCGCAAACCGACGAGGCACGAGATCAGGTAAACGGCGCACACACCATGCTGGGGTATACGCGCCTGTCGGCGCCTTTCTCCGGCATCGTAACGGCGCGGCTGGTCGATCCGGGGACGATGGCCGCACCGGGCGTGCCGTTAATCCAGGTCGATCGGGCCGGGGATCTGCAACTTCAAGCTTCGGTGGATGAGTCGGCGATTGGCGCGGTTCACAAGGGGATGAAGGTACAGGTGACGATCGATGGCGCCGGTTCCACGAGCATAACGGGAACCGTTGCCGAGATCGTGCCCGCCGCCGATCCATCGAGTCATAGCTTTCTCGTCAAGATTGACTTGCCTTCTTCAACTCAGTTGCGCGCCGGCATGTATGGAACGGCTGAGTTTGCCAACGGCACCCGCCAGGCGATTCTGGTTCCGCGCTCGACGATTGTCATGCGCGGCTCACTGGCCTGCGCCTACGTTCTCGACGGTCAAGTGATTGCGCAACTCCGTTATCTCACGCTGGGCGCGGCGCAAGGCAATCTGGTAGAGGTTCTGTCGGGTATCTCTTCCGGTGAAAAACTGGTTGACGCACCCTCCGAACGCGACCTCGCCGGAAAGCGTATCGAGGTCCAGCAATGAAGCAAGACCTTGGAATCGCCGGACGCCTGGCCCATTCATTTCTCAACTCCAAGCTGACGCCGCTCTTTATTGCCGCGTCGCTGGCCCTGGGAATCTTCTCCATTGCAATCATTCCGCGCGAGGAGGAGCCGCAGATCCTGGTTCCCATGCTGGACATTACCACCGCTATGCCGGGTGCGTCCCCGGCCGAGGTGGAAGAGCGTGTCACACTGCCGATCGAGACGCTCGCGCATCAGATCTCCGGCGTGGAGTATGTGTATTCGACGTCTGCGCCAGGACAGAGCCTGGTGATTGTGCGTTTTCTGGTCGGCACGTCCCAGGAAGATGCGCTGATCAAGGTCTACAGCAAGCTCTACTCGAATTTTGATCGCATGCCGCCGGGAGCTTCGCAGCCGCTGATCAAGGCTCGCTCCATCGACGATGTGCCGATCCTGGCCATGACGCTTTGGGGCGAGCATTACAACGGCTATCAATTGCGCGCCATCGCAGAGGAGATGCAACACAGCATTACGCAGATTTCCGATGTGTCTGAGACGACGATCATCGGCGGCCTTCCACGCACCATGCGCGTTGTGCTAAGTACGGAAAAGCTGAGTGCCTACGGCCTATCGCCTATGGCAATCGTTGGGCATTTGCAAGCCGCAAATGCGAGCGTGCAGGCAGGGAACTTCTCTGATAACAATCAGGAGGTTTGTGTCGACGCCGGCAACCTCTTCAACAGCCGCGAGGATCTGGAAGCTGTGGTGGTGGGCGTGGTGCGCGGACATCCGGTGTACCTGCGCGATGTCGCCGACAAGATTGTCGATGGCGCCGCGGAGCCGTCGGACTATGTAGTCTACGGCACGACGAACGCGAGCGTCACAGCGCAGCAGCGATTGCGCCAGTATCCGGCGGTGACGATTACCGTGGCCAAGCGCAAGGGAACGAATGCCACCGATATCTCCAACGCCGTGCTCAAGCGCGTGCATGAGATGCAGGGCGTGACGATACCCAACGACGTGACGGTGACGACGACCAGGAATTATGGAGAGACGGCAAAGAACAAGTCGGACGAGCTGCTTGAGCACCTACTGTTGGCGACGTTATCGGTGACCTTGCTGGTCGCGATCTTCCTGGGGTGGCGCGAGTCGGGCGTCGTGTTGCTGGCCATTCCAGTCACGCTCGCCCTTACCATGTCTGTGTTCTACTTCCTCGGCTACACCATCAATCGCGTTACTCTCTTCGCTTTGATCTTCAGCATCGGCATCCTCGTGGATGATGCGATCGTTGTGGTCGAAAACATGATGCGCCACTTCCGGCTCAGGGAAAACCATGGCCGGTCGATGAGCGAAGTCGCGGTCGAAGCAGTTGCAGAAGTGGGCAATCCAACCATTCTGGCCACTTTCGCCGTGATTGCCGCGGTATTGCCGATGGCCTTTGTCCGCGGTCTGATGGGGCCCTACATGCGCCCCATCCCCGTGGGCGCATCTGCGGCCATGCTCTTCTCGTTGCTGGTTGCCTTCGTGGTTTCGCCCTGGGCGGCCCTCCGCCTTGTTGGCCGCCATCTTCAAGGAGCCAAAATACTGGAGCCCGAGACGGAGAACTGGCGGACCAGTCTCTATCGCCGCATCATGACGCCTCTGATCCAATCCGCGCGCAATCGCGTCCTGTTTTTCATTGGAGTGGTGGTGCTGTTTCTGATCTCGGTGGCGCTATTACCGCTCGGACTCGTGAAAGTAAAGATGTTGCCGTTCGATAACAAGAGCGAACTCCAGGTGGTCATCAACATGCCCGACGGCACGCCCCTTGAGCAGACTGCGCGCGTGGCCCAGGCGCTGGGAGATGAACTCGCTCGACAGCCGGACGTACTCAACTACCAGACGTACACCGGAACATCCGGGCCTTATAACTTCAACGGACTGGTGCGCCACTACTACATGCGCCGTCAGCCGAATCAGGCCGATATCCAGGTAAACCTGTTGCCAGCCAAGCAGCGCAGAGAACAAAGCCATGCCATTGCCAAGCGACTTCGTCCGTTGCTCGACGCCATCGGTAACGCGTATGGCGCGCGCATTCAGGTCAGTGAAGTACCTCCGGGACCGCCGGTGGTGCAGACCCTTGTGGCCGAGGTTTACGGGCCAGATATGGCCGGTCAGACGCAGGTTGCCCAGCAGATCAAGTCGATCTTTCAGCACACCGCGGGCGTTGTAGATACGGACTGGTATGTCGAAGATCCGCAGCCGAGACTGGTGATGCGCGTGGATGAGGTCAAGGCTGCGCAACACGGCATCGCGGTCTCCGATGTAACCCACGCCCTGGCGCTGGCTCTCTCGGGAGATCAGGTCGGCCTGATGCACAATCAGACATCACGGGAGCCTGTGCCTGCAATTGTCGAACTTGACCGCGCCGATCGCTCTTCCGAGCAGAGTTTGGACAATATTCGCCTGCCCGGCGCGGACGGCGGCATGGTTTCTCTGCGCGAGTTGATTATCGTCGAGCACACAACCATCGAGCCGAGCATTTATCACAAGAACTTGCGCCGTGTGGTCTATGTCACGGGAGATGTAGCTGGCGCGGTGGAGAGCCCGGTCTACGCAATCCTGAAGATGAACAAGGAGCTCGACCATCTCACGCTTCCGGCTGGATACACGCTGGCTCGCTATAACGCGTCGATGCCTGAGTCCACGGACCATTACTCGATGAAGTGGGATGGCGAATGGCAGATTACGATCGAGGTGTTCCGCGACATGGGGCTGGCGTTCGCCGCGGTGCTCGTTCTCATCTACGTGCTTGTGGTGGGCTGGTTCCGCTCCTTTATCGTACCGCTGATCATCATGGCCCCCATTCCGCTCACCCTGGTGGGCATCATGCCGGCCCATGCCATTCTGGGCGCATTCTTCACAGCGACGTCGATGATCGGCTTCATCGCCGGCGCAGGCATCATCGTGCGCAACTCGATTATCCTTGTCGACTTCATTGAGCTCCGAATCAGCCAGGGAATGCCCCTTGCCGAGGCGGTGATCGATGCAGGCGCAACTCGATTCCGTCCTATGCTCCTGACTGCGGCGGCGGTCGTTGTCGGTGCAAGCGTAATTCTTACGGACCCTATCTTTCAGGGGCTCGCACTTTCGCTGATTGCAGGAGCGGTCGCTTCGACTTTCCTTTCGTGGCCGACCATTCCAGTGCTTTACTTCATGGTTCATTCGCGGCATCAAGCCGCGCCTGATCATCAACCTGAAACCGAACAACGAGATTCTCTATGACAGTCGAACGTGGTGTGCGCCTGAGGGCAGGCATCATGGTGCTTTTGTCACTTGCGCTTGCGCATTTCCTTGCACTTTATTGGCTCTGGCTAACGCTTTTTGTTGGACTTAATCTGTTGCAGTCGGCATTCACCAACTGGTGCCCAGCCATGTCCATCCTGCGCGCCGTTGACCTGAAAGATGCTGCTTGCCGTTCCGGACAGTGAGCCAGTGATGCATGCCCGAACCCAAATTGCGCGACTCAAAGATGAGGTTTACCGCCAGATGTTCCGGGTGGAGGAAGGTCGTTCAGGTGCCGAATTGGGCCTCGCACTTGCCTTGCTGCGTGCATGGATCGCCACAGACTCCAAACCTGAAGGCGCTGGAAATCGGGAGTGGCTCAGCAAAGTATCTCCCATTTGCCTGCAGATGATTGCGGCGGCCTTGAAACAGAATGCACCGACACTTCCCTGTGCGCAGTGAATTGGCGGCCTCCAGTGCAAGCGATTCTCACTTCATTCACGCGCAAGAATATACTGGTCTGGCGCCCGATTCATCCAAACGATGCGACCTGAACTGACCCGAGCCACCGACCTCCTGCATCGAGACACCCCGGAAGCTATCGAGGAGGCGATCGGTTTACTTCAAAACACGGTCTATTCATTCAGCATGAAGGTCTGTGGGCATCCTGAAGATGCCGAAGACACCATGCAGGAGGTTCTCTCCCGTTCCATCAAGCACCTTGCCAAGATCCAGACCCCGCAGCAGATGGCCGTCTGGCTTTACACCGTGACCAGGAACCGCTGCTGGCGCATGCGCCGCAAGCCTGCACACGCTCCGGCACACCTTCTCTCGCTCGATGAGCTGATGCCGGACGGTGACGAACTGGACAGGCTGCTTGAGGATGCAGCGGCAGGTCCGGAAAGCAACGTCCTCGCCGCCGAGCAGCACCACCTGCTGCATCAGGCAATCCTCCGCATCCCAGCCACATTGCGCATCGTTCTCGTGCTCCATGATATGGAGGAACTAACCACCGAGCAGGTTGCGCAGGTTCTCTCGCTTCAGCAGGGAACGGTACGGATTCGACTGCATCGGGCGCGTCTCAGCGTGCGAAAGGAGATGAGCCAGCTACTCAAGGCTAGACCCGAGCTACCCAAGCAAGCCAGACCCTCCGCAAGCAAGCCCAGGCGCGCCCGAGCCAACGGCATGCAACGCCCGGCTGAATGCCGCGATCTGTTCGCCAATCTCTCCGAGTATCTCGACGGCCGCGTGGAACCACTGAGCTGCGAACACATGCGCGAACACATCGAAGCATGTCCGTCCTGCGTGGCGTTTCTGCGCGACCTGCGCGCCGCCATCGATCGTTGCCGATCCCTGGAGATTCCTTGCGACTCGGCCGTCGCACCGCGTCTGCGCGCCATCCTCACCAGGGAATACCTGCGCATGTTGGCGATCCCCGTCGACAAAGAATCTTGCTCAATGGTGTAACGAATCGCTGTTTTCGTGGATTCACTAGTGCGAAAGGAAATCCACGATGGAAGTCAGGATCACGCATCTCAATCGGGTCAAGTTCTCCATTCAGTCTCGAACTCATACAATTCTGTGCGACCAACCCGCTGACGATGGCGGCGATGACATGGGCATGACACCGCCGGAGCTGTTTCTGGCGTCGTTGGGGTCGTGTGCGGCCTTCTATGCTACGCAGTATCTCAGGACTCGCAGCCTTGCTGTGACCGGCGTCGAGGTCTTGGTGACCGCCGAGAAGTTGAAGCATCCGGCTCGGCTTGGCAACTTCCGCGTCCAAGTTACTTATCCTGTTTCTCTTACCGAGGAACAGACAGAGGGTCTTATGAGGAGTGTGAACCACTGACTCATTCACAACACCCTCTTGTCACAACCGGAGTTCGCGATCGAACTACGGTCAATGATCCAGGTGAGCCTTTTCGACAATTCTCGATATTGAGCAAAATAGTACAGACTATTGCGACCATCCAAGCGCACGAATGGCACTACGACAGTCACCTGGCTTGGCGGATAGGTAGCTCAAATGACAAAGAATGCGAATAAGGAAGCCCCTGAACGACAAGAGTCGCCCTGGTTCCGAATTGGAAAGTTCCTGTTTGTTGTTGTCTTGGCAGTCGCCGTTTTTCTGCTTGGCCTAAGCATGGTGCATCACCGCTTCTTTCGAGGCGGCTATATCAACCAGCACGGCGTCCTCAAACCATAGCGGGAACTGCAGAGAGTCTTGGTCGCGGCTCCGAATGATTCCAAGTTGCGGATTCCCTGGCGTGAAGATCTCATGCGAAAGGCTCACTCGCAAAGTGATATGCTGCGCCGTCTCCCGCTACTGTGAGCCTATGCGGTCGATGCCATAGGCATCCAGCACATCGGGCAACGTTACGACACCTTCCAGTTTGTGAATATCCGCCCGGTGGACGACCGGCAAGACATCGAGATGGTACTTGCTCATGCGTTCGAGAGCCAGATGCAGGGCATGATCCGTGTGAAGGTGCGGAACTTGGAGGGTTTCCACAATGTCTTTCAGCGGCTGTTCTTTTCTCCCATCGACAAAGGCGCACCCCATCGTCTCTCTGGTCAGCATTCCCAGAAAGTAATCCTTCTCGGCCACAGGCCAGGTACGGAGCTTACTGGCACGAGTTTGTTCGATCACATCCTGGACACGCATCTCGGCCGGGAAAATCTCCAGAGATTTCCGCATGACCTGAGCCACGGTTCGCTTGTTAGGTTCGTCGCGAGTGCTGCGACTGGGTAAATGAATGCCATCCTGATGCGCCAAAGCCTCGTAGATGGGCTGCTTCTGAAATCGGGAAGAGATGAAGAAGCTGGTCAAGTTTGCAATCATCAGCGGCACGATGACAGCGTAATCCCGCGTCATTTCAAAGATCATGAGCACCGATGTCATAGGAGCCCTTATGATGCCCGCGAAGAGCGCACCCATGCCGACCAGCGCGTAAGCGCCAGGAGTTGCGGTGTATCCCGGCAACAAGTGATGGGCCACCGTGCCGATGGCGCCTCCCAGCATTGCACCGAGAAATAGGCTAGGGCCAAAGATTCCCCCCGCATTGCCAGAGGCATAGCTGGTGGTAACTCCAATCAGCTTGAGCACCACAAGCAGCAGCATCAACTTGAGCGCCATGGTGCCATCCAGGGCACTGCCGACGTAGCTATATCCAACGCCCAAGACTTGGGGCACAAACCATCCCATCAGGCCAACCGTCACGCCGCCTACTACGGGATGCCACCAGCGCGTACTCTTGGGCAGGTGCAGAAAGAACTTGCGCATTTCCAACAAAAGCCGGGTGAAGGCCACGGACAGAAAGCCGCCAGCGATGCCCAGCAGGGCGTAAATGGCGAGTTCCAGCGGATGGACCAAAGTGTATTGCGGCACTTTAAATAGGGGGTTATTGCCAAGCAGGAGGCGCAAAACTGCCCAGGAGGTGGCGGAGGCAAGCACAACCGAACCCAGAATCGGCGCATGCATATCGCCCATCACCTCTTCGAGGGAAAACAACACAGCCGCCATCGGGGTATTGAAGGCCGCGGCAATGGCGGCGGCGGCGCCGACAGGAATCAGGGCCTTTACCTTTTCAGGACGCAAGCCGAGCCAGCGGCCGAGAACGGAGCCGATTCCAGCGCCTACCTGAACAGATGGTCCCTCGCGGCCCAGTGGAATCCCGCTCGCCAGCGTGGTCGCTGTGCAGAAAAACTTGCCCAGAACGGTGCGCAAGGAGATGAACCCATCCCCTGCGAAGAGGGCAGCCTTGGTCTGGGGCACGCCGCTGCCCCTGGCGTTGGGAAAATAGCGGTAGAGCAGGAAGCCCATGGCCAGCGATCCTGCCACGGGTATCAGTAGGCGCCTCCACGCGGCGCTGCCCACCGGATAGAGGCGCATTCCCAACCGCTCCGTGACCACGATAAAGGCAACAACTGCGAGTCCGGTAAGCGCTCCTATCAGCAGCGAAAGAACTAGAAATACCTGCTCCTCACGCTGTTGAAGATGGGCAATCAAGCGCGACCTAAGAATCGTCCACCATCTCTCTTTCGGCCGGTTTTCGGCGGTGGAGGCAGATGCCATAGGAACAGTTTACGCGAATGGCATCTCATGCCCGAGAGAGCATCAATCAGGCGTCATCGACGTTGTTGTGCACCGATTCATTCCGGATTCTATTTCTGAATTGATGGCGACAAAAGCCTTACAGAAATTGCGCCGCTGCGGTCGCGGCGTGCGTCACTATAGCTTCTTTCGAAGGTATTCAAACACAACATACCCAATCAGCGAGGAGATCGCGGCAATAAGAAAAGATGAATATCAGTCTTGTTCAGGCGAAGAAAAGGCGATATTCTTGACGCATG
>Ga0302281_10003384_pt1 | contig 11086 bp, 10 predicted proteins | sample III_Fen_E1_2_FD_198762 | JGI IMG/M metagenome (GOLD analysis project Ga0302281, IMG submission 198762) | Peat permafrost microbial communities from Stordalen Mire near Abisko, Sweden - III_Fen_E1_2 | ecosystem: Environmental > Terrestrial > Soil > Wetlands > Permafrost | place: Sweden: Abisko...
CCTGTCCACAGCAAATCTGCACTTTCAAGTGACAAACAGCGGCCTGTCTTTTACGAATGCATCCGCGGGAAAACCCATCCACAGGCGAAATGCCGAACGGGTCCTGACACAGTTCATCGAAGGAGCGGATGCCGTAAACAGCACCCACGAATACCCGTACCGAGTGGAACTCGTTGTCTTGTTTGGCAGCATGCATGCTTACCGACCCGGAACGAATAGGAGACGTGGACGTCGCAAGTAGGCTACAACTGAGGGCCGAGGGAGATGCAGCCCGGGAGGAGTGGAGCATGGCTCGAAGGCGTGCCGCAGAAGCCAAAGGAAGGACTTTTTATGGAGTTTTTGAATGGGCCATATGGCCGATCTAGGAAGTTTGCTTGCACCTCAAAGCACGGAAAGTCGGTTTGAGTTTGCACGATTTCTGGGAGGTCGAGAAGATGACAAACCTACGGTATCGCCCATTGCTGGGAGACCCGCAACAGATTGCTGCGATTCTCGCCAATGGACAGGCCGTTTGATTTTGGATACGAGTGACCTGAACTCCGAAGCAGTCGACTTCCGAGCGACTTCCGACCAAACTCCCATCCGAAGCGAGCGCGCTTCCATGGCATGGAAGAGGTCATCGGTTCGATCCCGATCAGGTCCACCAAATCTACTTCGATCGAGGCGCTAAAAGCTAGCGCGTCCCGGATTGCCGGGAAGGACATCTGTTCGATCCCGATCAGGTCCACCGATTTTCTCCCTTTCCGCGAAATCCTCATTTCACAGTTTCGCCGCCCATTCGACTTTCTGTCCTTGACACAACTAGCCTGCTGCGGAGACCGTGGATTAACGGCAAACATCCAGTCTGGGAGTACCCCTAAGCAGATTTGCGACGCTAAGGGATTGCATTCCACGATTGAGTGCTGTCGGCACCGCGAATGATTACGGGGAGACCGCGGCTGGCAATGATCTTCAACTTCCGCCTGTTCTGGCGCTTGACATTCCGGGCCTTCCACCGAACCGCCGGCACCAATGGGCCGCTCGACCGCAATCGCCTGACATTCCTGCTGTGCTTCTACCCCATCTGGGGCGCACTCGCGCTGAGCGCTTGGGCCGGCTTTCTCCTGGATGAAATATTCTTCCCAGGCTACCGGCGGCAACCCGTCGAAAAGCCGCTGTTCATCGTGTCCCCTTTCCGAAGCGGCTCGACGTTTATCCATCGGGCCCTGGCCAGCGACCCCAGCTTCACCACCATGAAGATGGGGCAAATCTACTTGATGCCCTCGATCACGCAGCGCCGCGTCTTTGGAGTGCTGGCGTGGCTGGACGGGCTTTTTGGGGGGCCGGGCGAAAGACTTCTGCGAAGCCTCGACGAGCGAACCCTGCGCAAGCTCAAACTGCACCCTTTCAGCCTGTTCGATCCTGAAGAGGACGAGCACGTCCTTTTCTACGCGTGGTCCACGTTACTGGCCGGCTTCGTCTTCCCTTACCTCGACGAACTGCCGCAATATCAGTACTTCGACACCGCGATTCCGCGCGCTGAGCGGCAACGAATCATGGCGTTCTACAAGGCATGCATCCAACGACACCTCTATGCCACTGGCGCCCGATTCTACCTTGCGAAGAATCCGTTATTCAGCGCAAAGATCGAGTCGCTGCTCGAGACGTTTCCCGATGCCCGCATCGTCTACCTCGTGCGAAATCCTCTCGAAGCGGTGCCTTCCACCGTTTCGCTCTTCCACTACGCATGGCGGCTCTTTAGCCAGCCTCCCGTCCGTTATCCGCACTGCGGAAGGATCCTCGACTGGACAAAGTACTGGTATGAGCATCCGCTCGAGGTCATTGATCGGGACCGATCCCGGCGCTGCATGATCGTCCTGTACGAGGATTTGGTGCAATCTCCGGATCGCGTCCTCGGAAGGATCTACAGCGAATTCGGTTATCCGGAAAGCGATGCGGTTGAGTCGATTCTGCGAGATGCAGCACACGCCGCCAGGACGCACACCAGCAACCACGTCTACAACCTTGAAGCGATGGGTCTCACCCGCGAGCAGATCGTGCGCGAGTTCTCGCGGATCTTCGATCGATTCGACTTTGATGGGCAAAGACTCGAGACAGAAGAATCTCGCGTCGAAATCGAGATCGCCAGTTAGCGATGCGAGTAGGAACGCTCCGTGCCCCGCCTCCGCGGTCCCTTTTCGCCGACTGTTCCTTGAGCCAACGGTTCCCGGCTTTTGCTCGACCCTGTATTCGCTGCGGCTTATTTCCCCGGCGCTTGAGAGCTGTCAGTGTCTGCGGTCACAGGTTCCATGAAATCTCCGTGAGAGCATCGGCTTGATTGGGATCTTATCGCCCAACCTAAGGGCAAAGTGTTGAATCAGAATTCCTTCGAAATAGCGAAAACTGCCCACCTTCCAGCGACCGGGCGCCCGGATGTGCAAGACGCATGGTTTGCTATGCGACTGTCGTTGATCGTTGGCGTGGCGATGCTTGCCGGAAAAGTCACTGCATGGATCATGACGGGGTCCACGGCGATCCTGGCGGATGCGGCAGAGTCGGTCGTCCACGTCATCGCCGTCGCATTCGCCGCCTTCAGCTTGCGGCTCAGCCAGAAGCCCGCAGCCCCCAGGTTCCTCTATGGCTATGAGCGCATCGCCTTCTTATCAGCTGGATTTGAAGGGGCGATGATCGTGCTCGCAGCCATCTACATCCTGATCACTGCGATTCAAAAGTGGCTTGCGGGGCTTCAATTGGAAAACCTTGGCGCCGGAACGATGCTGTTGCTCGCTGCCGGGTGCCTGAATGCCGCGCTCGGCTGGTATCTGACCCAGACCGGACGCCGCCTGAACTCACTGATTCTGGAAGCCGACGGAAAACACGTACTTACTGACTCCTGGACGAGTTTTGGCGTCGTTCTTGGCCTGGTGCTCGTAATCGGCACGCACTGGAAGCCATTCGACCCGATCATCGCGCTGCTTGTGGCCGTGAACATTCTCTGGTCAGGCGGAAAGCTGGTCTGGCGTGCGGCAGTGGGCCTGCTCGACTACTCCGATCCAGCTATTGGCCACCAGATCCGCGAACGGCTCGATTCCATCTGCACTGAACTGGGGATCAAGTATCACGGCGTCCGCTTCCGAGCTACTGGCTACCGGCAGTTGGTTGAGGTGCACCTCCTGTTCCCGAAGGCAACGGAACTTGGCGACGCGCATGCGCTGGCGACCAGGGTGGAAGAGAGGCTCGCCGCAGAACTCACGACGCCTACCGAGGTCATCACCCACATGGAGGCGGAAGAGGACCACGAAAGCGTTCACGCTCACGAACACTACACCGGGTTGCCTTTGTAACACCCTTCCGAGACAAAACACCAGTGGTCCAAACTGCTCAGACCGGCAATTTGACGCGAGATAGAGTCAAGCCTGCATGAGCTGATTCCACGGAGGTGGGCTATGAACAAGAATCGAATGAACGGAACGGTCGATGAGTTGGTCGGAAGTGCAAAGCGCAAGGCTGGCGGCATCACCCACAGTCCCAAACTCCAAGTGGAGGGCATCGCTCAACAGGGCAAGGGCAAGGTCGAAAGCGCGTTGGGCAAGGCTCAGGATGCAATCAAAGATGCCGTTGGAACCACCGAACTTAGTATCGATGGGCAAGTCAGGGTCGGGATGAAGAGAACTTCAGGGAAGGGTGAGCCGGCGAGGAGGATAGTGCCACTCTCCGATGCTTATCGAGCAAAGAAAACTTAGGTTTCAGGCCTCGATCGTGAATGTCGCCTACATCCTCTGCGCAGACGACAGGGTGGTGTGACTCGCGGCTTCTCCGCTTACTTCTGTGGTGTTGACAATGTGGGAACTGCGCTCTTCGCCGGAGGATTCTTCCAGACGCCGTAGCTTTTGTAGAGAAACTGGCCTCCCAGAATCAGCAGCCAGACCAGCAGCGCGAACCGCAGAGGCCGGCGAGGAATGCGCGTGCTCAGGAAGGTTCCGCAAAGGGCGCCAACCACCCCGCCAATGATTAGGTGGATGAGCAACTCCGGATTCGACGCATGTGAGAACCAGTGCGCTCCGCTGCCTATCAGTGAAACCAGAAAGCCAAAAGCAATGTCGGTGCCAACGACCTGTGCCGGTGACAGCGGCGTAAGGCTCAGCAGCGCGGCGCTACCAAGTGCGCCAGCACCTGCCGAGGAGAATCCAACCTCAGCTCCCACCGGAAACATCAGCCAAGCCAGCAACGGACTCCGATCGCGGCGTTCCTTGCTTTCATTTCGCTTCCTGAACGCAAGAATGATTTGTGATCCTGCCGTGGTGACAAGAATGAATCCAAGCAGTGCATTGAGCAGGTTCTGTGAGCCACTCGTGACGAGGTGCTTGAGAAAAAGTGAGCCGATCAGCACGCCGGGCGCTCCGCCCAGAATCATGAATCCCAGAGTCCGCCACACCAAGTTGCGTCGCGCGATCTGCGCTGGAACCAGAATGAGCTTCACTGCAGTCGAAAACATCAGCCCGATGCCAACCGCAATCTGCGCAGGAACCCCAAGAAACAGTACCAGCACCGGCACCGTAATCGTGCCGGCTCCCACCCCCGTCAACGCAATAAACAGGGCGATAAAGAAGCCAATTATGTAGTGCATTGCCTTACCTCAGATTCTGCGAGTGACCCAAAGTTACAGGCCCGCTTACCGCGGGTCCGCTTCGATGTGTATGCCACATTCGACCTTCCGGCCTGCCCAACGCCCTGAACGCGGGTCGTTAGGATCGATCGGAAGCATGGTACATGGCTCGCAGCCGATTGAGGAGTAGCCGCGTTCATAGAGAGGCAGCAATGGGATACCGAGTTGTTCGCAGCCGTACCAGACGTCGCGCGTGGTCCACGAAGCGAGAGGCGCAAGCTTGAGCACATGCGTGCCGCCAGGTAGCGCAAACATTGCCGACTCTTCGAGGGCCGTGCGGCTCTTGGCCTGCTCGCGCCGAAGCCCGGTCACCCAGACGCGGTAATTCGCCACAGCCTTGAACAGCGGATCGACCTTGCGCAGCTTGCAGCACTGATCGGGAGCCGTCTGGTTGAGGATGCCGAACTGCGATTCCTGCTGGGCCACGGTCTGCTCGGGAAGAAGGTTGAACAGGTTCATCTTCCACTCGCGTGCCATCCGATCGCGATACTCATAGGTCTCGGCAAAATGATAGCCGGTGTCGAGAAACAGGACCGGGACGTTCGGGTCGAGGTCGAGCGCGAGCCGCGTCAGGAGCATATCCTCGGCCTGGAAGCTGCAGGTGACACAGACGTCTCCCTTGTCCGTGATCTCGCGGGCAAGGGCACTGCGCACTTCTGCGAGCTTTGCTTCCACCCCGGTGATGATTGCCGCTGTGCTCATTACAAACCCGCCTTTTCCGATGGAATGAAGATACCCGCCGAGTGCAGCAACTGGTGCACCTGGGCTGTGGCTTTGTTGGAATCCGTTGCGTCGAGTGTGACCTGCTCGCCCTCAGTGCGCGCCATGGCCGCGCCCGACTCGTCCACTCGCACCACAAGGGCAAGCAGGCCTGACTGAAACTGAATGCGCGTGATGATCTCAAGCAGCGATGGGTGAAGGATAAACGCGTCGTCGTCCGCATCAATGCGGCATGACACCACGCCGACCGAGAACAGCGAGCGCTCGACCGCGTCCAGAAGTTCGAGGGGGCCGGTGACTTCAAGCACGCCACCACGGTGACCCCAACGCGCATCGCGCTCACCGGCCGTGACGCGTCCCCAGCCATCCACCAGGCCTGATCCAACGCCAACACCATCGTCGGTTCCAGCAGAGGTAATCATGCCGGCAGCCACCGTGCTATTTGTGTCGGTGTCGATAAGTATGAATGCGCCCGTCGCGCGATTCTCTCCGTAGGGATCGAGCGCGATCGGTCGCAGCACCGTCAGGCTCACCGTGCCGATGTCGTTCATGTGCAGCGTCTGCGCGGGCTCGCGTGAAAGAGTGCCGACGTCGGTGCGATAGTGCAGTGCGGAGAGAACCACGGGGACGGTTTGGCTGGTGTGCTTGAGCAGGTAGCGGCGATTCAGCAACAGAGGTCGTTGATCCATCCACACCAGCGATGCCTGGATGCTCTTGGCTACCTTGGCTGGAGTTTGTGCAGAGACGATCAAGTCGCCGCGGCTGATGTCGACTTCGCGATCGAGTACCAACGTCACCGACAAGGGTGCATACGCCTCTTCGAGGTCGCCATCAAAAGTGACAATGCGCTGAACCTCAGCAGTACTACCCGAGGGAAGAACAGTAATCGTGTCGCCGGGCCGGACGGTTCCTGAACCGATCTGTCCGGCAAAGCCACGAAACATGTGATTCGGGCGCAGCACGCGCTGCACCGGGAAGCGGAACGGCGCCTGCCGAGTGTTCACTGACGAAGGCAGCGACTCGAGCAGTTCAAGCAGAGAGTGCCCCTTATACCACGGCATGGCCTGCGAACGGTGGACGATGTTGTCGCCCGCAAGGGCGCTCACGGGCACAAATGAAGCCTCCACGGGGTTGCCGGTGTCGGCGGCAATCTGTTCGAGAAGTCTGCGGAAATCCAATTCGATCGCCTGGAACGTCGCCTCGTTGTACCCGATCAGATCCATCTTGTTGACCGCTACGATCACGGAACGCACACGCAGCAGTGAAGCAATGTAGGCATGACGGCGCGACTGAATGAGCACGCCCTTGCTTGCGTCGATGAGCACGACTGCGGCATCCGCTGTGGATGCGCCCGTAGCCATGTTGCGCGTGTACTGCTCGTGACCTGGCGTGTCGGCGATGATGAACTTCCGCCTGGACGTGGAGAAGTAGCGATAGGCGACATCGATAGTGATGCCCTGTTCGCGCTCGGCACGCAGGCCATCGGTGAGCAAAGCAAAATCAATCTGTCCAGGCGCCGTTGTGCCTTTGCCCTGGATCGATTTCACCTGGTCTTCGTAGACCGACTGCGTGTCGTAAAGAAGCCGGCCGATGAGCGTCGACTTTCCGTCGTCTACGCTGCCCGCTGTCGAGAAACGGAGAAGATCCTTCTCCCGCTCTTCGGCAAGGAATTCCTGAATGGAGAATACTGAAACCGGAGTCGCAGACACTTAAAAGTAGCCCTCCCGCTTCTTGATCTCCATCGAACCTTCCTGATCGTGATCGATCACTCGGTTTGCGCGCTCCGATGAGCGGAATGAAAGCAGTTCGGCGATGATCTCGGGAATCGTCTCCGCATCCGAGCGGATTGCGCCAGTGCATGGGGTGCATCCCAGCGAGCGCAGCCGGCACTTCACCAACTGCGGCTTCTCGCCCGGCAGCGCCATAAAGTCCTGCTCAACCGGCAGCAGAGCCTCGCCGCGCACATACATCGGACGCTCCTTGGCAAAGTACAGATCGACAACCGGGATCTTTTCTTCATGGATGTACTGCCAGACATCCATTTCGGTCCAATTCGACAGCGGAAATACGCGGATCGACTCGCCCGGATGTACGCGCGCGTTGTAGAGATTCCACAACTCGGGACGCTGGTTTTTCGGGTCCCATTGGCCCACGCTGTCACGGAAGGAGTAGATGCGCTCCTTGGCACGGGACTTCTCTTCGTCGCGGCGTGCGCCGCCAAAGGCAGCATCAAAGTTGTAATGGCGCAAACCGTCGAGCAGCGCACCTGTCTTTAGCAATGCGCAGCAGCGCTTGGTGTCCAGCTTGATCGGGTTGGTGCCCGCCGCGATCGCTGCCTCATTTCGCCACACCAGCAGTTCTGCGCCAACCGATCGCGCCGTTCGATCACGAAACTCGAGCATCTCGTTGAATTTGAAGCCGGTGTCGATATGCATCAAGGGGAACGGAATGGGCGCGGGATAGAAGGCCTTCTGTGCCAGGCGAAGCATGACCGAGGAGTCCTTGCCGATCGAATAGAGCATGACCGGGCGCTCGAACTCCGAGGCGACTTCCCGCAGGATATGAATGCTCTCCGCCTCGAGCAGGCGCAGATGGCTCAGGCGCGACGAACCATTCGCTGGCGATGGTGGGGACGAAGTACCGCTTGGGGCTACCGGCATGAGGCCTCTTCAACTGCGGATGAATTGCTGAAGGCCGGAGGGAATCGAAGACAGAACCCGGCAACTCAGCTTCGGGTGCGTCTTCTGGATCAGTTGCGCTTGGAGATCACAGACTAGGCGTTGCACCCGTCGAACGTGTTCGAAAGGCAACAACAGAAACGTCTTAGGGAAGCGCGAACCATGTGTTCATTCATATTAACAAAACAAACCCTCTGGCACAATTCCAGCAGCCTCGTGGCGAGAGTACGTTCGCGCGGCTGGTTTGCTTTACCGACGATGGCGGCCTCAATCCCTCGGCCTGGTTCCGGGCCGAGATTGCGTAACTTGGTCCATGTCCAGCGTTCCCGGTACTCTTGTTCCTGTTGGCCGCTCTGCCATCAACAGGAGGCACCATCATGTTCGCGCCTCAGCCGATTGGTTTCGTCAGGACTCCCTACCAGAACACAACCTCCATACCGCGCGGCCTCGGCGCGAAGCACGAAGCCGAAGGCATCATTGAAATCCTTCCCGAGTTTGATCTCGGCCTCACAGACATTGAGGGCTTTTCGCACCTCTACGTGCTCTGGGTCTTCGATCGTGCTGGAGAATTTCAGTTGATCGGCGTACCGCCCACCGACAGCCGCCCCCACGGCGTCTTCGCGACCCGCTCGCCGCGCCGGCCAAATCCCATCGGGCTCACTGTGGTGGAACTCCTCCGTCGCGATGGGGCCCTGCTCTACGTGCGCGGAGTCGACATGCTCGACCGCACGCCGGTTCTCGACATCAAGCCCTACCTTTCGAGCGTGCCCAGCGAGACTCTGCGCCGCGGGTGGCTGGCAGAAGTAGAAGCGCGTAACAAATAACCATCGGGCCACTCCGTCTTCAGCCAGATCCTCCTCGCTTTCGGCTAACCTCCTTCAGCACCGAGAACCACTCCCTTCGCAGCGGACCATGTGTTACATTTGCGCCATGATGCTTCGGGGTCTGGCTTCGTTGGCCGTTCTGCTCTCAATGGTTCAGGCAAATGCGCCGGGACCCAATGCCGGATCGGCTCCTAAACCCTCCGCTGCAAACTCTTCCGCGACCAGCCATGCGTCGCCCATCCTGCAAAGCCCTGTCCAAGCCGAGTCCGAGACCCCTTCGCAAAACGCAACCGTGAAGGCCGACTGCAACGGCGTACCGTGCGAAGATCAGCAGCCGCATCTGATCGTCACCCTTCCCCCGCAGCCCGCGCAGCCGTGGCTCTTGCGCGAGCGGATCAGCTGGGGCGTTTACCTGGTGCTCGCTTTGGTCGGATATGTCGCCATTTTGCTGGCGCTTTCGACCCTGAAAAAGATCGAGCGCAACACCGTGCTGGCCGAGACAACCGCCCAGGCAGCGCTGGATGCCGCGCAAGCTGCACTCGCCACCGCACAGGCCATTCTGGTTGCAGAACGCCCTTGGATTCTGGTGTCGGTTGAGCCAACCATCAATAAGCCGAACAGCTTCACCATCACCGCAACCAATAAGGGGCGAACACCCGCGACGATTACAGCGATGCTTGAGCAGGTCGGCATCAAGTCCGACGAGGCGCACCTTCCCGCGACCCCCGAATACGACGATCGGCAGAACTCTCAACCGATGATTCCGGTTACATTGGTCCCCGGTGAGTCGACGCCAATCAAGATATTCTCACGCGACGATGTGCCGGCAATCTGCGAGTCCGAAGATCGGGTCAAGCTGATCGAGAACTGGGACGAGAAGATTTTCGTGCATGGAAGAATCGCGTATCGCGAGCTGGTTGCACCAAAGGGCGGCAACGAGCACGAGACCAACTGGTGTTGCTGGTACATCCACGGCCGCCAGAAGAGCGGTATGGTCATCGCCGGACCACCAGAATACAACTCACATACATAGCGCAGTTTCCACGCGCGTGTGAGCGCTACAGGCGCATCGCGTTCCTGCGCCGCCAGCTACCTTGCGGATTCCGCGGGCGTTTTGCGCATATAGATGACAGATTTGTCGTCCGAGTAGACCTGCTTCCAATCCGGCAACAGCGAGAGAACGCGGGCCATGGGTGATTGGCTGTTCAAGAGGCAGAAACCAACCTTGTACTTGTCCAGGAGCAGATGCGGATCGCTTTGCAGGTTAGCCCAGTTTCCATACTCACCTAGGAATCCCGACCATACGTAGAGATCCGTACGGCCGTCTATCATCACCGGGTATTGGGGCGCGGCCCAGATCAGGTAGCCGCCAAACGTGTAATCGTTCAGCATCGGCCCGGCAATACCATTGGCCTCAAGGAATTTGACCGCCTTAACAGGGCTTTGCTCCTCCACCTGGGCCTGAAGGCTGTTCGAGTTGGGGTAGGCCAGGTACGCCACGAGCAGCGATGCGGCGAGGAAAACCGCATTGGGCAAAATGCGGTCCTTTTCAAAATCATAGCCATCCCAATAAGCCGCTAACTGGCGGACGACAACCGGAGCGGCCAATATGCCAAATGCTGCTAACAAGCGCACATGACTGACAGCCAGCCAGGTCCCCAGGGCCAGAAGCAAAAGTTCATGCCAGTACAGCACGGACCGGCGAAGGACAGGAAGCAGAAAACAGCAAAGGAGAATGGCCAACAGCGCGATGCCGCTCGGGCTGTTCATCTTGAGGGGCGCCCACTCCTCGACGTCGGCCATCAGGAGATGCTGATTGAACAGCGTATCGAAGGGATAGAGAATCTGGCGAATCCCGACAGGATTGAGAAACAAGGCTGGGAGCGAGAGGGTCAAGGCCAGCAGCAGCGTCTTGCGGGAGCGCGCATCCCAGGGTTGCGCAACCAGGGAACCCAACTCGAAGTTGAAAAAGGCACTGAAGAGAAACACTCCCGCCACAATGATCCCTAGGATGAAGGAGCCGTGGCAGTTGATCCAGAGCACGAAAAGCGGTGGAAGGAGGAAGAACCAGCGGGGATTTCGGGTTCGTCCAAGATGAATGGCGACTAGCTCTGCGAGCAGCAGCAAATATGCGATCAACTGCGGCCGGATGCTAAGCGCGATGCCTGCAAAAAACCAGACGATCATCGCTCCTGGAAAGGCCACCTTGGAATTACCCA
>Ga0302281_10003388_pt1 | contig 11076 bp, 10 predicted proteins | sample III_Fen_E1_2_FD_198762 | JGI IMG/M metagenome (GOLD analysis project Ga0302281, IMG submission 198762) | Peat permafrost microbial communities from Stordalen Mire near Abisko, Sweden - III_Fen_E1_2 | ecosystem: Environmental > Terrestrial > Soil > Wetlands > Permafrost | place: Sweden: Abisko...
GGAGTTCAGAAATTTTCAGCCGTTCCTGGTGGCCATCGTCGCGATGGCGGAGGGTGACGGTATCCAGCAGTTCCGGTTTTTCGCCGAGCGTGTCGAAATCGATGGTGACGCAAAAGGGCGTGCCGGCCTCGTCCTGGCGGGCGTAGCGGCGGCCAATGGCACCAGATTCGTCGTAGAACACATTCATCCACGGGCGTAACAAATCGCGGACGGCAAGCGCTTTTTTGACCAGCTCCGGCTTGTTCTTCAGCAGCGGGAAAACACCCACTTTGACGGGGGCGACGCGCGGATGAAATTTCATCTGGTACAGCGTCTCGCGCTTGCCCTTGTCATCGGTCTTGACCGTTTCCGAGTAGGCGTTGGCGATGAGCGCGAGGATCAAGCGATCCACGCCTGCCGATGGTTCGATGACGTGCGGGACATAGCTGCCCTTGGCCAGACCATTGGCATCTTCGGTGGCTTGTTGGGCCGCCGGTTCCGCCTCAATACCCGTCTTGAGCAGGTAGTTTTTGCGGTTTTCGTAATAGCGCCGCCAGAGGTCGTCCTGTTTTTCCTTGGGCAGTTTGGCCCAGGCCGTGCGCAATTCCTCGTCAAACACGCTCATGGGCTTGCCGGAGAAGCGCTGATGCTGGGAGAGGTCGAAATCGCTGCGGGCGGCGATGCCCTCCAATTCCTCGCCTTTCAACTCGCCCTTTTCGTCGCGCTTGCTGAAGGGGAACTTGAACAGGATGTCCACGCAGGCGCGGGCATAATGCGCGAGTTCATCGGGCGACTGGCGATGGAAGCCGAGCGTTTCGCGGGAGAGGCCGATGCCTTCGTAAAAGCGCACGCGTTCCTCGACCCAGTATTGGTGCCAGGCCTGCCAGCCCCAGTTGGGCTGCGGTTCGCCGGGATGGCCGGTTGCGGGCACGGTAACCACGGAGCCGTGAAGCGCTTCAATGGCTTCGTCGGGCTTGATGAAAAACTCCAGCTCCATCTGCTCGAATTCGCGGGAGCGGAAAGTGTAATTGCGCGGGGTGACTTCGTTGCGGAACGCCTTGCCGATTTGCGCGATGCCGAAGGGTACCTTCTGGCGCGAGGTTTCCAGCACGTTTTTGAACTGGGCAAAAATGGCCTGGGCGGTTTCCGGGCGGAGGTAGGCAATGCTGTCTTCGCTCTCCACCGGGCCGACGTAGGTCTTGAACATCAGGTTGAAGGGGCGCGGTTCGGTCAATTCCGTGGAACCGCAGCCGGTACACTTGGTGCCGGCGGGAAGGGCGAACCTGCCATTGGCATCCTTGCCGAGCGTCAGGTCCTGATCTTCGCAAAGCTGGTCGGCGCGGAAGCGTTTCTTGCATTTCTTGCAATCGCACATGGGATCGCTGAAGGTATCCACATGGCCGCTGGCCTTCCAGATGGCGGGCGACATGATGATGGTGGCTTCCAGGCCGGCGATGTCATCGCGCTGGCGCGTCATGGTGTTCCACCACAATTCCTTGACGTTGCGCTTCAGCTCCGCGCCCAACGGACCGTAGTCCCAAAAACCGTTGATGCCCCCGTAAATTTCGGATGATTGGAAAATGAAACCGCGGCGCTTGCACAGCGACACGATCTTCTCCATCTGCAAGTTCTCTTTTGGTTCGGCCATAGGAAGGGGCAGTGTTCGCCAAATGCGGCGGAAAATCAATCACGAAGGGAATGGCTGAAGGTTGCCGGGTTGGGGCCAGGTGGGGAGGTTGTTTGATCACGTAAAAAGTGTTATTTCGCGGATTTTGGGGTTTTTGTGGGCAAACGGTGATGTCAGCGTGTATGTGTGTCCATTCGTGGTTACCCCCTGCCACCCTGCCGCCGCCGCCACAGCGACGCTCCGTTTCGGCTTGCACCGTCCAGCCTGCCTGTTACGATTTAGTAACGATTCGTCCGCCAAATTCTGGCGGGTTTCCTTTTTTAACCGGCAGCAACCAATTTGTTTTGATTTGTGAAAGTATTTTCTGGAACCGCGAACGAGCCTCTGGCCCGCGCCATCTGTAAATCCATTGACATGGAGCTGGGCAAGAGCAGCATCACGCCCTTTCCTGATGGCGAAACCTTCGTGAAAATCGAGGAGAATGTTCGCGGCGAGGATATTTTCATCATTCAGCCCACGTCGCCCCCCACCAATCACAACTTGATGGAGCTGTTCATCATGATTGATGCGCTGCGCCGTGCCAGCGCCTCCCGCATCACCGCGGTCGTGCCTTTTTATGGCTATGCGCGCCAGGATCGCAAAGACCAGCCGCGCGTGCCCATCACCGCCAAATTGGTGGCCAACCTGCTCGTGGCCTCGGGCGTGAACCGCATTCTGGCCATGGATTTGCATGCCCAGCAGATCCAGGGCTTTTTTGACATCCCGGTGGATCATCTCTATGCCGCGCCGGTCATGTACGAGTATTTAAAGAAGAAGAATCTCACCAACCTGGTGGTGGTCAGTCCCGACGCCGGCGGCATCAAGATGGCGCACGCCTATGCGCAAACCCTTGAGGCCGAACTGGCAATCGTCGCCAAGCGCCGCAAAAGCGCCACCGAGGTGGAAAGCATGGCCGTCATTGGCGATATTGACGGCAAAAACGCCCTGTTGGTGGATGACCTCACGGAAACGGCCGGAACGCTCACCAACGCCGCCAATGCGCTGAAGAGCCGCGGAGCCAAGTCCATCATCGCCTGCGTTTCCCACGCCCTCCTCAATGACGTGGGGGTGCAAAGATTGCGTAATTCTGTTATTGACGAGTTGATAACAACTGATACAGTCCAACGCCCTGCTATTGATGGTGTGAAAATCACCACCCTGTCAGTGGCGGGGCTTTTGGGCGAAGCCATCAAACGGATTCATAGTAATTCGTCGGTTAATTCGCTGTTTGAGTTCAAAGGTGGGCGCACCAGTTAAGCGTCGCCGGCAACAATTTAAAAAAATGAAATCTGTAGCATTGAAAGCATATCCGCGTTCGCAAGTGCAGCGCGCTGAAGTCAAGAAACTCCGCACCTCCGGTCGCGTGCCGGGGACGATCTACGGCCGCCAGGCGCAGCCGCAGAACATCGAAGTGGGCTTTGACGAGATCACCGATTTGTTGCACCACTCGGTCTCGGAAAATTTGCTCGTGGATCTCTCCGTCGAAAACGATCCCCGCGCCCGGCGCCTCGCACTGGTGCAGGAGGTCCAGCATCATCCGCTGAGCGGCAAGGTGCTGCATCTGGATTTGCACGAGGTGGCGGAAACCGAAAAAGTCACGGTCTCCGTGCCGGTCGAAACCACCGGCGAACCGGCCGGCGTCAAGAATGGCGGCGGCACGCTGGAACACATCATGTTCAAGCTCAAGGTGCGCTGCCTGCCCAAGGATTTGCCCGAGCAGATCGTCATTGATGTCACCCCGCTGGAAATTGGCAAGGCCATTCACCTTGGTGAAGTGGTCGCGCCCGCGGGCGTCGAAATTTTGGGCGAGAAGAACCGCGCCGTGGTGTCCGTGTCCGCGCCGCGCGCCGAGGAAGAAGTCGCCGCTGTCCCGGGAGCGGCCGCGGGGGCCGCCGACGTCGAAATGACGAAGGAGAAGAAGGAAGAAGGCGCCGAAGGCGCCAAGGATGCCAAGGCTCCGGCCAAGGATGCCAAGGCACCCGCCGGCGACAAGAAGGCGGAAGCCAAGCCCGAGGCCAAAGCGGAAGCCAAGAAGAAATAGTTTTAGCGCGGGGGGCGGACCGTGTGCCAGCGCGGTCCGCAGCCGCCCGGATTTGCTCGGATGGAAAATGTTTTTCTCATCGTGGGCCTGGGCAATCCCGGCGCGGATTACGCCAAGACGCGCCACAACGCCGGTTTTTTGCTGCTCGAAAAACTGGCCGCGCAATGGCGGACCACGTGGTCCAACGAGCGCAAGTTTCAGGCGCGCATCGCGCGGCGGGAGCAGGGCGGACGGTTGGTGCTGCTGGCCGAGCCGCAAACCTTTATGAATCTGAGCGGCGAGAGTGTGGGGGCGCTGATGCGGTTTTATCAGTTGCCGTTGGCGCGGATATTGGTGGCCGTCGATGATGCGGATCTGCCCCTGGGGGAAATCCGGATGCGCCCCAGCGGGGGGGCCGGCGGACATCACGGATTGGAATCGGTGATGCAGCATCTGGGTTCGCGCGATTATGCGCGGCTGCGGATCGGGATCGGGCGCAAAGACCAGGCCCGGCAGATCACCGGCCATGTGCTGGGTAAATTCAGCGCCGCCGAGAGCGGATTGCTGGAACAAGTTTTGGAACGGGCGGGCAGCCAGCTCGAGTGCTGGCTGGACGCCGGAATACAAAAGGCGATGAGCCAATTTAACGGGGCAGTCAGCCCCACGAACGAAGACACATGAAAAAATACGAAGGTTTGTTCATCCTGAATCTTTCAGGCAAAGAAGACGGCGCGAAAGACGTGCTGGACAAGATTTCCAACGAAATCGTCCAGGCCGGCGGCAAAGTTGAGACCGTGCAGAAAATGGATCGCAAGGCGTTTGCCCGCGTCGCGGACAAGCGGCACAGCTCCGGCTTCTATGCCAACATCATTTTTACCGGCACGCCGACGATTGTGGCCCTGCTGCAAAAGAAGTTCTCCCTGAACGAGGAGATTTTCCGCGTGCTGTTCACGCTCCAGCCCGAGGTCCAGCCCGTCAAGGCATAACCCGCCCCACTTATGGCCAGCTTCAACAAAGTCATCCTCGTGGGCAATCTGACCCGTGACCCGGAGTTGCGCTACACGCCCAAAGGCACCGCCATCGCCAAAATCGGCCTGGCCGTCAACCGCGTGTGGACCAACGAAGCCGGCGAGAAAAAGGAAGAGGTGACGTTTGTGGATGTGGATGTCTTTGGCCGCACGGCCGAAAACGTCGGCCAATACATGCGCAAAGGTCGTCCCATCCTGGTCGAAGGCCGTCTGCGGCTGGATCAGTGGGATGACAAACAGACCGGCCAGAAAAAAAGCCGGCTGGGCGTCGTGGCGGAAACCGTGCAATTTCTCGGCAGTCCCGGTGAAGGCGGCGGTGCTCCCGCCGCCCGGCCGCGGCCGCGGCGGCTCCCAGCGCTCCCGCGCCGGCCTCCGCTCCCGCCCCCGCCCCCGATGCGGAGGACGTGCCGCCGGAAAGCGACGACGTCCCGTTTTGACCGCCCGAGTTCAACCAATCATTCAACACTAATAATCCATTTTTTGTATGGCAAAAACTGAAGTCATCCTTACCCATAACATCGTCGGCCTCGGCGGTGAATCCGACAATGTCCGCGTCGCCGCCGGCTACGCGCGCAACTACCTTTTCCCGCAGCGCCTGGCCGTGCCGGTCACCGCGGCCAACAAGCGCCAGATCGAGGCGTTGAAGCAGCGCCGCGCCGAGCGCGAAGCGCATGAATTCAACACCATGACCGAGCTGTCCAAGGCGCTCAGCAAGCTGATCTGCGTCATCAAGGTCAAGACCGGCGAGGAAGGCAAGTTGTTCGGCGCCGTGACGTCCGGCGTGATCGCCGACGAACTCAAGCACCAGTTTGACATCGCCCTCGACAAGAAGAAGATCCATCTGGAGCAATCCATCCGCACCACGGGCGAATATGAAGTGGAGCTGAACCTGCATCATGACGTCAAAGGCACCCTGAAAGTGCGCGTCGAAAGCACCACGCCCACCGCCGCCGCCGCCGAAGTCCTGGCGGAGGAAAAGCCCCACACCGAGAAGCGCCCCAAGCGGGACGCGGAACCGGCCGAACCCGAGGCCAAGTCCGAGGCCAAGCCCAGGGGCAAGGCGGAAAAGTCGGCGGCCAGGAAGGCCAAGGCCGAATAAACGTTAGCGGTTAATTTCCCGCCACGGAGCCCGGCTCCGTGGCTTTTTTTATGCCCCCCGCCGATTACCAACTTGTGGCGCTGGCCAACGGCGCGCCGACCCTCTATTCCGCCCGGTACGGCGAGAAGCTGCATCCCGGCTTGGGACCGGCCGCCGAGGCGGACCTGCTCTACGTGCGCCAGCTCCAGATTTGCCGGCGGCTGCTGGCGGCGGCCGGCGAGTTTGTGATCTGGGATGTGGGGCTGGGGGCGGCGGCCAATGCCCTGGCCGTGCTGCGCGCCACCCGGGAGCTGCCGGGGCGCCTCCGTTTGCTCAGCTTTGACGATACCAGCGAACCGCTCGCCTTTGCCCAAACCCACGCCGCCGAGCTGGGCTACCTGGCGGGCTACGAGGAGCAGGTGGCCCGCTTGCTGGCGGACCGGCAGGTGACCTTTGCCAACGGCAACATGCACGTGACCTGGCAGTTTTGCCTCGGTGACTTTCCGGCCTGGATCGAGCAACGGGCGGCGTCCCCGAACGGCTTGGAATCCAGCCCCCACGCGGTTTTCTTCGACGCCTTTTCCCCGGCCAAAAACCCGGCCATGTGGACGCTGCCGGTCCTGGCGAACCTGTTTCGCTCGCTGCCCCCGGGCCGCCCCTGCGCCTTGACCACCTATACCCGGAGCACCCTGGTCCGTGCGGCTTTACTGTTAGCCGGGTTTTACGTCGGCACCGGCCAGGCCTCGGGCCGGAAGGAGGAAACGACCATCGCCGCCAACTGCCGGGACCTGGTCGCCGGGCCGCTGGACGCGCGGTGGCTGCTGCGGGCGGCGCGTTCCGACAGCGCCGAACCCCTGCGTGAGCCCGTGTACACCCGCTCCCCGATCCGCCCGGAGACCCTGGCCCAATTGCGCCAGCACCCCCAATTTGCCGCGAAATGAGATTGTGTTCCCCGCGCCGCCGGTTTAATTAACTGCCGGGGATGACCGAGCCGATTGTTCAAATCCGCGAATTGACCAAGATTTACGCCCAGGGCGAAATCCAGGTGACCGCCTTGGACCACGTCACGCTCGACATCGCCGCCGGTGAATTCCTCGCCCTGATGGGCCCCTCCGGCTCCGGCAAATCCACCCTGCTGCACATCATCGCCGGCGTGGACCGCCCGACCAGCGGCGAATGCCGGGTGCAGGGCGTCAACGTGACCCGCCTGAACGAATCGGAACTGGCGGACTGGCGCAATCACAACGTCGGCTTCATTTTTCAGACTTTCAACCTCATCCCCGTGTTGACGGCGGCGGAGAACGTGGAGCTGCCGTTGTTGCTGACCCGGCTCAGCCGCGCGCAGCGCCGCCAGCAGGTGGCCACGGCGCTGGCAATTGTCGGCCTGGCCGACCGGGCGAAACATCTGCCGCGCCAGTTGTCCGGTGGCCAGGAACAGCGGGTGGCCATCGCCCGGGCGCTGGTGACCGATCCCGCGTTGATCGTGGCCGATGAACCCACGGGCAACCTGGATTCGCACAGCGCGCATGAGGTGTTGGGCGTGCTGCAATCGCTCCGCCAGGAGGCGGGCAAAACGATCATCATGGTCACGCACGACCCCAAGGCGGCCGCCTTCGGCACCCGGCAGATTCACCTGGAAAAAGGCGAGTTGTCCGCGTAAACGATGAACCATGAGGCATAAGCCATGACCCTGCCCACGTTCATTCTTAAGAACGCCTTGCGGAACAAACGCCGCGCCGCGCTTTCCATCTCCAGCGTGGCGGTCAGCCTGTTTTTGCTGGTCACCTTGCAGGTGGCGTTGCGGGAACTGACCTTGCCGCCGCCCAGCGCGGGCGCGGAGTTGCGCGTGGCCGTGCGCAACAAGATTTCCCTGACCAACCCCCTGCCGGTGCGCCAGCGCGGCATCATTGAGAAGATTCCCGGCGTGGAGTCCGTCTCGCCATTCACCTGGTTCGGCGGCCGGTATAAGGGGGAACTGGGCATGAGCTTCGCGCAGTTCGCCATGGATGCGGACAAGCTGCAGTCCGTGTTTGGCGAGGCCAAGATGAATCTGGAGGGCTATGAAAGGTTCAAGGCCACCAAGGATGCCTGCGTCCTCGGCAAAATCACCGCCGACAAATATCATTTGCAAGTGGGGGACTCGATGACGCTCGACAGCACGATTTACCCGGGATCGCTCACCTTTCACATTGCCGGCATTTACGCTGGCACGCCGGACGACCGCAACATGCTGTTCCGGCAGGATTATCTGGATGAGTCCATCGGCACGCCCGGCTATGTGGGCATGTGGTGGCTGAAGGTGAAGTCGGCCGACGACATGGCCCCGGTGATCAAGGCCATTAATGCGGCCTTCGAAAACACCGCCGCCGAAGTGCGCGCCGAGAGCGAACGCAATTTCCAACTGGGCTTCATTTCCATGCTGGGCAATGTCAAGACGCTCATTGCCTCCATCAGCACCGTGGTGGTGTTCACCCTGGTATTGGTGAGCGCCAGCACCATGAGCATGGCGGTGCGGGAACGGTTCCGCGAGCTGGCCATTCTCAAGGCGCTGGGTTTCCGGCGGCGCGAATTGTTTGCCTTTATTCTGGCCGAGAGTTTTGGGCTGGCGGTGGCGGGGGCGATGGTGGGCATCGGGACTGCTTATGCCCTGTACACTTACGGCAACATCAGCAAAATGACCGCCGGCATCTTTGTCTCCTTTGAGGTCACACCGCGCATCATGGGCGTGGCCGCGCTGGTGGCGGTGGTGTTGGGGATTGTTTCGGCCGTGGCCCCGTCGCTCTCGGTGGCCCGCATGAGCGTGGTCAACGGCTTGAAGACGCTGGATTAAGCCGGCACGGGAAAACTCTTCTCCGGCTTTGCGACAATCAACACCCGGTCACTGGCGAATTTTTGACGCAACGGTTGAACACCACGCGAGTCGAGGACATTGTAGCGCAGACTTCCCAGCCTGCTGTTGGCAAGCCGAGCTTCGGCTCGCAGGTTTCCAAACCTGCGTGCCGTGTCTTTTCAACCACGCATTCGAACTTGTTAGCGCCCCTCATTTCATGGGGTTATTCACGTCTCTTTCCAAATGGGCTAAGAAATATCCAGGCTAGCCATAATGCCTTTCGGAAATTCCGAGCTTGAATCCCAAAGGGATTCCATCGTTCAGCCCAGGGTCGCGACGGAGGAGCTACCCTGGGTAAACGCCCCAACAATGACCTACCCCAACGGGGTTGCATCTTCCCATCGATTTCCGGCCAATTTGAATTTCCGAAAGGCATTAAGGCTAGCCAGGGCTAGCCACGCTTGTTCCACGGAAGCTTGGCCAGGAGCAGACCCATGCCACAAAAGTCCGTGATGCCGGCGAACACCAAGCCCGCGCCCACGAAGGCGGACAGACCAAAAAAGGCGGGATGTACCGTCCAGCCCAGGACCACGCCCGTCAGCACCAGTGAACCGGCGGCAATGCGAACCTGGCGTTCCAGGCTGATGACCTTCACTGCGCTGCGGGTCACCGGCAGCTTCGCCTCGATCCAAGCCAGCGTGCCGCCGGTAATGACGATCGGTTGCGCGAAACCTTCCGCGGCCAGTTTTTCGGCCGCCTTGGTGGCGCGCTGGCCACTGCGGCAGAGCAGATAGACGGGCTGATCTTTGGGCAGCGGGAGCGAGCCCGGTTTGAGCTCATCCAAGGGAACATTGCGCGCCTGCGGAACATGGACTTCCGCGAACTCCACCGGCGTGCGCACGTCAATGACCGCAGCGGACGCTTGCGCGGCGAGGATCGCTTGCAGTTCGGCGGGCGGGAGGGTTTTCATGGATAACTCAACTTCGCTTCAGTATACGCAACGCCTGCACCAGCGCATCAATTTCTTCGCGCGTGTTGTAAAAGGCGAGCGAGGGTCGGACGCTGCTTTCGAGCCCGAAGTGGCGGATGGCGGGCTGGGCGCAGTGGTGTCCGGCGCGGACGGCGATGCCGCGCTGGTCGAGCTGGCGGGCGATGCTTTCGTTGGCCACGCCCGGGATGACAAAGGACAGGACGCTGGCCTTGCTGGCAGCGGTGCCGATCGGTCGCAGACCGGGAATGGTGGCCAAAGCCTGGGTCGCATATTCGAGCAGGGCGTGTTCGTACGCGGCAATGGCGGGAATGCCGACTTTGAACAGGTAATCAATCGCGGCCCCGAGACCAACGACGCCCGCGATGTCCGGGGTGCCGGCCTCGAATTTTTCCGGGGCGTGCTGGTAAATCGTCTTTTCGAAGCGCACGTCCTTGATCATGTGTCCCCCACCCTGCCAGGGCGGCATGGTTTCGAGCAGCGCCGACTTGCCATACAACGCGCCAATGCCGGTGGGGCCGAAGATTTTGTGGCCGGAGAAGGCGTAAAAATCTGCGTCGAGCGCGGTGACATTCACAGGCAGATGCGGCGTGGATTGCGCGCCATCCACGAGCACGGGCACGCCCCGCGCGTGGGCCAGCGCAATGATTTGCTCGACCGGGTTGACGGTGCCAAGAGAGTTGGACACATGCGCGACGGAAACAAACTTCGTGCGCGGTCCGAGCAGTTTGACGTATTCCTCCAGGATCAACTCGCCCCGGTCATTGATGGGAATGACGCGCAGCGTGGCACCCACCTGTTCGGCGAGCAACTGCCAGGGCACGATGTTGGCGTGGTGCTCCAGCTCGCTGACAATGATTTCATCACCCGCGCCGATGTTTTTGCGTCCGTAACTTTGCGCCACGAGGTTGATGGCCTCGGTGGTGCCGCGAACCAGCACAATCTCCTTGGCATCGGTCGCCCCGAGAAATTTGCGGATCTTTTCGCGGCCCGCCTCAAATAGCTCCGTGGAGCGGGCGGCGAGCGTATGGGCGGCGCGGTGGATGTTGGAATTGTCGCGTCCGTAAAACTGCGAGGTGGCGTCGATGACGACCTGCGGTTTGTGCGTGGTGGCTGCGTTATCCAGCCAGATGAGAGGTTTGCCGTTGACCAACTGGTGCAAGGCCGGAAAATCCCGGCGCACGCCTTCAAGGTCGAATTGGGGGACCGGGGTGGACGTTTTGGGGTACGATTGACAGGCCGCAGGTGATTTGCCGGAGGCATTGGCCCCGCGTAAAAAATAATACTCCGGCGCGGGGGCGGATTCGAGGCCCGGAACTGCCAGCAGGGGGCTGGCATTCGTGGTCTTGGTTTCCGGCCGGTTGCCTTGCGGACGGTACGTGCCGTTGCAGCGCGGTTCGCCAAACGCGTAGCTATCCGCCGAGCCCGGTGAATGGGCGCCGGAGGGCGTGGGAGCCGGGGCGTTCTCCGACTTGGGCTCGTCCAAT
>Ga0302281_10003392_pt1 | contig 11072 bp, 16 predicted proteins | sample III_Fen_E1_2_FD_198762 | JGI IMG/M metagenome (GOLD analysis project Ga0302281, IMG submission 198762) | Peat permafrost microbial communities from Stordalen Mire near Abisko, Sweden - III_Fen_E1_2 | ecosystem: Environmental > Terrestrial > Soil > Wetlands > Permafrost | place: Sweden: Abisko...
AAAGTAAATTTTCAGTGGTGCGGTGTAACGATTACGTACTTCCTGCATCAGGTCGTAAGTCTCTTGCGGCAAGCGTCCGGTATCGAGGCTGAACATTTCGATGTCAGGCTGATGTTTGGCGATCAGGTCGGTCAGCACCATGTCTTCCGCACCGAGGCTGTTAGCGAAAGTTACCGGAGAAAAATTCCGCACAGCTTCAGACAGTACCGCTTTAACTTGCTCTATTTTTTGTTGCAGCGCACTCACAGAACACCACCACGTGCTACTCGCCTAAACAATGGCGAAGGCTGATCGGACGAAGCCTGGTAACTTAAAGAGAAATCGCTTAAACCCTTCAATGCTGCATTGATATCTTTATCGACACAAGGCGCAAACGCGTCGAAGCCAACGCGCTGCATATAAAACATCTGGTCGCGCAACACATCACCGATGGCGCGCAATTCGCCGCGATAACCCAATCTGGAGCGCAAATGGTAGGCGATGGAATAACCCCGCCCATCTGCAAATCTGGGAAAATCCACCGCAATCACAGAGAATTTTTCCAGGTCATTTCGCAAATCTTCTGCCCGTTCATCGCTGGCCAACCACACCCCCAGTTCCGCACGCTGTTGCAATGCATCGCGTTGTGCCAGCCAAACTTTCAGTGGCACGATAACCTTGCCGGATGGCACGACAATAGTTTGCGGCGTGTCGCTTTCATTTAAACGCAACACACTCCAGTCGTCATCCACGATGGTATTATTTTTGATAATCATCAGAACCTCGGCGAATAGTATGGAGTGTCATAAGGCGTGCCTTTCTCCAACAAGGCATATTCGGCGCCAGCCAATTTCGCATCCTCCTCTACCGGCGTCGCATACACAAAGTCTTTGAAAGGTTCAAGACCAATTCTGCGTACAGTATCGATGAAGCGTTCATCAGCAAAACGCTCACGCACGTAAACCTGCAGTAAACGCGCGATCACTTCTGGTATCTGCGCAAAAGTGAAGGAGCGTCCGATGACCTTCCCCAGGCTGGCAGTATTACCCTGTGCGCCGCCAATCGACACTTGATTCCACTCGGTACCATCTTTATCCACACCGAGAATGCCGATGTGTCCAACATGGTGATGGCCACAAGCATTCATGCAGCCTGACATATTAAGTTCGATCTCACCGATGTCATGTTGAAAATCGATATTATCGAAGCGCTCAGCGATCGCCTTGGCTAGCGGGATAGAACGCGCATTGGCCAAAGAACAAAAATCGCCACCGGGGCAGCAGATGATATCGGTCAATAATCCGATGTTAGGTGTCGCCATACCGAGTGATTTGGCTGCTTGCCACAAGTCAATGAGGTCGGACTGGCGAACATCCGCCAACACCAGATTCTGCATATGAGTGATGCGCAACTCGCCAAAGCTGAAACGTTCCGCCAGCTCCGCCGCCGCGTCTAATTGCTCTGCCGTCGCGTCTCCTGGGGCAATACCCGTTTTCTTGAGCGACAGCACCACTGCGGCGTAACCCGGTACTTTGTGCGCCTTGACGTTACGCCGCATCCAATTGGCGAAAGCCTTGTTATCGCACTGCAACGCTGCCACAGCAACATTATCCTTGGGTAATTGTTCGTAAGCGGGAGCGGAGAAATAAGCCGCGACGCGCTGTAACTCTTCTGGTGTGATGGTGCATGGGCCATTTTTGGTGAACGCCCAGTCGGCTTCCACCTGGCGCTTGAATTCCTCAATACCGAGTGCCTTCACCAGTATCTTGATACGCGCCTTGAACATGTTGTCGCGGCGGCCGTATTCGTTATAAACACGCACGATGGATTCAAGATACGTGATGGCGTGTTGCCAAGGCACGAAATCACAAATCTCTGCTCCGATAATGGGCGTACGTCCCAAACCGCCGCCGACCAAAACACGGAAACCGACTTCACCCTGCGCGTTTTTCACCACCGACAAGCCTATATCGTGCACCGCAATTGCAGCACGATCTTCCGTAGCGCCAGTCATGGAAATCTTGAATTTACGCGGCAGGTAGGCGAACTCAGGATGAAAGGTACTCCACTGGCGCAATATCTCGGCATAAGGACGGGGATCAACGATTTCATCTTGTGCCACACCGGCAAACTCATCGCAGGTTATGTTGCGTATGCAATTTCCGGAAGTCTGATTCGCGTGCATCTCGACGCTGGCCAAGTCCGCCAGAATATCCGGTGCATCCTGCAGCTTTAGCCAGTTGAATTGAAGGTTCTGGCGAGTAGTAAAATGACCATAACCGCGATCATATTTACGCGCAATATGGGCAAACATACGCAGTTGCGCCGCACTCACCAAACCATAAGGGACAGCGATACGCAACATGTACGCATGGATCTGCATGTACAACCCGTTCTGCAAACGCAGAATGCGAAATTCCTCTTCCGCCAGTTCACCCGACAAACGCCGCCGCACTTGATCGCGAAACTGCGCGACGCGCTCGGCGGTAATTTGATGATCGAAGGTATCATAACGATACATTTAGTTTCCCTCAGCTTTTTCTGCGGCAGGATAGCTCTTGGACACGGGCAGCAACAATGCCGCCGCAAGCGGAAATTTTGCGCCATACATCAAGATATGCGTGACATCTGCATCTTCGTCATGTCGCAATGCCGCCCCTATATAAGCATATTCACCGGTATGTCCGACCACCACACCAATGCGTCCTCCGCAACCGTTGAACCAGCTGACTTGTTTAGGTGTATTTGGCTTATTCTCGCTCATCTATTTTCCTTACTTGTAAAACATCAATTTGCCGCCGATAAGTATTAGCATCGTCGCCAGGATCGGGCGCAATATCCGATCCGGTATTTTTACGCCGAGGTGACTGCCCAGCCAGATTCCCGGTAACGAACCCAGCAGTAAACTGCCAAGCAATCCGTAATTCACCGTACCCAGCGCAGCATGCCCAAGCCCAGCCACCAAAGTGAGAGGTACGGCATGGGCAATGTCGGTGCCTACTATCTTGGCCGTTGATAAACGCGGGTACAGGAACAGCAGCAGCACCACGCCCGCGCACCCGCGCCGACCGATGAAATAGTCACCAGCGTGCCCAGCACCGCACCCGTGAGGATGGTGGCGCCGGGCAAATGGTGCGCATGCAATTCGTATACTGCACCGTCCGGGCTGCGCCCCAGCTTTTGCAAATAGGGTTTGAATAGCAAAGCCAGAGCCGTCAGCACCAGCGCCACGCTCAGCACGCTGGTAATCAGCGCCTTCAAATGTTGCTCGTCCAGCGCCAGATAGTGTAAAAGCAGCATACAGAGCAAGGTTGCGGGCAGACTACCGACCGCCAGCAGGCGTACCACTTTCCAGTCCACCGTGCCGCGCCTGCTGTGTGCCCAGCTACCGCCCATCTTGGTAAGCGACGCATATAGCAGATCGGTGCCCACGGCGGTGGCCGGGGCGACACCGAACACCAGCACCAGCAGCGGCGTCATCAGCGAGCCACCACCAACACCGGTGACACCAACGACGAAACCAACCAAAAAACCGGAAAACGTGTAAAACCACTCCATATGAATCTCTTAAATTTGGGAAACCCCATATATGGGAAAATCCCATAAACGGCGTACATCTTAACGTATTGACATCTTGTTACAAAATACTCTTATGTTAGTATCTTATAACCATACGTTATAAAGTGAGTCTTCATGAACCTGCAGCAACTGCGATATCTGAACGAAATTGCGCGCCAAGGGCTGAAAATTACCGACGCAGCGAATGCGCTGTTCACTTCCCAGCCGGGTATCAGCAAGCAGATCAAATTACTGGAAGAGGAACTCGGGATCGAAATTTTTGTGCGCAACGGCAAGCGCATCACCGCGATTACCGAACCGGGAAAGGCCATACTCGAAATAGCCCAACGCATGTTGCTCGACGCCAACAATCTCAAGCAAGTCGGGGCGGAATTCCGTAGTCAGGACAGCGGCATGCTAACCGTCGCTACCACCCACACTCAAGCACGCTACGCCCTGCCACCGGTGGTCAAGCAATTCATTAAGCGTTACCCCAAAATCAAGCTCAACCTTCACCAAGGCAGCCCGACACAAATCGCGCAGCAGGTGCTCCACGGCGAGGCGGATATTGCCATCGCCACGGAAAGCCTGTCCCTGTACGACGAACTGGTAACCCTGCCTTGCTATGAATGGAATCACTGCGTGATCGTGCCGCCGAAGCATCCTTTACTGGCGGAAAAGAAACTAACGCTGGAAAAAATCGCGCAATATCCTATCATCACCTACGACTTCGCTTTCAGCGGACGCGGCAAGATCAATGCCGCTTTCGAGGCGCGCAAGATTACGCCCAACATCGTTCTCACCGCCATTGATGCGGATGTAATCAAAACCTATGTGGAATTGGGTTTGGGTATCGGCATCGTCGCCCACATGGCATACATCCCTGGACGGGACAGGCACATTCGCATGATAGAAGCCGGGCACCTGTTCCAGCCCAGTACCACACGCGTCGCCATCCGCAAGAATGAATACCTGCGCGGCTATACCTACCACTTCATCGAATTGTTCGCGCCCCACCTGACCCGCGAAGTGGTGGCCAAGGCGCTACATATTCAGAACCGCTGATTGCTGCAAGAAGGTGCCACATTGTCACTCAAAGCATCAACAGTGTAATCGGATGTCGGCTCATTTCATGCAACCTGTGCACCATATCCTCTACAGTGGCTCCACTTTTTTCTGTCAGAATTTTTGAAATCTCATCGGTATCAAGACCGGTCGTAGCCGCAATTGCTCTGATCGTTTCTTCAACTGCCACAGCAATCCTTACCGTATCAATACCTTCAATACCCTTGAGATTCTCGACCGCCGCCTGCACTTCATTCAGCGCCTCTACATTTATTTTACCCAAAATCTCGACAACTTCATTTTGAGCCAGATGGGTTGTAATTGAAAAGGCCTTGATGGACTCATGAACTATCATGTCCAGTCTCTCAATCTCCGTTTTTCCTAGAATCAATGCTTTTTGCGCATTAATGACAGCACGCCTGTTTTGGGAACTTGTAGAATGAGTAATATTTTGCATGATATCCCTGACATAGAATATAAGGCGGTTATAAGGGTAGCGCGCCAAAACGGTTGTGTGCCCGTTGCGCATATTCCGTTGATAACCGCGTTTCCATCTGTGCGTTAGCCAACATAGCGAAAGATAAAAACATCCGAGGTAATATGCTGGAACAAGCGCGCATTGACCGCCTCATCAAAAACGGCAAACGACATGAATCAGACGCAAGTTGCACGTAAGGCAATGCCGCCACTTGAGGCGAGACATCACCCTTCCGGATTGAACAGCCAGTTCAATGGTGGGCAACTGTCATTTGCAGATTATATCGAGCGTCAGCGGGAGATTATTGCCCAAGTTTGCTCAGGTGCGGGTGCCGCCACCCCGGAAAGAATAATAGAAGGCAATGCGCCATTCGAACTGAGGCCCACAGGCAATTATCCTGCGGGAAAGGCGAAACCCTATAAACGCGGCGTGCTGCTCACCCATGGCCTGACTGACTCACCTTATTTCATGCGCCATCTGGCCGCGTTCTTTCAGGAAAATGGTTTTCGCGTCATGGCCGTATTATTGCCAGGACACGGCACTCAGCCTGGAGATTTGCTCGATGTACGTTGGCAGGACTGGGCCAAGACCGTGGCTTATGGGGCCGACAGGCTTGCCTCCGAAGTTGATGAAATCTATCTGGCCGGTTATTCCGCCGGTGGCGCGCTGAGTGTTTACCAAAGCCTGCGCGATGACCGCGTGCGCGGCCTGTTCCTGTTTTCCCCGGCGTTCAAAATCTCGCCCAGAGCTGCTTGGGCCAATCTGCACAAGCCTTATAGTTGGCTGATCCCATCGGCGAAGTGGATCAACATCCTGCCCGACCGGGACATCTACAAATACGAATCCCTTCCCAAGAATGCCGCCGCCCAAATGCATGCGCTGACACAGAAAATCAACAAACAGGTGCGGTTGCACAAGCTGAACCTTCCGGTGTTTACTGCGGCAAGCGCAGACGATACCACCGCCGACACCTCGTCCACCCTGAACTTTATGATGCGCCTACCGCATCCATCCAGCAAGCTGGTGCTCTACACCACCGATGGCGGCAAGCATATACACGGATTTCCGAAGGCACAATTGGAGCTGGTTAACAGCGCAGTGCCCGAGCAGAGAATATTAAGCTCCGCACACACTGCCATCGTGCTGCCTCCCGATGACGCACACTATGGCATGGCCGGAGACTACTCAAACTGCGCACATTATTACCCCGGCGAGATGGAAAAATATGATGCCTGCAACAGCAATCCGGGTGAAATGTTGCAAGGCGAGATCACCGAGCAAAACCTTGCCGCAGGAACACTACGCCGCCTGATGTACAACCCGCATTTTGCAGCGCTTAAAATTTCAATGCAGCGGTTTATTCATAATCTATAACAATTGCAGCAAAACGATGCGCGAGGAAAAACAGAAGGAGGGTTTTCTACTCAAAGTTTCATGTTAATTCGAAGGCAATGGCTGCATTGGGGCCGGAGCCATATTATCCAGCTTTAGATGCACATCAGACACTGTACCCTGTGCCGCAGGTGCTGATTGCACCTCTGCCTTGACGGACTCGTCCCCTTTGGCTTGTTGTTCAACCTTCGCCCGTACATTGGCATTGGTCTTGGCCTGCGCTTCCGCCTCGGCTTGTTCTTCCGCCTCCAGCTTCGCTTGCTCTGCGGCTTGACGGTACCATAATTCGACCTCCCGATATATCTCAGGGTCTCCCAATTTCAGCCGGTACATCTCCGCAAGATCTTGCTGCGCTACTTCACTTCCCTGTTGAACCGCCTTGAAATACCAGAACACGGCTGCTTTGTAGTCCTGCGCAACGCCCTCCCCTATTCGGTACATATGACCAAGCTGGAACTGCGCATCGACATTCCCCCGCTCGGCAGCTTTGCTGAACCAAGTCATGGCCTGCTGCGCATCCTTGGCGCCCCCCAGCCCGAAGGCGTACATCACCCCGAGCCGGTGTTGCGCTGGCATCGAACCTCTCTCAGCGGCTTTGAGATACCATGCCCTTGCCTGAGCATAATCCTGCGGCACACCATGCCCTTTGTCGAACATTTCCGCAATGGAAGACTGCGCCTCCACATGCCCCTGATCCGCAGCCTTGGTGTACCACGACAGGGCTAAAGAATAATTCTGCGGCACGCTATCTCCCTCGCTGTACATCCATCCCAGCCAGAACTGCGCAGCCGCATTACCCTTGGTCGCCAGCACTTTGAATTCCTTCAGCGCAACCGGGTAATTACCGCTCATGTAAGCCTTCATTCCATCCTGAAAGCCAGCTTGCGCACCTGTGCTGAGCACAATAAAAACGACAGAAAGGATCAGACTGATTAGATTTTTCATCATTGCGTGGTCATATATTGAGGTTCGTTGGTAAAAAGATTATGCCCTTCGTCAGAAGGATCAAATCCTACACTATATTTTTCTACTTGGTCGAGATGACAGCAAGGAAATCTGAATGTACTTAGTGTGCATCAAGCGCAAAAAAGCTGGAAAGTATCCGAAATTTTTGTCTGTGCAACAAGTGCTCCGCAAGAATAAATCATTTTCAGTCAAAAAACTACGCCACAATTTTATGCTTAGACATAGGCACCTGTCAGCCAATCGGCAATCCGAACATTGTGCGAGTGGAATACTCGCATGGGTTGGGGATAGATGCATAGTGTGGCATGTTTCCGTCCGACCGTTGGCGGAGTACACTGTGCCTAAAACCATTGCACATACTTGAACACAACCATGGGACGCCGCGACCACTACCACGTCTATGTAATCGAACTATCCAAAGACGTTCTTTACGTTAGTAAATTCAAGAAAGCCAACCCGAATTACATTCTGGGCAAGCCGTGTGTGTATGTTGGCATGACGGGATTAGACCCCGACGTACGTTTTGACAAACACAAAGCCGGTATCCAATCCAACCGCTACGTACAACAATTTGGATTACGGTTGTTGCCTGAACTCTACGAGGTTTATAACCCAATGCCTTACGACGGAGCGCGTGATATGGAAGTAGAGTTGGCGATTGCCCTCCAGGAGAAAGGATATGGGGTTTGGCAGGCGTAGGCGAATGCCTCGGATGCATTCTTTTTGTATTGTATTAGTTCGTACCGACTTTAAAATTGACTCGCAAGGAGATGAAATGGAAATTAAATGGGAGTGCAATGCGTAAAACTATTTTGATGTTGCTACTGGTTATGGTGAGCCGCAGTGCAATGGCGGAGTGGTTTTTGATTGATGGTAATGAAAGTCAAAAAGCCTACGCCGATCCATCCACCATTATCAAGACGGGCAACATGATAAAAATGTGGTCTATGATTGACCTCAAGGAAACAGCTACGCTGAGCGACGGAAAACCGTTTTTATCGTGGAAATCACAATATGAGTTTGACTGCAAAGAAAAACAATCCAGAATACTTGCGGCTTCTATGCATTCTAAAAACATGGGCGAAGGCGAGGTCACTAATAACCTTGATTTTGAATCTCCCCAGTGGGAGGCAGTTCCACCTGATAGCGAAGGTGAAATTTTAAGGAAATTTGCCTGTAGAGGCCGATACCAGAACGAACAAGACGCACACAAACACTGCCCCAGTGATACCGTGGTTTGGATTAATCTCTCTACCGGAACAATCCATTACAAAGGACAACACTTGTTTGGACGAACAAAAGTCGGCGAATACGTATGCAAGAAGGAGGCATTCTCAAGTATCCACTGAAACGTGTGAAGTCAATGTAAGGTTCTTGAACAGTCAGTAAACGGGGTTCATACTGTCGACCCGCATTTTCATTTAACACGGATTAGATGGAATCATTCCATCTGAACGAATCAGAAAGGATAGACCTTGAAATCAATCTTTGTAAGCATCGCTGCGACGGCAGCGCTGATTATTGCAGGCTCCGCACTAGCAGTGGAAATGCCCGCTGTAGGCAAGGCCAAGTGTGGCGCTTGCCATGGCGTCGACAAAAAACTCGTTGGCCCCGCATTTATGGATGTCTCGGCAAAATACAAGGGCGATAAGGACGCCGCCAGCAAGATTGCTAGCAATATTACCAAGGGCGGTATGTTTGGCTGGAAACTTGGAAATCAAAGTATGCCGCCGAGAGGTTTGGGTGCTAGCGACGCTGATATTAAGACGATGTCCGAGTTCATTGTTGGCTTGTCAAAATAAATGGAGGTCGGCGGTCAAAAATTAATGCGGACTGCCTGGCTTCCTGCACTGCGATTCCATATAGGGCCCCTTATAGATAAACCAGGCGTTTCCGGGAGAAGTTTGCAAACACAGGGTTGTTCTATCAATCTTGTTCATCCATCGATACCAAGGCGCCCCGGAAGCGAATGCTGCACCGCAAATAAGCACCAATATAACAAGCGTGGCAAATTTTGATTTCACTCAATATTCTCCTTGTTTAATTATTCGTCAAGCTTCGCGATTCGCTTTCTAAACGTAACGATGCCGACGCAGGCAAAGATTCGGAGATGTTTGAAACTTGTTCCGCCGGCATATCAAGGCGGCGTGCCAGTGTGAAATGTTTTGCCCAATAACTGTCGGTTAGGTTGGAAACCATAACACTTCCTGTGCGGGTACTTGATGCATGAATGAACTGATCGTTGCCCAAATATATGCCAACATGAGAAATAGTATTTCGCATGAAACGAAAGAACACCAGATCCCCTGGGAGCAATTCAGTCACCTTGATGCGATTTCCAATCTGGCTGAGAGCATGCGCACTGTGAGGTAGCGTCACCCCTTCAATATGATCAAAAACGTAACGCACGAAACCGCTACAATCGAAACCGACTTCAGGGCTAGTGCCGCCTTTTCGGTAGGATACCCCGTCCTGATTGAGCGCGTATTGCAGCAGATTCTGGACGGGACTAGGTAAAGTTTTCAATATGATTTGGCCTGCCCCGATGTTCTCGGGTGGCGGCGGTGACGGCAAGGCGTCAGTATTCTCAGCGGCCTGGCTGCCACCACTGAACACAAGCACCCAAACGATCATGATTGTCCGTATAGTCATACGGGTGATTATAATGGCCTTTTGCTTAGTGGCAAAGTTTATGTCCACTTTCTGTTACCCGCCAAGTGCCGGAATTCACATATCCGCAAGTGCTTGATGGTTGCAAGTAAAGACCAGACATTGGATGATGCGTCGATGTGAGAGGAAGGAACTTTGAGAACGAATGGACTTGAAGTAGTGCAATATTTATAACAACGTGGGGCGTCCATGAACAAAGTAATTTTGATGATGCTGTTAGCGGTCGTAACAAGTGGCTGCAGTAAACCTGCGGGCTGGTCGAAAGCGGGCGGCGATAAAAACTACACTCTTTATGTTGACCAATCTACCTTTGTAAAAAATGGGGATAAGGTAAAAATATGGACAATGTATGACTTCAATATTCCACAAACAATAGAAGTTAATTCTGGCAAGTCCATGTTAGTTCTGTCGAGAAAATTGCAATCCGAATACGACTGCAAAGAAAGAAAAACTCAATTGCTGAGCATCGTTGCTTATTCTCAAAACATGGGCAAAGGGGAGAATGCTGAATTCCCTGTTATCCCCAAGTTTGTTTCTGTTGCACCAGCAACAGTTAGTGAGAATTTGTTGAAAATTGCTTGCGGGGAAATTAGCTTATAAATTGTCTAGCTCAAACTTGGTCTGATACAAACAGTCAGATTGCTACAATCGCTTTTGCTGCTTCACCTTAATATGCGACTACAATTGAATTGCCTGCAAGCGGACGATGGCAACTGGCGGAAATCGACCCGCTCCAGAAGTTCACATTGGCCAAGCGGCTACTCAAGCCTTCGAATCATAAAACCGAATCAAATTGCGCCCTGCATCATTCACATTCTGCACAACCCCATTGATGATGTTAATTGGCGTGCGCAACGGCAACGCCATGCTACGTACAGAGCATGCTCTGCTTAACCTCGCTATCGGGGGGGCCCCCCCCGGGGGGGGGGGGCGGGGGGGGGGGGGGGGGGGGGGGGGCGGGGGT
>Ga0302281_10003396_pt1 | contig 11067 bp, 10 predicted proteins | sample III_Fen_E1_2_FD_198762 | JGI IMG/M metagenome (GOLD analysis project Ga0302281, IMG submission 198762) | Peat permafrost microbial communities from Stordalen Mire near Abisko, Sweden - III_Fen_E1_2 | ecosystem: Environmental > Terrestrial > Soil > Wetlands > Permafrost | place: Sweden: Abisko...
TTCGAAATTCTGAGGAACTCCACCACCATCCGGGGTGAAAGTCATCGTGAGTTTACCATTTCCTTTGATCACCGTGTCTGTAGCACGGTATTGATCCCCGAATGCGTGGCGGCCAATGATATAAGGAGAAGTCCAGTTTGGAATCAAGCGCGGAATGTTTTTGCAAACGATTGGTTCACGAAAAACAGTTCCATCCAGAATATTCCGAATGGTGCCGTTTGGTGATTTCCACATTTGTTTTAGCTTAAATTCAGTCACTCGCGCTTCGTCAGGAGTAATCGTCGCGCACTTGATGCCGACATTGTATTTTTTAATCGCCTCGGCCGATTCGGTGGTCACTTTGTCTGACGTTGCATCCCGGTGCTCGATTCCGAGATCAAAATACTTAATATCGATATCGAGGTACGGAACAATCAGTTTGTCTTTGATGTATTTCCAGATAATGCGGGTCATTTCATCCCCATCGAGTTCCACTACTGGATTTTGCACTTTGATTTTAGCCATGCTGTGATTGCCCTTTCTTGAGATCCTCGTCTCGAAGATCCTTGCGTAAGATTTTACCTACGTTTGATTTTGGAAGCTGATCTCTGAATTCAACATATTTGGGAAGCTTGTAACCCGTCAAGTTCGCTTTTGCATAGGCTTTTACCTCTTCGACGGTGAGGCTTGGATCTTTCTTCACGATAAAGAGTTTAACGACTTCACCTGATTTTTCGTCAGGCACTCCGATTGCTGCCGCTTCCAAGACTTTAGGATTGGTCACCATGACATCCTCGACTTCGTTCGGATAAACATTAAAACCAGAAACGAGAATCATGTCTTTTTTACGATCCACTATTTTAATAAAGCCTTCTTCGTTCATGTAACCCAAATCGCCCGTGCGGAAATAGCCGTCCGGAGTCATGACTTTCTCCGTTTCGTCGGGTCTATGCCAATAACCCTTCATGACTTGTGGTCCCTTGATGCAGATCTCACCTACTTGAGTGAGTTCAACATCGTTGCCTAAGTCGTCTTTGATTAAAACGTCAGTTGATGAAATTGGAACACCGATATAGCCATTATAATCCCGAATGGTCATTGGATTAATGCACGCGGCTGGAGAGGTTTCCGTTAGACCATAAGCTTCAATCAGAGGTACTTTTGTTATTTCTTTCCATTTTTCAGCAACGGCCCGTTGAACGGCCATTCCACCGCCTAAGGCAACTTTTAAGTGAGAGAAATCAACCTCTGCAAAGCCTGGTGTATTCATAAGCCCATTAAAAAGCGTATTGACTCCCGTGATAGCCGTAAATTTCCACCGTTTTAATTCTTTGATGAATCCTGCCATGTCCCTTGGATTCGTAATGAGAACATTGAGTGCGCCAATTGAATTAAAAATTAGGCAGTTCGCGGTCAAAGAGAAGATATGGTAAAGCGGGAGGGGCGTAATGATGATCTCTTCACCTTCGCGAATCAGAAATTGGATCCAGGCTTTCGCTTGAAGCATGTTTGCCACCACGTTACCGTGTGTGAGCATCGCGCCTTTGGAGACTCCAGTGGTACCGCCAGTGTATTGAAGGAAAGCAAGATCATCGTTTCGAATTACCGGTTTACTCAGTGAAGTGGTCGCGCCGAGTTTCAAAGCATGCGAAAAAGTAACGGAACGGGGGAGCAAGTATTCCGGAACCATTTTCTTAACATATTTTGCGACGATATTTACGATCGGCCCCTTTGGGAACGAAAGCAGATCCCCTAATTCTGTTATGATCACATGTTTTACGTCGGTTTTTGCGATTGCTTTTTCAAGCACATTTGCAAAGTTCGCGATGATCACGATCGCTTTCGCGCCTGAGTCTTTCAGCTGATGCTCAAGCTCTCTTTCGGTGTAGAGTGGATTACAATTCACAGCGATCATGCCTGCACGGAGAACGCCAAAAAGCGCTACCGGATACTGCAGGAGGTTTGGCATCATTAACGCGACCCGGTCGCCCCGAGCCAGCCTCAAATCATTTTGGAGGTAACACGCGAAGCGATAACTTAAGCGATCCATTTCCGCATAAGTCATGGTACGACCCATGTTGTGGAAGGCGGGCTTGGTTGCGAACTTGTGAAAAGTGGTCTCGAGAAGGTCTACGATCGAGGAATACTGGTTTACGTCAATAATCGTAGGGACGCCCGGCTGATAGCTTTTGTACCAAATTTTTTCCATAGAGCATCAGTTTATGAGAAGATCGGGTTTCGATGCAACCTTTCCTAGCTCTATTTTTCCTGATCCTGTCCTCTCATGCCCAAGCGGCAACCCGGGTCCTTCAGGTGCGAATTACGAGCGTACCCAACACCTTAGACTGGAACGTCGCAACAAGCGGGAGTGAGAGAGCAATCATTCAAAACATCATGGATGGCCTCTTTTCTCAGGATGTTCATGGGGTTCCTCAGAAAAAATTAGCGAAAAGCTATTTCTGGAGCGCCGATCGTAAAACCCTCAATATCAAGCTTAGGACGGATGTGAAATGGACCGACGGAAAAACAATTGACGCATCTGATTTTATTTTTAGCTTCGAGAGACTTTTAGATCCAACGTTCAATTCTCAGAATGCCTCACTTTTGTTTGACGTTGAGAATGCGCGAGACTATTTCTTGGGCAAAACGAAGTCCTTTGATGCAGTCGGCATTAAGGCGCCGACAAATGACACGCTTCAATTTGTGTTAAGCAGTCCGCGCGCAAGCTTTCTGAGCATATTGACTCATTGGTCTACTTTTCCGATGAGAAAAAATCATCCTGAACTCACGTTAGGGGCCTTTCGTGTACAATCGAAAACCTCCTCAGAAGTAATACTTCAATCCACTCGGCCAAACTCTGAAATCTCTAAGGCAATTTTTAAAGTGATTCCGAAAGGTGAAGATGCGTTGACTGAATATCGAAAAGGCAAGGTCGACTATCTACTGCAGCTCGAAGATTCACTTATAACTTCAAAGGAGTTAAATGGATTACCTAAACCAGGTGTGGTTGATTTCATTCGCGTTGTAGCCCTTTTGCACTTGAATCCCACTCGCCTCTCAACCAATAGCCCTGAAAAACGACGCGCAATCATGGCAGCGATCCCGATACAGGCCCTTTTGGATGCCCAGCCTCTCACTCGAGTTGGGGCTCCAAGCATCATTCCCTCGACTCAAACCGGAATCTTTTCGCCAACAGGCAGTCTCGATTCCGTTTCCAATCTCGGATTGACGCTCGCCTACCCCGATGATGCTCTTTCACGATCGATTGCCGAAGAAATTCAAAAAGACTCAAACCGCCTCAAGATCAAAATTGAGGCGCTCCCGAAAAAGGATCTATTGAGCGTTTCGAAGCGATACGATCTTGTACTTACCCTTTTTGGCCTCGACTATTCGGATCCAGATCAACTCCTCAGCTCCTTTCTTTCGCAAGGTACACATGATTTATTTAACGTAAGTAACGGTGATCTTTTGAAGCTCATTCAGGCGGCTCGATCGACTGAAGATTTAAAAGCTCGTGAAAAGCTTTATCTTGACGCCGCCAATTTGCTGGAGAACCAGATTGCCATTGTGATGCCCCTTTTTTACCGTCGCCGAGGCTTTTTGCTTAGACCAACTTTTAGTTTCGACGATAAGCGCCAAGGTACGGCAAAATTGACCCAAATTCACGTTAAAAAATAGGTGCTCTCACGCTCTTTTTGATTTAACTTTATAGCATATGAAAACATCTCATCCTGATAGCTTTGGTGTCATTTCTACGCTCAATGTCGACGGCCAGTCTTACCGCTACTTTTCATTAAAGGAATTTTCTAAAAAGTCAGGACATGATCTTTCCAAGTTTCCTTTTTCAATGAAAGTACTGGTTGAAAATTTGCTCAGGCACGAAGATAATTTGGCAGTTAAAAAAACCGACATCGAGGCAATTGCATCGTGGGATCCAAAGGCTGATCCGACACGCGAAGTTCAATTCACCCCTGCCAGAACCGTCCTCCAGGATTTAACCGGCGTCCCAGCAGTCTGTGATTTAGCCGCAATGAGAGCTGCAATGAAACGTTTAGGAGGGGATCCGCTCAAGATCAACCCGCTGACTCCGGCGGATCTTGTGATTGATCACTCCGTTCAAGTCGATTTTTTCGGGACAGATAATGCATTTCAAAAAAATCAGGACATTGAATATGAGCGCAATTTAGAGCGTTATCAATTCTTGAGGTGGGGACAAACTGCGCTTAAAAACTTCCGGGTGGTTCCTCCCGAAATGGGAATTATCCATCAGGTGAATCTTGAATACTTGGCTCCAGTCGCAATGACTTCCGTCAGCACGGATTCAAATTCTAAAACGACCACGGTTTACCCTGACTCGTGCGTTGGAACCGATTCTCACACGACCATGATCAATGGCGTGGGGGTTGTGGGTTGGGGCGTGGGGGGTATCGAAGCGGAGGCTGCGATGCTTGGACAACCCATTTCAATGCTCATTCCGCAAGTGGTGGGCTTTAAACTCTCGGGAAAATTAAAGCCTGGCGTAACTGCGACAGACCTCGTTTTGACCGTAACTCAAATGCTCCGCAAAAAAGGCGTAGTTGGGAAATTCGTCGAGTTTTTTGGAGAAGGTGTTTCTGATCTCTCGGTCGCTGACCGGGCAACAATATCCAATATGGCGCCTGAGTACGGGGCTACCATCGGGATTTTTCCAATTGATGAAAAAACAATCTCTTATCTACGGTTAACGGGAAGAGAAGCAGCTATTCCCTTGGTGACTGCTTATTACAAAGAACAGGGAATGTGGTTTGATCCGAAACACACGCCAAGTTTTACCGATGTTCTTGAACTTAATCTATCATCGGTTGAACCATCGCTTGCTGGTCCTTCCCGTCCTCAAGATCGAGTGGCGCTCACCCAGGTGAAAAGCGAATTTAAATCGGTCCTTCCTACTTTGCTTTCGCAAATGAAAGACGTTCACGCAAAAGAAGGTACGCAGGTACAAGTTAATTTTAACGGAATGGAAGCAACGCTTGAGCATGGCTCCGTGGTTATTGCCGCGATCACTTCCTGCACGAATACCTCAAACCCTCATGGTCTGATGACTGCAGCGCTTCTTGCGAAAAATGCAGTAGATCGCGGCTTATCGGTGAAGCCTTGGGTGAAAACCTCAATGGGACCCGGCTCCCGAGTGGTTGCAGATTATTTGGCGGATGCGGGACTCCTGCCCTACTTAGAAGCGCTCCGTTTTCAGATTGTCGGTTACGGTTGCACAACCTGTATCGGAAACGCAGGTCCCCTCATTGATTCTGTCTCTAAAGCGGTCACAGATGGAAAATTAGTCGTGGCTTCGGTTTTATCAGGCAATCGTAACTTTGAGGGGCGAATCAATACTCAAGTGCGGGCAAATTACCTGGCATCTCCGGCCTTAGTCGTCGCTTATGCCATCGCGGGTTCTACCAATGTCGATCTCACAACCGAACCCATCGCGAATGATCCGCTTGGAAACCCGGTTTACCTGAAAGACATTTGGCCGACAGGAGATCAAATCGATGCGCTTGTGAGCAAGCATGTCACTTCTGATCAATTCAAGAAAAGTTATGCGAATGTGTTTGAGGGGGACGCTCATTGGAAAAAAGTCGTTGCACCAAAAGGCGAACTCTATGCGTTTGATCCAAAATCAACTTACATCAAAGAACCATCGTTCTTACAGGATTTAACTCCGACCCCTGCTCCGCTGAAAGAGATTCAAGGTGCGCGCATTTTAGGTCTTTTTGGCGATTCGATCACAACCGATCACATTAGTCCTGCAGGTTCGATTTCAAAAACTTCACCGGCCGCAAAATACCTCTTATCTCTCGGTGTTGAGCAAAAAGATTTCAATTCTTATGGCGCTCGCCGGGGAAATCACGAAATCATGGTCCGTGGAACTTTCGCCAACGTTCGTATCAAAAATAAGATCATGAACGGAGTCGAAGGTGGAATGACCAAGAAGTTCCCAAGCGGCGCGGAAATGTCGATCTTCGAAGCTTCAGAAGCCTATAAAAAAGAAGGCGTACCGCTCATCGTTGTAGCCGGAAAAGAGTATGGGACTGGATCATCTCGCGATTGGGCTGCGAAGGGCACTCTTATGCTTGGGGTAAAGGCCGTGATCACGGAAAGTTATGAGCGTATTCACCGCTCGAATCTAGTCGGTATGGGTGTTCTTCCTCTTCAATTTTTGCCGGGCGAATCTGCGGATTCTCACGGCCTAAAGGGAGACGAGGTAATCGACGTGAATGGCATCCCGACGGTAAGGCCTGGACAAAATTTAAAGGCTAAAGTCACTTTCGCAAATGGGACGAGCAAAGAAATCACGCTTCTTTGTCGCATTGATACGGCGAACGAACTTGAGTATTATAAAAATGGAGGGATCCTTCATTATGTGATTCGTGGACTCCTCAAGGAAAAAACGGCATGACCCGGGAAGAGAAAACTGGGCTAGTCCTCAGGATGCTCGGCCTTCGCCATAAATTAAAAGTTCATGACAGCATGAAGTCTCCTGAAACCCATGAGGAACTCTCAGTCAGTCTTCTTGCTCGCTGGGATCTTGAGGATGAAATTCGCGCCATTGAGCTTTTGCTTGAAGAAGAACGCGGAACCGCGGTCAATGAAAAGATCAAAATGGTGCAAAAGGAATACCTCTCTGGCACCCCACGTCCTGTAAAAAAATCGAAATGAGTGTCGTCCGAGACCTGCGTTTCATTTCTCGCATTGCGCTTGAATTTTGGAATGGACTTCATTTTAAAAGAAATTCAAAACCTGGAGTGACGGTATTTGGTTCGGCGCGCATTCCTCCCTCTCATCCCTACTGCATGGAAGCCAAAGAACTGGGATTCGAACTCGCAAAGCTAGGTTTCTCCGTTTCAACTGGCGGCGGCGGCGCCATCATGCAGGCCGCAAACGAAGGCGCGCATGATGCGGGCGGTGAGTCTCTTGGAATCAATATCGAGATCGAACGGGAAAGTAGCCTCAATCCCTTTGTCACTCATGGGATCAAGTCGCGTTATTTCTTCGTGAGAAAAGTGCTTCTTTCAAGAGGCAGTCACGCTTTTGTTGTTTTTCCAGGTGGTTTCGGCACCTTGGACGAATTGTTTGAAGTAATTACTTTGATTCAGACCCAAAAGGCAAATGAATGTCCTGTGATCTTGGTTGATTCTCAATTTTGGAGTGGCTTGTTAAAATGGTGCGCGGGTACTTTAGTCCCAAATGGAATGATTACTGAATCAGAATTAGCACGCTTAAAGGTGGTCAATACAGCGAAAGAAGCTCTTGCTTACCTTACTCCCCTGCTCCCAAGGTGAGCGCAACAATCACTCCGAAGGCCACACGGTAAACTGCAAAAATCGCATAGCTTGAGCGGCTTACGAACTTAATCAAACCATGAATCGCAAGCGCACCAAAGACGAAGGCGGTAAGACACGCAATCACGAGAGGTGTTGCACCCTGAAAGCTTTCTAGCAATTCGTGATAATGGCGTCCTTCGTAAATGATTGCACCCAAGGTGACCGGCATAGAGAGTAAAAATGAAATTCGGGCCGAATCGCCCCGGTTAAAACCTAAAAATCGAATTGCTGTAATGGTGCTTCCTGAGCGTGAAACACCGGGAATCAAGGCCAAGGTCTGCATGCACCCAATCAAAAACATGTCTTTTAAGTTTGCATCGTGAATTCCGCGTGACGTGCTTGAACGCTTATCCACTTGCCAAAGAACGAGGCCGAAAATGGGCATGGTGAACCATAAGACCATCAAAGAACGCGTGTGATCCATGATCCAGTGATTTAATAAAAGTCCAATCACGACGGCGGGAAGTGTTCCTACAATTAAGTGTAACCACGATAGATGGGCAATATGCCCCTGAGCGTCCGGTTTAGGGACAGGTGTTTTTAGAATTTGAATCCACTCGGGAAAGAAATAGATTACTGTCGCAAGGAGTGTTCCCAAATGTAGAATCACGTCAAAAACCAAACCCGGATCAGGTTGTTTTAAGATATGGGGTAATAAAACCAAATGGGCTGAACTACTGACCGGAAGATATTCCGTTAGCCCTTGCACCAAGCCGTATAAGAATGCTTCAAAATGACCCATAACTTGAGAGTAAGCTTGTAAAATGCTGATGGCTAGCCTTAAAATAGTTGAGTAGTTATTATTTAGTCATCAGTTCGTCATCAGAAAGGAACTTTCGTTTTCATGAAAAAGTTATTCACTCAGTCGTCCGCTAAATCTTTTATTCCATCCCTTATTGTTGTGGCTTCTTTGGTGATGGCTTCTTCTTGCACCAAGAAAAGTGATGAAACCAAAGCTCCGGACACTGCAAATTCACAATCCAATGCAGGCTCTATGCAAGCGTCTTCTCCTGCAGCCATGACCTCTACACCAAAAGTTGATATCCAAGACACTGTGACCGGAAAAGGCGCTGAAGCGGTAAACGGAAAAGCTGTGACCGTGCACTATACCGGAACCTTAAAAGATGGAACAAAGTTTGATTCTTCTGTCGATCGTAAAGAGCCTTTCACTTTCACGCTCGGTGCTGGACAAGTCATCAAAGGATGGGAACAAGGCATTGTCGGAATGAAGGTCGGCGGAAAACGCAAACTCACTATTCCACCGGAACTTGCTTATGGTGCGAACGCCGTGGGTGCAATTCCAGCGAACTCCACTCTTATTTTCGATGTAGAACTTCTTGAAGTAAAATAACTAATTTGTAAGTCGACACTCGATCTCGGGCAAGGAAGCATCACTTAGAGCTTTCTTGCCTTTTTTTTAGAATCCCACTATGAAACGTCAAAAAATAAAATCACCCGGTAGGAGCGAGCTTGTATCCCTGATTCACAACATCGGAGGAGAAGAAAAGCTTTTCAAAATTCTGAAGGATTTTTATGAACGGATGTCGAAGGACTTGCTGATCGGTTTTTTCTTTGAGAACCACGATCTCGAAAAAATCGCTCAGATGCAGCGAGGGTTCATATTAAATGCAGCAGGCCTTGCTCCATACCAAGGAAAAGGTCCGAGTACCGCTCATGTCGCTTTACCGCCAATTTTATCTGGGCATTTTGATCGAAGGCTCATGATTCTCAGTGAAACGCTTGAGGCGCATGATTTGAGTGCATCTGACCTGAAACTCTGGCTTCAATTTGAGGAGAGTTTTCGTGAGATGGTTGTTTCGAAATAAGGAGAGAATCGAGAAACAGGATCAGCCTGGGACTTGGCGATTTCTTCCCATGCTCAATGAGTGAAACATAAGCCTGAGACAGTCCACAGGTTTTGGCGAACTCCTTTTGACTGAGTCCGGCTTTTGTTCTGAGTATCCGAATTAGATACCCAAACTCCTGCGAGGCATTCCTGCGTCCAAGCGCATCGTTTCCGACAATGCCCCGTAACATTGTACTGAGAGTCGTATTGAGCGGCTCGTCTGAATGGTACATTTGGCAAAGCGTAAGCTCTCGAAATCTTTCTTTAACCGCTCGATATAACATGAGTAACACCGCTCTTCTATTTTTTCGGCTAAGTGGCGACATGATTTTTACCGATATTGAAATTCTTCGGAAATTTAAATACACGGTGGAGTTGTACTCGTAACGCATGTCTGAGGTAATGCGACTCTTGTGCCGAATGTAATATTTGATCTACCCGTGCAAATATTACAAATATTAATTGTTATTTAAAAATTGTGACAAAAAGAACTTCCTCACCGCCGGATGGATTCGAGGAGTAACTGCTAGTCGTAGCCGAGGGACATTGATTAGGCAATTTTACACAGATTGTAATATTCGTAATATTTGCACAGGCGCAAGAAATTCATGCGAGGGCTTATCGCCCATCGTGTTATTATATTAAATATGAGTCAAATTTGTTTTTTCTGTAAGCGAGCACCGGCAACCGAACAATGTGAAGTCTGCAAAAGGCACGTCTGCCTTCAGTGTTCGGGGTCAAATAATCACAACTGTTATCCGCGAGACTAGCGCCTACTCGTTAACTTGTTTTGTGGTTTTCAGAGATGAAACCAAAATATGGCTGTCATTTTTGGGCAACAGTGCTTGTTTTACCGTATAAATCAAGCACTTTTGACCTGAAGTCAGCGGCTCAACACTTGAGTCATATTTTGCGGGAGATGCGCGATCACATGCGGTCTCCTGATATTCTCTTGCGACCGCATGCTTTGAATGAATCAGGGAAATGCTTGTCAGAACAAAAAAGGAAAACATAAGAGTCATCGTTAAAGTTTTCATTTTCGGATACTAATAGGCCAAACCGTTTTTGTAAAGTATTTAATACATTAAAAATAGATATTAACTCTGCACTCAACGAAAGTAATTGTGACCTAAACGTAATTCCCGCGTTTGATCTTTTCCACGATGATTTTCTCAGTCATGGTGGGATCCTTTGGATTGATCGAAAAATAGGCTTGTTGCTCGCAACGGCGCTTGTTCTTTAGCAGCCAATGCAGAATATCAGCCGCGCCTTTATTCTTTTTATCGTGAAAAAAAGGATCGTTTTTAAGAGCATCGTCTGCCTTTTTCAAAGAGCGCATCTCCTGGGCATCATTCTCACGTACCGGATAATCAAATAAATCGTATTTTTTGATATCTTCTGGAAGTACTCCCAAAAATCGAACGTCAGGTGCAGAGTAATCTTGATTCCGAATGAGGGAGGCAGCAGAGCCTGCTTTGAGCGTGCGAAAAATATTTTGCATCGTGTACGCATCCAAGTCGCCGAAAAAATACATCGGTGTTCCGAGTTGTTCTTGAATGAGTTTTGCCCATCCGCGAACCGCATTGGATGGAACGCCTTGCGCACCCATGACGATGCAGTTATGTCGTTTCGTCATTCCATTTGCGACGAGGGTATTTGCGGTACCTTCCGATTCCACGATTAAGCAAAAATCGATTTTCTTTCGTGCGGAAAGCTTTAAGTTTTGTGGGCGGTTTTTGGGTTGGAACGGTGAGGTTCCCAGCGTCGATAAATCAATTACGGCCGTGTCACCATCGGGAAGCGTCTCCGTGACCACCAATTGTTGTGAATAAGTCTGCCCGCCGCGATCGTTCGCGTAGCAATTCATCTCCTCGCGGTAAC
>Ga0302281_10003399_pt1 | contig 11066 bp, 3 predicted proteins | sample III_Fen_E1_2_FD_198762 | JGI IMG/M metagenome (GOLD analysis project Ga0302281, IMG submission 198762) | Peat permafrost microbial communities from Stordalen Mire near Abisko, Sweden - III_Fen_E1_2 | ecosystem: Environmental > Terrestrial > Soil > Wetlands > Permafrost | place: Sweden: Abisko...
TTCCGGACTTTTACCAGCCAGCCATTCGCTTTTTTTCTTGAAACCCAACATACCCCACAATTACAATTTCCAGGAAATCTGAGGCGGTAGATATCGAATTTCTCGGTATCATTTGCCGAGAACCTCGGTATCATTGCCCGTTTTCTCGGTATCATTTGGCAAATTCCTCGGTATCATTGCCGGGTTTGGAACAAAGTTACCCTCAATTCTCGGTATCATGACCAAGACGCTTCGGTATCATTAGTTGATGCCCTCGGTATCATGATTGGAATCTTCGGTATCATTCCCTGGTTCGGGGACAAGTTTTACCGGGTTTCTCGGTGGCATGTGCCGATGGCCGGTTAAGTTTAGATGGAAATCGGTACTATACCGACCTCTTTATAAGCTTTGTAGAAGGTCGGCATGAAGGAACTTTTCATGACCCTTTTAAATCCGGAATCCCTTTCTTGGATCAACCAACTGGAAACCATACGGGCCCTAGGGCCTAATGCCAGCCGGGCTGACCGAAAAAAGGCCCTGAACCTGAGTGATGGCCTGGTCACCGCTGCCATTAACCTGGAAGTCTGCTTTGATCCGGCGGCCATTGAAAAGGTCCGACAAGCCTCAAAGGTTAACCCGCCTTATATCCTTTCCTCCAAAAGTGCTAAAGCCCTCGTTGGTTTAAAAAAGGCCAAGGTCCCCGATCTAACCGGTTCGGTTCATGCCGCCCTGGACATTACCCTTTCCCAACGCCTGACCACCCGGCAAATCGAAGCTCTGGTGGAATGGATCATCAGCGGCAAACCCGCCTCGGAATTTGATCCCAACAACAAAACGGCTGTTAAACCAAGGCGCAAGCGTACCAAGAAAGACAAAATCGACAAAGAGAAGGGTAAAGGCGAAACCGAAACGTTAGACCTCGACCAGCTGGGGCAATTGCTGGAAAAGGCCAAAGCGGAAAAAGTCCTGGGGAAAGAAACGACCGCGCTGAAAAAGCTGGAAAAATACCTTCAAAGTCTATTTTCATCCTCTTCCTCATCGAAAGACTCTCAAAACGCCTCAGGTTCCAAAAGAGGATTTTCTGAAACCATCATGCTGGACTGGCTGGCGGATATACCCGTCATCGCCCAGATCAAATCCAAGATCAAAAAGGGCAAAGATATTACCAAGGGCGAAGTGGCTTTCTTATGGCTTCATAAGGGGGGTGAACTATTGGGTCGACTGGTGAAGATTGTTTTGAAGCTGTTAAAACCCCTGCTCAAACCCCTTTTCAAAATCATTCATTGGGTTGGGAAATTGGTGATCGATGTCCTGAAAGAAGTGGGTCTCTATAAATACGCGAAGGCCCTGGTTGTTTTCGCGGGTTTATTTATCGCCTGCTGGTTTGCCTGGGAGACGTTTAACTATGGCCTCATGCGCCCGGTGGAAATGATTTGGTCAAAGATTCATTTCCATCATGCTATTGAAGAATCCCCGGCACCCGAAGCCTCTGCGCCAGTGGCGCCCCAGGCAGTGGGGAGTTCGGAGTTAGAAGTGAGAAGTTCGAATCTAAAGCCTAAAACTAATAACTCCAAACTTCTAACACCTAACTCACCGCCAGCGGCGGTGTATCAACCTTCCATCGCGTGGCAGTCTTCGGATGAAGACCAAACGGTACTAGATACTGAAATCGCGGCGGTTCCCGTAAGCAGTTTTGTGAAAGATTTTCCCCTGGAGCCCGACGAAGGCATGCGCGGCGACATGGCAGTTAGCCGCCTGCAGGATTTAATTGACCCGGATAAATACACCATGAAAATTGGCAGGGACACCAAAAAAATCTTGTCGGTTAACGCCACCACCACCAACCTGATCATCAATTACCAAAGCACGGACCCCTTGGGAGGTTTGAGCGGGTCCGTCCCGATGAACTGTTTTTGGGAAGACATCATCATGATTCACGTGGATGAAATAGACATCGAAGGTAAAAGTCCTAAAGTTATTTATCAGTGCTCTTTGATTGTTTCGGGAGCTAAGGAACCTCTGACAATCCAATGTTCCACATCCGCCGATTTAAAACATCTGGTTTCAACTGTGGAATATTTTATCCGCGCCTCCCGTTTGGCCCACGACACCGCTTTGGCGGGAATGCCATACCCCTCTCAAGGCATTCGCTTGAATAACCAATGTTTGGTAGAAGTTCTTTGGGCTAATAGCCCGGCCAACAAAGTGGGGGTGAAGTTGGGCGATCTGATCTGGAGTCTGGAGAAAGATGCCTACTATCCGCAGAACCAAAAAGACCTGGAAACCCAATTGACAGCATTAACTTTGGGTTCCCATGCCCTCTATATAGTAAGGCCCGTTGACCGCGAAAAAGGCCTGGTCGATATGAACGCGAACCATACGACAGTCTTTAACCCCAAACGGCAGAAGGTGATGTTGACGGTATTTTAAAGGGTCACGATTTGACCTGTTCCCCAATACCTTAGCGTACGCCTGTAAAGCGGAACACACATGCTGCAAAAAAAATAAATGACGCCGATGATTTCAATTTCTTTCCGCGCAGATTTTTTCGGACAAAAAATATACTTTTTTTGCCTCATGGATTTTTTTCGGACAATAAACCTACTTTTTTTAAAATAGGGCTTGGATTTTTATAAAATTTACCTTCATTTGCGTTGACCTTTTATGCCCCATTGATAAGGTGATTCCAGTTTCTGATTCGCTTGAAGGGGCACATCGCGATGCGAAATTTTCACGGGTTGAAACCTGTCCGAAAATTTAAAAAGTCCATCGCCATTAAAGCGGGAGCGGTTCTGTGTGTGTTCCTAACCTTGTTAGGCCCGACTAATTTAACCTTTGCAACAGTTCTGAATAATCTTCCAACCCTGACCCACAAAAAATCTTCGTCTTCTTTTTCCAATTCCGCCGCCCAATTAAAACTGAATGCCGCTTACGGCCAACTGCCTTTGGCTTTTGAACCCAATCTAGGTCAAACCGATCCTCAGGTGAAATATTTAGCGAGGGGTAGAGGTTATTCGCTTTTTCTCACCGGCAAAGAAGCGGTTTTAACCCTCAAGAAACCATCCGCTTCAACCGGAAATCCGCTTCCCGCCAAATTCGCTAAGGGACTCAAACCTACCTTCAGCAAACCAACCCCCGGTCCGACGCCGGATGTATTGCGGGTCAGCTGTACGGGCGGCAATGCCGATACCGCTTTCGAAGGCACTCAAAAACTTCAGGGCATCAGCAATTACTTTATCGGTAAAGATTCGACCAAGTGGATCACCAACGTGCCCCAATATGCCCAGGTTCAAAGCGGAGAAGTTTATGCCGGGGTCAGCATGGTTTATTACGGCAACCAGGGAAAACTGGAATATGACTTTAGGGTCAAGCCTGGGGCGGACCTCGGTGTGATTCGGTTGAAATACACGGGTGCGGATAGTTCTTCAGTGGATAGCAACGGTGATTTGCAATTAAGCGTTGGCGGCCGGCAAGTGACCTTTAAAGCTCCAACTGTTTATCAGGAGCAAGATGGAAATAAAATTCCCGTAACCGCTGGTTATAAAACGACTGGTGATAAGGAAGTCGGGTTTGATGTGAAGGATTACGATAAGACCAAGCCGCTGATCATTGACCCGGTGTTGGATTATTCAAGTTACTTGGGGGGTGGGACAGGTGATGATTATGCTAATGCTATTGCCGTGGATAGTAGCGGAAATGCATATGTGACTGGATCAACACATTCAAGTGATTTTCCAATCACAGGACAACCGTTTCAAAGTGCAAACTCCTCATTAAATAATGACAATTATACACAGACTTGTTTTGTTTCCAAATTCGATCCCTCTGGGACTTTTTTAATCTTTTCAACCTTCTTGGGAGGGAGTGTTGGTGATAGTGGAGCCGGAATCGCGGTGGATTCTAATGGAAACTCTTACATAACAGGTTTAACCGTTTCTCCTGACTTTCCAACCACTTCAGGAGCCTTTGAAACGACGTTTGGTAACAATGTCAGTGGATTCGTTACTGAATTGAATCCAGCTGGTTCGAGTTTAGTTTATTCCACCTTTGTTAATGGAGCCACTTTGGGATGTTCGAGTCTGGCATTGGACTCATCAGGGGAAGTTTGTTTTACCGGTGGAACTAGTGAAACAAACTTTTTCGTGACTCCAGGCGCTCTTCAACCGAACTTACTAGGCGGTTATAACGCTTTCGTTGGAAAGTTAAATGCTTCGGGATCGTCTTTGATTTTTGGGACTTATTTGGGTGGAAATGAACAGGATTTAGGAAACTCAATTTGTGTGGACAAGAATGGAAACATTTATGTTACAGGTGACACCAGTTCTGGAAATTTTCCGACATCGTCCGGAGCGTTTCAAACCACACAACCGGGTCCGAGATTTTTTAATGCTTTTGTGACAAAGTTAAACTCAAGTGGTTCTTCAATAATTTACTCAACGTTTCTGGATGGCACCCAATACTCTTCTGGAGAGGGGATTGCCGTAGATTCAAACGAAGTTGCCTATGTGACTGGAATAACAGCATCGCCTGATTTTCCAACGAGTTCAGGTGCTTTCCAAACTGTCTATAATGGGGATCAAGATTTTTTTGTCAGTAAGCTGAACGCGACCGGCACGGGTTTAATTTATTCCACGTACTTGGGCGGAAGCGGAACCGGAAGCGGAACCGGTCAATCTAATGCTATGACCATAGACTCGAATGGGAATGTCTATATTTGTGGATGGATTTCCGGTCCGGGATTTCCGACGACCCCAGGCGCTTTCCAGGCTAATTTCCAAGGGGGTGATCCTGAATATTATTATTACGGTGACGGAGTTTTTTCGATTCTCAATTCTTCAGGTACAGGTTTATTGTATTCCACTTACTTGGGCGGTAATGGCAACGACATAGTTAATGGTTTGGCTTTAGATAATTCCGGAAATGTATATTTGGCCGGAACCACAAGTTCACTGAACTTTCCAATAACTTCTGTGTCTTTTCAAAGCAGTTTTAACGGCGGCCTAACGGATGGATTTGTCGCAAAGTTTGACGCTTCTTTATTATTCGTCCCTGTGCCAACGGCCACTTCTACGACCACCATTCTCCCGTCTTTTACCCCTACCGCAACGACGGTGCCAAATAGTCCCGCGATTGGTATCCTGCATCTACAAATTTATGATCAAAGTGTTTTGTTCCAATGCAACTCAAATCAAGTGTTAGAAAATTATGGAGCGGTTTACTGTTCTTTAAGTGAGTCTAGCCTTTCGAATCCCAATAGTTGTTTGGTTGTATCTACGGATCCCGGTTTTGATAGTAGCTTTGAAGTTACTTTTCAAGTTGGAACGGGTTCGGGTCAGTTGTTGCCCTCTTCCCAATATTTCTGCCAGGCTGTTGGTGTAAACAATAATGGCGTCACAATTACAAGCCCGGTTTATACTTTTAAAACTTTGCCGGTGCTTACCCCAACTCCTTCAAATACACCAACTAATACCTCCACAAACACATCGACTAATACACCCACGAATACGCCGACGGTAACCAACACCCCGACGAATACATCTACCAATACACCAACGAATACCCCGACTAACACTACTACGAACACGCCGACAAATACCGCAACTTCGACCCCAACCAATACGCCCACCAAAACTCCAACGAATACCGCGACGAATACAACCACAAATACCGCAACCAAAACACCCACGAATTCTCCAACCTACAGCCCTACGATTACTCCGACGAACACGCCTACTCGAACCCCAACCAGCACACCAACAAACACGGTTACGAATACCAAAACGAACTCACCAACGAATACTTCTACAAGTACTCTCACCAACACCCCAACAATAACCCCGACCAATACCATTACCAACACGCCTACCAATACTTTCACCAGGACGCCGACAGGAACCCTTACCCAGACACCGACGCCTTTCCCGGCAGGTTCTTACGTTGTGAAATTGAAGAACAATATTTTGGGAGACAATGTGGCTGACGGATCTCCATGGCTACAGTTCGTTAACACTTACACGACTCCCCTATCCCTGAATCAATTGGAAATGCGTTATTGGTTTACTTGCGATTGCACCACTCAGCCCATGCAGGGCACTGTAGATTGGGCGGGAGACCTGACGGTCGGTTCTAATTTAACATCTGATGTGGTGGTTTCTTTTGTTCCGACAACTCAAGGCGGTCAAAACTATTACATGAGTTTCAAATTCATCGGCGGTATTACGGTGAACCCCAATGACATCATTCAAGTGGAAGCCCGGTTTTTTAAGAACGACTTCAGTACGATGTTCCAATCCAACGACTATAGTTACGGCGGTTTTTCCGCCTTCACTTCCTGGAATAAAGTGACCCTTTACCAGAATGGAACTTTAATTTGGGGAACTGAACCGGGCGGGGCCATGCCGGCGATTGCCAGGGCCATAATGGTGGGAAGTTCTGATGAGTTTACCGCCACACCGACCCATACCCCAACCATCACACCTACCGCAACGCCTTCGCAGTTGTTATTGTCCGCGGTGGCCGCGCCCAATATTTCGAAGAACGGGCAACCGGTTCAATTCATGATCAACCTTGGTTCTACGGCGAACATTCATTTGGATCTTTATAGTTTGTTGGGTGAGAAAGTTTATTCCAATAGCTTTGAAGGAACCCCCGGATTAAACACAATCAACTGGCTCTTGAAAAACGATGCCCAATCCCAGGTGGCCAGCGGCCTTTATATCTATGTGATTCAGGTGAGTAACGGTTATGAAGTGACAACGAAAACGGGTAAGGTTGCCATTTTCCATTAATTAAGCGACTCATAATTTTTGGCTACATTGGCTGAGAATATTTCCTTAAAAAATTTGAACAATATAAACACTTGGCAAATTTCCTGAATGCTATAATTCGAAGGTTTTCTGGGTTAAAAATTTAAATTTTAAGGAGGAATTATGGGAACAGTTAGTATTACTGAAATTGAAGCGTCTGATGTAGATGTGACGGTTACTTGGGAAGCTGAATTTAACGTTCAAAACACAGCTCAATTTTATGTCGCGACAAGCCTGCAAAATTTACAAAACGGTGTTTACGTCGGCACAGGCGATGATAGCGGCAACTGCCCTGGAACTATTTTTGAGGCTACTATTCCATCAGCCGCACCTTATTTGGCCGCAGGTACCCAATATTTCGTCATGGCCGCTTGCGACGGTACCAATAGCGCCACGTCATCTTTTACCACGTTGCCAGCCGGGGAACATTTGGGACGTCTTCAATCGACACCCCATATTGTGTTGCCAGGAAAGAATTCAATCCTGAGTGCGATGGTTCGTGACAAAGGAAAGGCGGTGCCGAATGTGCCGGTAACCTTTACCGCGCCCGCAGCGGTGGGGACAATTAATGGTCAGCCCGCAGGGGTGCCTTTTCAAATGAATTCAGACAGCACAGGATCGGTTAAAGTTACCCTGACGGCTGGAACGCAAAAGGGAAGATACTTGATAGAGGTTTCCGCTCAACCCTATTGCGCTGAAACAAAGCATATGCGGGTTGTTGTTAAATAGTACTTGTTAAGCTTTTTTTCTGTTTTAAAAGGCCCATTTCTTCGTATTTGAAATGGGTCTTTTTTTGTCGGTTATGATAAAATTTTGCCACTTATGAAAAGACCGGTTTATTTTCTCTTTTTGATATTTCTTGTCATTCCGTTTATTTTTTTTCTTTTCGCTTTTGTTAACAACCAAGACGCCTGGTCTGTTTTGGGGCAATCAGATTTTATTTCAAGCAATGTTAACGGCCCTTCTAGCATTCCTTCCCTTAGTACGCTTGCCAATCCCTACGCCATTGCAAGTTCTGGAACTACCTTCTTGGTCGCGGATGCTTCAAATAACCGGGTTTTAATTTATAACTCTATCCCCGTGGGAAATGGGGTCGCCGCATCCGGTGTATGGGGTGAAGCCAATGGAAGCGTCACTCAATCCAACGACAATACGGGATCTACGAACGCCCTGGGTTTAAATTCTCCTCAAGGCATTGCCTATAACGGCACTTATTTGTTTGTTGCCGATACCAATAATAACCGGGTTTTGGTCTTCAACGGTATTCCTGCTTCACCCAGCACCAGTCCTAGTTTTGTTTTGGGTCAAGCCAACCTCGCCACTGGCAATGGTGGAACGGCCTCAACGCAATTTAACGGACCCACTGGGTTATATGCCAATAGCAGCTACCTGTATGTGGCAGACACTGCGAACAGTCGTGTTTTTGTTTTTACGCTTCCCATTTCCGGAAATGATCAGGGTCCCGTTTCAGTATTAGGTCAAATTTCCACGTCAAGTTTCGGTTCGGGAAACACCAATACCAGTTTGAACCAACCCCGAGGGGTGTGGGCGGATTCAAGTCATGCCTATGTGGCAGACTCGGGTAATAACCGCGTGTTGGTTTTTGGCCTTCCCTTAACGGGAAGCCCGGCGACCCCGCTAGCTGTGGTTGGACAAAATGGTTATGGGCCAGCGAACGTAGCGGCGAATCAGGCAGGAACCCCCGGGCCCAATACGATGAAAGGGCCGAAGGGTATTTGTTCGGATTCGAGCTCAAATCTTTTCGTCTCAGATACGGGCAATAACCGCATCTTGATTTTTTATCCGATACCTGTCAGCGGTCAAAACGCCTCGGCGATTTCGATCATAGGGCAACTCCCGGGGGGCGGTGTGACTCAGGCTAACCAGGGTGGATCATCTGCTGCAGTCAGCACGCTCTCAAGCCCCATCGGTATGTGGTACAACACAAGCGTCGATCCGGCTTTGTGGGTGGCCGATGAGGCCAACAACCGTGTTTTGTCTTACAACTTAACTCCCACACCAACGAATACACCGACTAATACACCCACGATTATACCGACCAATACCCCCACCAGCACTCCCACCACCAGTTGCGGGCTGGACGTGACCTCGTCGCAAAGTCTTCCTGCGGGTACTTACAATTACTGCGGGGTTACGATTGAGTCCGGTATGACTCTCACGCTCAACGGTCCAACGACTTTCAATGTGACCAACGGCAACTTCGTGGTTAATGGAAACATCACTTCCCTTGCAAACGTTGCGGGGGGCGGCCCGGGAGGACCAGGAACTGGTTCGGGAGGCGGCGGCGGTGGAACGATCGATGCCGGAGGCGGTGGCGGCGGCCATGGCGCCATAGGGGGAACCGGCGGAAATTCGGCGGGAGGACCTACCGCTGGCGGGGTAAGTTACGATAGCGCCACGGCACCCTTTCTCCAGGGAAGCGGCGGCGGTGGCGGCGGCAATGGATCCTCCGGAACGGGTGGAACGGGCGGTAACGGCGGCAGCGCGTTATACGTCGATGTTCAAAGCGCCGGAACCACGGCGGTGATCAACGGTTCGATCGCGGTGAATGGAACGAATGGGACTGCCGGAAGTGGAAGCAGCGGCAGCGGCGGCGGCGGCGGGTCGGGGGGGTCCATCTATATCCAAGCGCCGGTCATCGCGGGTCCAGGAATGCTTTCGACCAAGGGCGGTAACGGCGCAAGCGACGCTCTGGGCACGAATGGCAGCGGCGGCGGCGGGTCGGGCGGGCGAATAAACCTTTGTTATTCGACTAGTTATAATTTTTCGGGTACTTTCAATGTTCTCGGAGGAGGCCCGGGGCCGAGCGGCGCTGTATTAGGACAATCCGGGGGCAATGGTACAGTTGATACTTGTAGTGTTGTCGGCACTCCTACCTTCACGCATACGCCAACGAACACCGCGACCAACACGATTACGAATACGCCAACTCCGACTAGCGCCGTTTGCTATTTGGATATGACTTCTTCACAACTCATAAGTCCAGGCACTTATAACTATTGCGCGGTGACTATCGAGTCGGCCGCGACGATGAATATATCGGGGCCGACAACTTTTAACGTGACCGGCAATTTCGTGGTGATCGGTGGAATCAACATCAGCGCCTCCGGGGCAAATGGCAACTCAGTTAACATCAATATTAACGGCGGCAATTTTGTGATGAATCCCGGAAGCATTGTCTTGGGGAATGACGCTGGTATGCCGGGAGGGGCTTCGGGAACCAGCGCGGGCGGAACTGGCGGCGGCGGAGGAAGCGCTACAGGCGGCGGCGGCGGTGGAGCGCATTTTGGCGGCTCGGGCGGCGCGGGTGGCGGTGGCGGTGGAGCGGGTGGCGCGCCCTATGACAACGCTTCGGCTCCGGTTTCAAGCGGCGCGGGCGGCGGTGGAGGAAACGGTGCGGCGGGTGGTTATGGAGGCGGTTATTTCGCGGTGAGCATCACCGGAGCGGGAAGCGCGACCCTTAATGGAACGATTCTCGCTACAGCTGCTTCTGGCGGAGCTGGCGCGGGTAATGTAAGCGGCGGCGGCGGCGGGGCCGGCGGCGATATTTATATTTTTGCGCCTAGTATTTACGGAACAGGAAACTTAAGTGTAGCTGGCGGTAATGGGGGCAGTTGCACGGGAATCGGCGCGGGCGGCGGCGGCGGCGGCGGCGGAATCATCAACCTTTGCGGTAGTAATAATTACACCGGAACTTTTAACACCGCAGGGGGGACAGGCGGCACGGGTACCAACGCTAGCGGATTTGTGGGTGCGAACGGGGTTGTTTACAATTGTGGAACCGTCGCGGCTCCAACGCCGACATGGACTCCCCAGAATACCTTTACACCCAATCCAACAGATACGCCCCCTTGCGCGCCGGCTTTTGGAACATTTGGTTCAATGACTAGCGTGTTCGGGGCTGGTACCGCCATAGGGGAATCGATCCTCAATGGCACACTATTTCCTTTAAGTGAGGCCGCGACGGTTACTTCGGTGTCGCTCTATCTTAATGTCGCTGATCCCAGTACCCAGTTGAGGTTTGCCGTTTACAGCAACATTGCTGGTCAGGTGGGTTCATTGTTAACCCAGTCCGCGCCTCAGCAGGCTTTTGCCGGTTGGAATACGATTTCGGTTCCCCCCACCGTTTTGGCTTCCGGAAACTACTGGCTTATGTACAACATGATCTCAAATGGGGGTACTAATTATGGATTTAGCTATGCGACACCCACAGGCAACAATCAAGCTTACAATGGCAACTTTCCTTTTGGACCTTTCCCA
>Ga0302281_10003404_pt1 | contig 11056 bp, 6 predicted proteins | sample III_Fen_E1_2_FD_198762 | JGI IMG/M metagenome (GOLD analysis project Ga0302281, IMG submission 198762) | Peat permafrost microbial communities from Stordalen Mire near Abisko, Sweden - III_Fen_E1_2 | ecosystem: Environmental > Terrestrial > Soil > Wetlands > Permafrost | place: Sweden: Abisko...
TCAACGTGCCTTCGCGGTCGACTTTTTTCTTAAGCCGGCGCAGCGCGCGATCCACTGGTTCGCCTTTTTTTAGTTTAATTTCTGTCAAAGGGACTCACTTCCTTTCTCGGGCGAGGCATAACCGCACACGCGGCTGCTCGCGGATAAATTAAATGGATGCGGAGGATAGTTTTTACCGCGCGATTGTCAATGAGCAAAACTACGGCAAATCGCCAGGTTGCAATTGCACCAATCCCTGCTACCATCGCCATTCAAAGCAAGGAAACGAAATGAAGGCAAAACCAGCCATTGACCACGCGCTCAAACAGCAAATCCGCGAACTCATCAAATCCAAGGGCGGCGGCAACAACGAGCAGGAAGTCGCCGACATCATCGAAAACGCCCTCAAACTCCTGACCGACGTGCAGGACACCGGTGATGCGCGCATCATCCGCACCGCAGTTCGGGAGCTGCGATACGCCTTCCGCCTCTTCGCCCCCTACCTCGGCAAGCGCAAGGTGACCATCTTCGGTTCCGCACGCACGCAGCCGGACGCGTTGGAATATCAGCAAGCCGTCGAATTCGGCCGCAAGATCGTCAAGGCCGGCTTCATGGTCATCACCGGAGCCGGCAGCGGCATCATGCAGGCCGGCCACGAAGGTGCAGGCTCGCAAAACAGCTTCGGCGTCAACATCCGCCTGCCGTGGGAGCAAAGCGCCAACCCGATCATCGCCGAGGACAAAAAACTCGTCACCTTCAAATACTTCTTCACGCGCAAGCTCATCTTTATCCGCCATTCGGACGCCATTGTCCTGTTTCCCGGCGGCTTCGGCACTTTCGACGAAGGCTTTGAAGCGCTCACGCTCATGCAGACCGGCAAAAGCCAGCTCCTGCCACTCGTTCTCGTGGACAAACCCGGCGGCACCTATTGGAAAACCTGGGACATCCACATCCGCGAGGAACTTCTCAGCCACAAACTCATTTCGCCCGAAGACTTGAACCTTTACCAGATCACCGACAGCGTGGATGAAGCCGTGAAGATCATCTCGCGCTTCTACCGGAACTTCCATTCCACGCGCTTCGTCAGGGAACTGCTCGTCATCCGCATGAAAACCGCTCCCAACAAATCCGCCCTGGCTGCCATGAACATGGATTTTGCCGACATCGTTGCCAGCGGGAAGATCCAGACCGTCGACCCGACAACCGAGGAGGTGGAACACAACGAGCATCTGGAATTGAAGCGCATCGCCTTCAACTTCAACCGCCACGATTACGGTCGGCTGCGGCAGTTGATTGACGTGTTGAACGGATTGTAAACCCTCGTAACAATCATATGGAGCACAAGCCGTCAACCACTTTGCTCAAACTTTTAACCCGTTTAGTGGTTCATTTGCCAAAACAAAAGGCGAGGCTGTTGGGCCTCGCCTTCAATTGAAATTGGAACTGGCTTAAGCCTTCTTGGCTTCTTCCTTTTTCCAAGTGCGCCGGGGTGCCTTGGTGACGAGTCCTTTTTTGATGGCGGCGGCGGAAACACGGATGTAGCGGACTTCGCCGCTGGGCAGGAGCGCCTTCACGCGCTGCAGGTTCACGTCAAACTTGCGCTTGGTGATGGCGGTGACGTGCGTGCCGATGCCGCCGGATTTCTTGGACTTACCCGAGCGCCAGATGATGCTGCCCTTCATGGGGCGTTTGCCGGTCAATTCACAGATGCGTGACATAAAATTCTTTTGTTAAAAGGCCGCACAGACTACCCGTCGCGCGCGCGAAGGCAAGAACATTTTTTGGAAATTTCTTTGTGTCCGCGCCGCAGATTTGCTCAATTGGCGCGGATGACGCAATCACCCGCAGCGCCGCCGTCCGCGCGGTTCCAACTTTTCAGACTGCACTGGAGCTGGTGGTTCATGATGGCGGTGCTGGTGCTGGTCGCCGCCGTGCGGGTTCGTCTGCTGAATTCCCCCATCGAGCGCGACGAGGGCGAGTATGCCTACGCCGGGCAGCTCATGCTTCAGGGCATCCCGCCCTACGAGCTGGCCTACAACATGAAGTTTCCCGGAACGTATGCGGCGTATGCGGTCATCATGGCCATTTTCGGCGAGACTCCGGCTGGAATCCATTTCGGAATGATCATCGTGACGACGCTGACAGCGTTGATGCTGTTCTGGCTCGGCAAACGGATGCTGGATGCAACGGCGGGCATTGTCGCCTCAACTTTTTACGCGGTGCTGGCGGCAAGTCCCTCAATGCTCGGTCTGGCGGGTCATGCGACGCAGTTCGCCGCGTTTTTTGCGACCGCCGGTCTGTGCGTGATGTGGCTGGCGCGGCAAAGCTCAAGCGGGCTTGCGATGGCTGCGGCGGCGGGAATTTTGTTCGGCACGGCGATCCTGATGAAGCAGCACGCGGCGTTTATCGCGCTGTGGGCGGCGATTGCTTTTGCCGGAACGTGTATTCGCAAAAGGGAAATTTCCGCCGGCCAAAAATTCCGGCTGGTTGCTGCGTTCGGCGCGGGGATTGTTCTGCCGTTCGGTTTGTGCTGCCTGATTCTCTGGCGGGCGGGAGTTTTCGGAAATTTCTGGTTCTGGACGGTTCAATATGCGCGGCAATATGCCTCCATCACGGCTGCAATCGTTCCGCTCGCAAAGCTTCCGCAAGTTTTCTTGTATCATTTCAACGAGGCGATTTCGGATTTCGCGCTGCTGTGGCTGGTTCCCGTGGCCGGGCTGGCAACCATCTGGCTCGATGTGAGGCTGGACGGATTGCGGCTTTGGCTGCTGGGGTTCTCCGTGGCGGCGACGGCGACGGTGTTCCCCGGATTTTATTTTCGTCCGCATTATTTTCTGCTGATGCTCCCGGCACTGGCGCTGCTGGCCGGTTGCGGGGTGAGCGGCGCGGGACATCTCTGGCGTCAGCGCGCGGAGGGAAAGTCCAAGCTCGGCGACTGGCCGGTCGGAGTTTTCGCATTGGTTCTGGCTGTCGCCATCTTGGAAGACCCGGATGTCTGGTTCGTGCTGACGCCGTTGCAGGTGGAGACAAGGCTCTACGGCGTCCGGCCTTTTTCCGCGTCGGCGGCCATCGCGGGCTACATCCGGGACAATTCCGCGCCGGATGCGCGCGTGGCCGTGCTGGGTTCGGAGCCGGAAATTTATTTTCTTTCCCACCGCCGCTCGGCGACCGGCTACATTTACACTTACGCGCTCATGGAGCCGCAGCCGTTCGCCCGGAAGATGCAGGATCAAATGATCCGTGAAATTGAAGGAGCCGCGCCGGAATTTGTCGTCTTCGAGGACGACCGCATCTGGGAACGGCGCGCGAACTCGGACCCGGCGATTTTTAACTGGTGGGATTCCTACCGGACCAACTACGCCCGCGTGGGGCTTGCAGACATGACATCGCCGGTTGACGTGGAATACCGCTGGGGTGCGGACGCCGTGAAATATGGCGGGATGCAGGGCGCGGGGCTGGAGGTTTTCCGCAGATTGCGGGCGCATGAATAAGTTCTTCCAGAAAAATTCGCGATTGCTCGCCTGGGCCGCCGCCGTCCTGATGAGCGCGGTCGCCGTGCAGCTGCACTTTGTATTTCTTACAAACGCCGGCGGTCTTTGGCGCGACGAGGTCGGCCTGGTGAACATCGCGGCGCTGCCGTCGGTGAAGGAGATTTTTTACGCGCTGCTGCACGACCATTGCCCGATCATTTATCCGCTCGTCCTGCGGTCGTGGATGGCGCTTTGGCACACGGACCTGGGCCTGCGCACATTCGGGCTGTGCATCGGCTTGATCCTGGCGGCGTCTTTTTGGGCGGCCAGCCGGATGATGGGAAAGGGATTGCCGCTGTTTACACTGGCAATCGTCGCGCTGAACCCGACGGTGATCCATTACGGCGATTCAATGCGCGCCTACGCTCTCGGGATGGCGTTCATCATGATGACGATGGGGTTGGTCTGGCGCTTTATTGAAGTGCCGAACCTGCGGCGCGGATTGCTGGCAGGATTTGCCGCGGTCATCAGCGTGCAGACGCTTTACCAGAACGCTTTTTTCCTGCTGGCGATTTGTGTCGCGGGAATGGTCGCGTCATTCCGGCAACGGCAGCAAAAGAAGGCGGCGTGGATTCTGGCAATTGGATTTGTGGCGGCTCTTTCATTGGTTCCTTACATCAACCCGATTCGCCAGGCGCAATCGTGGTGGATTGTCACGCAGCCCGGCGTGAGCCTGAATGATTCAATGGGCCACCTTCACGAAATGGCGGGGACAATCTTCGGCGTATGGGTGGCGGTGATGGCACTTGCCGCGAGCTTCGGCATCAGCCGGATATTTGCAAGACTGCGGCAGCATGATGAGCGCGACCAACAGGACTTGCCGGTCTTTGGCGGTGTGACGCTGGTGCTTGGCGCAATCGGTTTTGGCGTGTTTATAAAACTGTCCGGCCTGCAAACACAGGTCTGGTATTACATCCCGTTGTTCTGCTTCACGACGATTTGCTGCGACGTGGTTTTCGCGCGGGCATTTCCTGTCGCGCGGATTGGCATGCTGGCTGTTGCAGTCGCGGCTTTGATGATTTCTCCATCGGCATACTCAACTTTGCGATGGCGGCAAACCAACGGCGACCTGATCGCCGCGTATGTTTCAAAAAACGCCGGTCCGGACGATTTGATCGTCGTCCATCCCTGGTATTACGGACTGACATTCGCCTATTATTATAATGGCCCGGCAAAGTGGACGACTTTTCCGCCTATCGCAGATTATCGTTTTCATCGCTACGATTTGATCAAGGAGCAGCTTCAAACGCCCAAAGCCATCGAGCCCGTCCTGCAACAGGCTGAAAAAGCTCTGCGCAGCGGCCATCGCATTTGGATCGTCGGGCAAATTCCGATGCCAAATCCTGACGAACCAAATCCCGGTGATCCGCCGCCGGCCCCCGGCACTTTGGGCTGGGGCGACCCGCCTTATACGGTCGCTTGGGGCAAAGAATTCGGCTATTTCCTAGTCCATCATGCCACCAATTTCACGCGGGTCGTTGACCGCTCAACCAATTCAATCCCGATCAACCCGATGGAAAAAATGGATCTTTCGACAGCCGGCGGCTGGAAAACAAACCCGCCTTGAACCATCTGCCTCTTGACGAAGTCACAAGCGGCTGCGAACTTTCCAGCGCTTGGCGCAAAACGAATCCTCGTCGGCGACAGGCAGCTTGTTCGCTGACATCGCAAAAGCTCCCGCCGTGCAATCCCTCGTGCGGATGCTGGAGAATGGCGGAGCGTTGTCTTGCGCCGGAATCTGCGCATCCGCACAACCGTTTTTTGCCGCGCTCGTTTCAAGACTTCTTCCGCAACGGCCGGTTGTTGTCGTCACCGGAAATCTGAAAGAACAGGAAAGTTTCCAGCAAGACCTGGAAACATGGCTGACCAGCTCAGGGTTCGGAGTTCAAAGCACAAAAAAGGCCGGCGCGACAACCTCCACTCCCGGCTCAGAACCGGAATCTCTGAATTTGTTTTTCCCCGCCTGGGAAATTCTTCCGCATGAAGGCAAGCTCCCGCACGCCGATGTCATCAGCGACCGGCTGCAAACGCTCGTCGCCCTGTCTGCTCTTTCAACTTTCAACTCTCAACCCTCAACCCTGCTCGTCACAAGTGTCACGGCGCTGCTGCAAAAAACCTTTCCGCCGGGTGAAATCCAAAAGCGCACCCGCACGCTTCAACGCGGCGATAAAATCGCCCCGTTGGATCTGATTGAATGGCTTGAAGAACAAGGCTACGAACCGGAAGCCCAGGTTTCCCAGAAGGGCGAAATCGCCCTGCGCGGCGGCATCCTGGACGTTTTTCCGCCCGTCAATCCTTGGCCGGTGCGGTTGGAGTTTTTCGGCGACGAGCTGGAATCGCTGCGCGAGTTCGATCCGCTCACGCAGATGTCCCGCGACGAGATTTCAAACATCATTTTGCCGCCCGCCGGTGAACTGGGAATTTTGCGGCAAATGCAGCAGGCAAAAACGACCGGCAATGGAACGGCGCTTGCCACGCTTCTTGATTACCTGCCGGGCAAAACAATTTTCCTGCTTTGCGGGCCGGAACAAATTTCAGCCGCCGCCGAAATTTACGCGCAGGAAGTTCCCGCGAACGATCCGTTCTTCATTTCCTGGCCGGACTTCCTGGCGGAATTGAACCGGCGAGGTCTTTCGTCGGTCGAAATTTCCGCAGACAGGGAGACTGATGAAGGCCGCCGCCAAGCCCAAATCGAGAACATCAGATTTGATTCGCTCGACGCCTTTCGGCCACTGGCCGAGCGGGCGCCGGAACCGCAGATTGCCGGGATGCAGCGCCGTGATTTTTTTAACCAGTTGCATCGCTGGCTCCGGCAAAATTATTCCGTTCATGTTTTCTGCTACAACGACGGCGAACGACGGCGGTTTGAGGAAATCTGGCGGGAAATGGGTTTTGACAATTCAAAGTCCAAAGTCCCAAACCCAAATTCATCCGATGGCGCACCACCTTGGGCCTTGGATCCCGGGCTTTGGGTTCATCTCGGCTCGCTCGCTCGCGGCTTTCTGTGCGACGACGCGAAGCTGGTTGCCGTCACCGACGCGGAGATTTTTGGCCGTTACAAAATCCAGCGGCCCCGCCGCCAGAAATCTTTGCATGCGCTCGCGACTCGTTCGGCGCTGGACATTGATTTCACGGACTTGGAAGAAGGCGATCTCGTTGTTCATCTGCAGCATGGCATCGGAAAATTTCTCGGCCTGAAGGATTTGCCGGCGACTTCCGTCTCAACGCTGCAACGTTTCACCTCCGCGGCGAACCCCGTTACCGAATGTCTCGTCATCGAATACGCGCCGGGAGATCCCTCGAACGAACCGCCCAAGCTTTACGTTCCCGTCAGCGAGGCACATCTCGTCGGCAAATACGTCGGCGCCGGCAAGGTGAATCCTCCGCTCAACACACTCGGCGGCACGCGCTGGGCCAGGGCAAAGGAGCAGACCGAACGCGCCGTGCGCGACATCGCCTCCGAGATGCTCCGCATCCAGGCCGTGCGCGAGACGCAAGTCGGACATGCGTTCAAGCCTGACACTCAATGGCAGCGCGAATTTGAAGACGCCTTCATCTACGAGGAAACGCCCGACCAAATTACCGCGATCGCCGAGACGAAATCCGATCTGGAACGCGACAAGCCGATGGATCGCTTGATATGCGGCGACGTCGGCTTTGGCAAAACGGAGGTCGCCATCCGCGCGGCGTTCAAGACCGTGATGGATGGAAAACAGGTTGCCATCCTCGTGCCCACAACCGTTTTGGCCCAGCAGCATTTCAACAACTTCCGCGAACGCATGGCCGACTATCCCGTCCGCATCGAATTGCTTTCGCGCTATCGCACGCGGCGCGAGCAGGACCTGGTGGTGAAAAATCTGGCGGGCGGCGCGGTGGACATCGTCATCGGCACGCACCGCATCGTGCAGGACGACATCGCGTTCAAAGACCTCGGCCTCGTGGTGATCGACGAGGAGCAGCGCTTCGGCGTGCTGCACAAGGAAAAGTTCAAGCGCCTGCGCACGATGGTGGACGTGCTCACGCTGAGCGCCACGCCCATTCCCCGCACGCTTTACCTCGCGCTCACCGGCGCGCGCGACATGAGCACGATTCAAACGCCCCCGCACGACCGCCTGCCGGTCGAGACAATTGCCACGCAATACGACGAGCGCCTCATCCGCGACGCCATCCAGCGCGAACTCGCCCGCGGCGGACAGGTCTTCTTCCTGCACAACCGCGTGACCACCATCGAGACCATGCGCTCCAAGCTGCAATCCCTCGTGCCGCACGCGCGGATTGTCGTGGGCCACGGCCAGATGAACTCCGACGACCTCGAGGAAGTCATGACCACCTTCGTCAACGGCGGGGCCGACGTCCTTCTTTCCACGACCATCATCGAGAGCGGCCTCGATATTCCCAACGCGAACACCATCATCATCGACCGCGCCGACCGCTTCGGCCTTAGCGACCTCTACCAGCTGCGCGGACGCGTCGGGCGCTACAAGCACCAGGCCTACGCGTATCTGCTTCTGCCGCGCCACGCCAGCCTGCTCACCGACGTCCGCAAACGCATCAGCGCCATGAAGCAATACTCCACGCTCGGCAGCGGTTTCAAGATCGCCATGCGCGACCTGGAGATTCGCGGCGCGGGCAACCTGCTCGGCTCCGAACAAAGCGGCCACATCACCGCCGTCGGATTCGAGCTTTACTGCCAGCTCCTCAAGCAAAGCGTCTCGTCGCTGAAAGGCGAGAAGGTCAAACCGCGCGTTGACGTCCACGTCGCGCTGGATTTTCTAAACGATTCAGCAGTCCGTAGTCAGTCGGCAGCAGCTACTGACCACGAACCACTGACTGCCGACCTGCCCCACAACTACGTCACCGAGCCGCATCATCGCATCGAGATTTACCGCAAGCTCGCGCAGGCCACCGACAAGCCCGCGCTGCTTGCCTTGCAGAAGGAATTGCGCGACCGCTTCGGCCCCCTGCCGCCGCCGGTGGACTTGCTGCTGGCCGTGGGCGAACTCAAGATTCTCGCCAGCGAAAAGGCCGTCACCAGCATCGAAGTCGAGGAGGACAAATTAAAGATCACGCGCCACAACGATTTCATCACGCTTGGCGGCAAGTTCCCGCGCCTCACGAAAAAGGACGCCAAGGGGCGGCTCAAGGAAATCAAACGCCTGCTGCTCGCCATCTGACCCGGCCACGGCAGCAACGCCCTCCGCACCCGCAGTCTCGCAATTCAGACGCAGCGCAACCACATCCCCAATTGCAGCAACCACCCCTGCCCGGCCAGCAACGGCATTGGCCAAAGGCGCAACGCACTTGCCACGCGCTGCCATTTGAGGACAATCCCCGCCCCCAAAAGCGAAACCCCAGAAATTGGCCTTCACAACCTGTCCACTGCCCTCCGACAGCCTGCCAAGGCAAAGTATAAGACCAAAAGTGCATGCTTCTGTCCGCCAAGCCCGTTGCTGGACGTTCCAAGCCCGTTGCTCCGCTCGCCAAGGCCGTTGCTTCACGCGCCAAGGCCGTTGCTTCACGCGCCAAGGCCGTTGCTTCACGCGCCAAGGCCGTTGCTTCGCTCGCCAAGGTCGTTGCTGCACGCGCCAAGGCCGTTGCTACCGTCGCCAAGGCCGTTGGTGGTGATTCCAAGCCAAACAACCTGCTTTCCAAGCTGGTTGTCCTCGTTTTAAAGCCGTTTCAATAGAATTGTGGCCGACAAGCCGGATTGAGTTGATCGGCTGGCGCGCCAGCGTCTTGGACTGCGGCAGCCTCCTGCCGCTTTTGCATCGCCAGTCCTGCCGGGAGAAAAGCGGTAGAGGGCTGCCGCAGTCCAAAACCTCGCGGAACTTTTCCAGGCGCGCTGGCAAATCACGGCTGCAAGTTCATTGAAACCGCCATGGAGCGCGGAGGTGCCGGTTACGGACTCAATATGAAGCCTGCGGAGAACGGAGTTGGCCTCAATTGAAGCGTTTCGCCGGTTCAGAAGTCTGGGATGGCGGTCAATCCGTGCGAAGGTCAGGCCGATCCGTAGCCGGCAATCTTCATCCACACCGTTTTCAAATACGCCGGCTCGGCGCGGTTGACGGGGAAGTCCGGCGGTTGCGGGACGTAATGCCGCTGCAGAATCTTCCGGCCGGCCGCCTGGATGGCCGATTCCACGGTGGCAAGAAATTCTTCCGGCGGCCAGTCTGCGGCGTTGGTGGAGGCCAGCAGCACGCCGCCCGGTTCGAGCACGCGGAGCGCGACGGTGACCAGCCGGGTGTAATCCCGTTTGACGCTGAAGGTGCCGTGTTCCTTGGATTGTGAAAATGTGGGCGGGTCCAGCACCACGGTGCGGAACCGGAGGCTTTTTTTGGCGAACCGGCGCATCCAGTCCATGGCATCGCCGTAAATGAACTGGTGGTTCGAGGTGTCGAGGCCGTTGAGCGTGAAGTTGCGCCTGCCCCAGTCGAGATACTTTTTCGAGAGGTCTATGCTTATGGTCGCCACCCCGGCCCTGGCCGCCGCCAGCGAGAAGCCGCAGGTGTAGGAGAAGCAGTTTAGAAGCTGGAAGCTGGAAGCTGGAAGCTGGGCCAAAGAGAAGTCGGCGGCGATGTGGATCGTGGGCGTGAGCAGGCGGCGGCGGTTGTCGCGCTGGTCGAGAAAGAGGCCGACGGAGTAGCCTTCGCTGAAACTCATCTCGTAGCGGATGCCGTTCTCCCGGATCTCGAAGCGTTCGGGCGCGGCGGTGCCGGAGACAAGCTGTGGGGACGCCTCGGCGGTGGTGGAACGGCGGACCTGGCGGGAGAGGATTTTGTGATAAACGCCGCGTGCGTTGAAAATTTTGGCGAGCCGCGACAATTCCTCCTGCTGCGTGGCGCTCAAAATGGTTTCGGACTGGGAGAGCAGGTAGTCGCCGAGCTTTTCAACGTACCAGCCCGGCCAGCCGTCGCCCGCGCCGTGAATCAGGCGGCAGGCGTCCGTCGCGTCCGGCTCGATGATGGCGGCGCGCAGGCCGAGGCGCGGGTCGGCGTGGAAATTGGCGGGCGCGCAAAACCTCACCGGCTCGCCGCCAAGGGGATGGGCGAAGGAAATTTCCGCCGCGTGCAGGAAGACGCGCGTGGATGCGGTGCCGCCATACAGGGTGTCGCCAAGAATCGGAAAGCCGCTCTCGGCCGCGTGGACGCGGATCTGGTGCGTGCGTCCGGTGAGCGGGTAAGCTTCCACGGTTCGGAGTCCCGGCATTGGCCCCGCCAGGCCGCCTGAAGGCTGCACTGCAAACCTGGTCTCGGCGGGTTCGCCGCCGGGGCCGCTGGCGTATTTCTCACCTGCGCGGGCGAGCGAAGATTTCACGGTGAATTCCTTTTCCGGCACGGCGCGGTCGGTGAGCAGCAGGTATTTTTTGTGAACGCGGCGGTCGGTGAACTGTTCCGTGAGGGATTTGTTGGCGAGGGGTGTTTTGCCGAAGACCAGGAGACCGCTGGTTTCCTTGTCGAGCCTGTGAACGATGGCGAGCGTGGCCCAGCGCGGTTCGCGATGCTTCAACCAGTCGTAAATGCCTTCGCCGGCGTAGGGCGAAGGGGCGT
>Ga0302281_10003408_pt1 | contig 11047 bp, 10 predicted proteins | sample III_Fen_E1_2_FD_198762 | JGI IMG/M metagenome (GOLD analysis project Ga0302281, IMG submission 198762) | Peat permafrost microbial communities from Stordalen Mire near Abisko, Sweden - III_Fen_E1_2 | ecosystem: Environmental > Terrestrial > Soil > Wetlands > Permafrost | place: Sweden: Abisko...
TTCCGCTCCTTGTCGGTCATCACCGGCAGATCAAACATGGCCATCAACCAGCCCATACTAAAAGGCGAATTGTTCATTTAACCTCACCTCACCCTGACCCTCTCCCCTCCTGACAGGAGCGGAGAGGGGAAATTAATTTGCCGCCAGCAGCGGCAGTTCCGGCACCCAGAACGGTTGCACGGAATTTTCTTCATACGCCCGCGCCAGCGAATTGGCCGAGGCCTCAATCGCATCCATCAATTTCAGCGTGTAAGCCTGATGCTGCACGCGCCGCTCGCGCAATTCCGTGCCGACTTTTTTTGACCACGCTTTCATGGAAACATCCGGCTCCAGCATGAACTCCGCGAGCATCAATTCCACCGCCGGACGAAACGCCTCCATCAAGTCATACACCAGCGGTTCGGACCGGAAACGCGGCTTGTGAAACACGCCCAGTTGCGGCAGCAGTCCATGCACCAGCAGGCCGCGATGGCACAACGCCGACAGCACCGCGTAGCCGTAATTGAGCATCTGGTTCGGCGCGGTGTCCTCCTTGCGGTCGCGCCGGCTGGCCGACCAGCCGATGGCCGGAAAATACAACTGCCAGTAACGCCGCGCGCAATTGCCCTCGTCAAACACCTCCTGCTTGAGCGCCAGTTCCAGGTGCGGCGAGCGAAGCTGCTTGTGCTGCAACACGCGCGACTGGTTGAGCGTCTTGCCGCGCAACATTTCATGCCAGAGTTTTTCATTCAGGCGCTTGGGCTTGGCCGTCTGGTTTTGAAACGTCTTCAAATCCACCGTCCGCGCCAGCGGCACCGTCCAGCCGCAGGGCTGATATCGCTCGTCGCAATGCAGCACGATGGCATCCGTCTCCAGCAGGCCGGAAATAAAATTGGAGGTGAGCGTCACCCCGCGCGCCGCGATGATCACCGCCCGGACATCATCCAACGGCAACCGCCGCTCCGGCTGGTCATTCGCCTTGCAGGTGATGAAACCACGTTCCCGACCCAAAATCGCGCCATGCTGGAAAACGTGGAGAATGTGGTGGCTCATATTTTTAGTTAATCTGCGCGAGTGAAACCGGCGGCAAGAAATTTACCCAAGCTAATCTCCGGACTTTTCTCTCCGCCCGCGCTGGTTACCTGCGCCCGGCCTTGGCCATCTTTCTTGATGGTGTTCAATTGATATGTTCCCGGTTCAAGCGTCACAACTCCGTGAACTACAGGCTTGTCCAGTTTGACTAAGCATAAGCTTTGGTAGAAACCAATAACGCGGATGCCTTCACCTCTGGCTTCAATCTCCGCTTTTACTTTCGCAATGGAATCAAACACTCGCACGACCTCCACGCGTGGTTTGCCTTTGGCATCCAGATAAACAAACTGGCCGAGGTGACCTTCTTTCCGGGTGCGGAAAGCACCGGAGCCATCTTTCGACATATCCTTGAATTCAGACGGGGCTTCCTTGCGGTTTTGCAAAACCTTTAAAACTTTGATTCCACGCATGGAATCCAATTCACCTTTTTCAAACTTGTAACAAAACGCATCCCAAGCAAATTTGTCCGGAGAAGTAGCGATGAATTTTAAGAGTTCCAGTTTTATGCGCTCATCACGCACATCTTTGATTTGGGTTGCCGCATAGGTCAAGTTGAAGACCGGTTTCTGCTGTTCAGACTTGTAAGCCAAGTCACGAAGCAGACTCCGTTGCACCATCATGGTTCCGTTATCACGCTGGCCGTAAGCCATGTCAGCGAGGCCGGGCTGCTCAAAAGCAAGATAACGCGGGTTGACTTTGGCAATGGAATCATCAAACAGCTTTCGGATTTTTTCGTAATCCTCCCGGCCATTGGCATCTCGGAATTCGGCGGAAAACCGGAAAAATCCTTCTTTTCCCAAATCGCGCGCCCATTGTGGGATGAACGTAAGCACCATCGCATCGAGCGCATGATGGCGTTTGTCCGCTCGGTTCTTGAGTTTTTTGGCGAAGGCTTCTATGTCGGTGTCTTTTTTGTAAAGGAGCTTGTCGAGGCCGTATTTCCGTCGCACACGCGCAGTCAGCCCGCCGGAAACCACAATGACGCGCTTCTTCCGGTTCTGGTCGTAGCCATTCGTCCAGCCAAAGCGGAGGTTGACGATGGTTTGCGCCAGCTTGGAAACCCAAGCAGTCTCTGCCAGCGCGGTGTAGCGCTCAACCAAATCGGGCGCGTCTTCGCGCGTGAGCAGTTGGACTTTTTTATTCCGCAAAGCAGTGGAGCGGGCTTCAACACGTTTGACGTAAGCATCCCAACCGTCTTTTCCATGCAACAATGCAAATGGAGTCAGTTTACCTTTTTCCTTTGTATGATTTATGTCATGGAACGTAAGCGCGTAATTGACTACTGCGTCTGGCCCGCCAAGCGAGCGTGGCACAATATGATCAATCTCGTATGTGTCGAGTTGAGTTTCAGATAATGGCTTGCCGGTATATAAACAGATGCACCCTTGTGCTTTGAACAATTCATAACGCAATCCCGATGACCTGGACTCAAGGCCGAGTTTCGCTGCTTCTTCTTTTGCTTTTTTACGGTCATCTTCCCGTCCCTTTTGAAAACTCTGCAATTCTCGTTTTGCCTTTTCACCCATGAAATCTTCGCGCACAAATTCCAGCACGATGGCGTCCGGGACACCAAAGCTGGGGATGTTTTCTTTCTCATCACCGTCTTGAAGTTTTTGGAGGCGCTTGTCAAAAACCCCAAGCCGATGCCTCACGATGGGGTCGTTGATGGTGCCGAGCAGTTCACGGATGGCGGCGTCCGCATCCAGTTTATCGCCCTTCGTATGGCGTTGCTGAAGGGCGTCAAGTGTCTGTGACGGGATGAAAATATTTTTCCAAGAATCTTCGGTGGCGTTGTCGCGCCGCATCTGGAGCAAGAAGTTAAGCTCTGAAATCAACAGTCCGCGTTTGCGATTCTCCGTGTCTTCCTGTTCGCGCTGTTTTTTATCCACTGCCACCGAGTCATTAAACAGGCACAGCGGCTTGCCGGGCGACGAACCCAAATCACCCAGTAATTCAGCTTCGCGTTGAACCAACCGGGCATGAAATACCGAAGGCGCTTGGCCGGATAAAATGAGTTCCTTGATAATCCGCAGCGCCACCCGCGAATAGCCGCTGCGGCCGGATGGCCGGGGGGCTTTGACCTCCTCATGTCCGGGCATGGGGCGCAATATGTTTTGATCCACGGCGGTCTTGGCTTTTTTCCATTCCGCCTTGGCGGCTTTGAAAAGCGCCTGCAAATTTTCCGGAAATTCCAATGCAGTTTTCCCCTTGGAATCCGCCACGGCACGGAGGAGCCAGACGGATTCTTCATCGGTTAGCGCGCGGCTGGCACCACCACTGCCCGCAGTGAAAAGTTTAATTTTGCGGAGAAATTCCGATTCGGCGGCAATGTCTTTCCAGTCCGATTTATTGAGACCAAAACGGGCGGCTACTTTTGTCGGCCATTCCTTGATCAATTCTCCATCTGGCGTGACTAGGTTCAAAGCCTTGAGTTGACGATGAGCATAGGCGAAAACGTCCTTGAGTTCCTCAACGGTAATTTTCCGCTGTCCGGCTACCGGATCAGCCACCAGCAGATTTTTCAATTTCAGCAGCAAGGTGACTTCGGTGGCCAGCAGCGACTCTGGAATGAGCTTGCCGGTGATGCCGCCATTTTTGCCGGCCTCAAGGCGCACATCCACTTTGCAGACGTGGTAGCGGGGAATCAGTGTGCAGTCGTTGAGGATACGATTGTCAAAACTGGGGGTTTTTTGACCCAGTGCCGCCATCCATTCTTCGTAACTGCCGCGATGCAGTCCGGCCTGCTCGCGTTGCTGGAGAAATGCCTCGAATGAACTTTCGTCCGGTTGTCCCGCCGGACCATCGCATAAAAATTCGCCGAAAGTTTTGGCGTGGACGGTATAGGTTTTTTCCGCGCCGGTGACCGGATGCCGAACTTTCCAACCGCTGCGCTGCCAGCCGACAAACGCCTCGCGTATTTGCGGCAAAAGCACTGCCGCTTGATCACCGAGTCTGACCAATTCGGCACGGACATCTATGCGGTCAAAACGGACATTGCGCGTGCTGTTGGCACGATGATTGGGACGCGCCAGCACTTTGTCGGATTCCGCCGGATTCCAAAGCCCCATTTTCCAAGCATCATAATAGCAAGGCGGGACAAAGTAATAATCATCTGGCAACCGTAGATTTTTTTTGGCGGCTGCACTCAGCTGCATCCCGACAAAAAACGGCAGGTTTTGTTTTTGAAGGCCGCGCTTGAAATCAGGCCATCTGCCGACGGCATCACGATAGCGGGGATCGGCCTGCTGAAGTTTTTTCTCCTCCTCCTGTTCCAGTTCTTTTGCAGACTTACCTTGTTTCCGGGCTTCTTTAGTAGCCCAAGGAACTGTTCCGTAACCCCGACACTGAATCGCTGCGCGAAGCGCTTTATAAATTTGCCAATCTTTCAGGGCTGAATCGCCGTTCAGTAATTTTATTCGTAGCAAAGCAGACGTGTAGCAAATGTCAAAATCTTCCGAGGTGGCGGCGGGAGCGCCGTCGTTTTCAGCCCGTCCGTTGGGATAGACATTTTTTTCCTGCGAACCAGTTTTGCCATCGCGTCTGAATTCAGCCGGGGCAAACTCCCGTTCCAATTGATAATCCGCCGGGTGCTTAAGTTCCCACTTTTTTGTTTCTGGATTCTGCCAGACTTCGCGCGGACGCAGAACTGTCAGCTTAACCGCTGCCCATACTATTTCCAGCCAGCGTTCGCGCTCATGGTGCGCCTCACGAGTTTTTAGCGCACGGTAGCGATTGGCTGGCGTTCCAGAATCCTTTGCCGGCCCACGTCGGGCAAGTTTCCCCGGGATGAGCAAAGATTCTCCATGCTCAAATTCGTTGCCGCGTCGCACCGCCTCGCCGATGGAGCCTTTGCCCAGGTCAAACGCCCAGACAGTTTCATTTGAAGCCGGTTCCGGTTTTTTATTCAGGACGTAATCTTTCATAGCCAATCCACGTTTCCAGTTTTCCCGCTGGGGAGTTGAAGCGATGCTACGCCGATGTTCCGGCAGGTCAATGGAAAATGTAAAATCTGAAATTTTGAAATTTGAAGCTAAAACCATAATGATTGCTCGTTTCCACATTGAAAAGCACCTGCCGCTTTGACGGGTGAGTCGCGCTTCACTAAATACTGCACCACTGTCTCACAGCAGTTGGAATTACTGAATTGTAGTGCCCATATTAACGGCGTTCATTGTTTTCGCCAATTGGCGAAAATGCAATATTCACCAGCACCTCATAGCTAAACATTCTAATTCCAGTTCCCCACGCCCACACCACTACCCAAGCAACCATTCACAGCCTCAATCTAAAAGCAATGAACAGATGCCAGAACAGTGATGTGAGCGTGGGGGAGTTGAAAGGGTGTGGTGCTTTAGGCCAGCTCCACTTTTAGCCAGTCGTTTTTAGCTAGACGACAAAACTCAGTTCCGGCGATGATTCCTACACGCCAGTTTTTCCCTATTGCAGTTGAGGCTATTTTTCCAGCCCGGCATTTTCCTAATCTCGATCAAAATATCCGGTCCCATGTAGTCCAGAATCTTCACCGCCAATCTCTGCTTAAAATACCGAATTGATGACGGATCGATACCCAATGCCCGCCCAACTTCAGACCCGTTCAAACCCATCAACAAACCTTCGACGACACTTTTTTCCCTGTCCGTTAAACTTGCCATGAAAACCGCCCAATCAATTTTTCTTGCAGCTTTTTGTCCAGGGTCTTCGTCGTCAGTGCTAAACACATCGCTGACGCTGAATTCCTCTCCCAACTCTGCCACATCAACCGGCTCATCAAGGCTCGTCGTGGTTGATCTGCCATGGAGTTGTGTGCCGGTTCCAAGAGCATCAGCATTTGAACTGCCATGACTACGACGGCCACTTTTCATGTGCAGGATAGTGTAGTAGGCGATGTTTCCTGGCGTGACTTTCTTGTTCGCTTTCTCGCAGTTGTCCAGGAGTTTGGCGGCGATACAGATTGAGTCTTGAACCAGCTCCTCGGCATCTTCGTAGCCGATCTGTCTTACGTTCCTTGGGATTGCTGAACGGAGCCTGGGGACAACTTCTTCCTGCAATATCCAGCCTGCTTGCGGGGACATAATATTTCCTTTTTGTAGGGGAGGGATGTAAAACGAAACAGCCCCTTGAACTGAATCAAGGGGCTGGACGTAGTGATTTTGTCGAAGCAACTGAAAGCTACTCCGTCACCAATATATTATCCCACAAAAGGAGGAGATTGGTCATCAACTACAATTAAGCAGTCAATAACCGGTTCTTCCGAAAAGTTTGTGTCTGAAACAGGAGATTTGGCAGCATGAGACATGAGTCAAAGTTTGTTGTATCATGCGTTTGGAGTGCGGGAAGGATACGAATATGTCGAGACGTCATACCAAGACGGCTGCGTCCGGTTTGTGCTGGCCGTGAAGCCGGATTGGATCAAATGTCCGGCCTGCGGCGGGCAGGACATCGTCCGCAAGGGGCGGCGATACCGGGAACTGCAAACCGTGCCCATCGGGCTCAAGCCGGTGTTTCTGGTGACGGAAGTGCCCAAATGCGAGTGTGCGGCCTGCGGCAAACGCTTCGAGGCCGCCCCCCCTTTGCCCCGGCCTATGTCCGCTACACCCGCCGGCTCCAGGCGTTTGTCGAAGCCCTCGCGGGCCGGATGACCCTCAGCGATCTCGCCGCCCTGACGGGGTTGAGTTGGAATACGGTCAAGGACATCGTCAAGGCGCGGCTGGAAAAGGACTATGGGCATCCCCGTTTGAAGGAACTCAAGCGGCTGTCCATTGATGAGATTTATGTCGGGCGGCGGAAGAAGTTTTACACGCTGGTCATTGACCTGGACACCGGACGGGTGGTCTGGGTGGCGCATGGACGCGGTGGTGACAGTTTGCGGAAGTTCTGGCGGGCATTGCGTTTGAGCAAGGCCCGGATTGAGGCGGTGAGCATGGACATGAGTCCGGCGTATTGGTCGGCGGTGCTCGAACACCTGCCGGAGGCGGCCATTGTGTTCGACCGCTTCCACATCACCAAGCTGGTCAACGAAAAGCTCGACGACCTGCGGCGGGAGATGGTGCGGGAAGCCACCGGCCCGATGCAGCAGACCGTCAAGGGCGTGCGCTACCTGCTGCTGATGCGCCGGGACAACGTGGACGCGAACCGGCTGCCCCAATTGCAGGCGGCGCTCAAACACAACGAACCGTTGAACACCGGCTACCTGTTGAAGGAGGCGTTGGGGCTGCTGTGGGAACAGCCCAGTTATGCGCAGATGAAATCCTATCTTCACCAGTGGTGCGCTTGGGCGATGGAATCGGGCGTGCGCCAGATGCAACAGTTGGGCAAGACCCTGCTGGGCCACGCCAGCGGCATCCTCGCCTGGTGGCAACACCGCATCAGTAACGGACGCATGGAAGGCATCAACAACAAAATCAAAACCCTCCGCCGCCAAACCTATGGCCTCCGCGACGAACGCTTCTTCACCCTCAAACTGTATTCGCTCCATCATTCAAGACTCACACTTCTCGGATGAACCCAATAACCAGTCCCCTCCCACCCCAAGATTAGCACGAATCGTTGGCCTTAAAGACCAAGCCTCGGATTCAATTTATTATACCCTTGTTTGAAGGGGTTTGGAGGGAAGGGGGCTAACAAAGACATGTATAACAAGGATTTCTTAAGGCGCGAATTGACGAGGAATAGAGCCCCTTTATTTATTTATTATTGAGTTCATCCAAACCCTTTTGAGCCTGTGAAAGGTCGGGTTTGTTTTTAAGTGCCATTATATAGTCTGTTTTTGCACCATCTAAATCGCCTTTGGCCGCCTTCGCATAGCCTCGATTTGCGTATGCTTCAGCTAACATTGACTTATTTGTGTTAAGTTCGATGCCTTTGGTGTAGTCTTCAATTGCCCCGTCCCAGTCGCCTTTGTTTAGTTTAGAAAAGCCACGCACCCCAAAAGCTGTAATGTAATCTGGTTTAATTGCGATGGCTTTATTAAGGTCCACAATAGATCCGTCAAAGTCGCCTTTGCCTTGTTTCGCAAGGCCGCGAACGCCATAGGCTTCCGCATTTTTTGGGTTAAGTTCAATGGCTTTATTTAGATCGGAGATGGATCCATCAAAATCGCCTTTACTCTGCTTCGCAGCGCCACGATGAAAATAGGCATTTGCGAAATCAGGCTTGAGTTCGATGGCTTTTGTGTAGTCTGCGATCCCCTCGTCCAAATCACCCTTCTTTAGTTTCGCTAGGCCGCGAGTTGCGAACGCATCCTCGTCTTTCGGTTTAAGTTCGATAGCTTTATTGCAATCATCAATTGCTGCATCTAAATCGCCTTTGCTTAATTTCGAATAACCCCGACTGAAATATGCAATCTCGATATTTGGCCTAAGTCTAATGGCTTCGTTGCAGGCCACAATTGCTCCATCCCAGTCGTATTTTGTCATCTTAACATAGCCAAGATTTGCGTAGGCATCTGCAAAGTCCGGCTTGAGTTCGATGGCTTTTGTGTAGTCTGCGATCCCCTCGTCGAAATCACCCTTGTTAAAATTGGCAGCACCGCGATTATAGTAAGCTCTCGCATCGTCCGGATTGAGTCCGATAGCCTTATTGCAGTCTGCGATTGCCCCATCCCAGAAGCCCATCTTGAGCTTCGCACAAATACGATTGCAATAAGCAGTCTCATTATCAGGTTTGAGGTCGATAGCTTTATTGAAGTCATCAAGTGCACCGGCTAAGTCACTTTTGCTTAGTTTTGCAAAGCCTCGATTGTCGTATATATCTGATAGACCTGGTTTGTCCGAGTTCAGTTCGATGGCTTTGCTAAAGTCTTCGATTGCCCCGTCAAAGTCTCCTTTGTTTAGCTTGGATATTCCCCGGTTGGCGATGCTCGAGTCTGCGGAATCAGCAGCTTGAGCCTGTTTCTTAGAGATGTCATTGGAATTGTATTTTTCCACAACACTGATTCCAATTGCGACGAGAACTAGAAACACTGCAATCAAGCCTATTTTAATAGATAGTGAACGGGCAGATTGTTTCGGCTTGTTTTCCGCTGACACCGATGGCGATTTTTGTGGCAAAGGCGGCATTGAATACTTCGTCGGCGGAATTGGTGGTTCATCAAACTTGCCTTCTCCCGTTTCAAACTCGCCGCAACCGCATTGAAAACAATGATTGAAATGATTTTCATTTGCTTGGCCGCAATTCTTGCAAATCTTCATGGCGTGAATTTATGAGATTTTCACTTCCGAGTTTTCGTTTTCCCAGTCAATGACGACCCTGAACCCGAAAAACCCCTCCTTTTCAAGTGCGCCCACCCCCTCTTTCCAGATTTTGCTGGCTAGATCGCCCAACTCGCTACGGCCAAGCTTTGCCACGTCATAAGCGAAATCCCATGACATCTTGATACAGGCTGGTTTTTGGGTCGGGTTCTGCCTTTGAAAATCTTTCAATGCGTCAACGATCTTATTTAATGCCTCTGTGCCGTTCATATTTTTAAGGTGGTTTGAACTGTTCGTGATAAATTACTCACAGGTTGAAAATTACAGCCCAAATTATCCAAAAGAATATTGACGCAGCGCACAACATTATCCCTTGTTTTCTTTTTCGTCTGCTGCCGCCGTTAAAAATTATACCAAGAACACCAAGTGGAAGGCCAAATATAGGGAAAATAACAGCCAACAATAATGCGGCTATCATTACCACGCTGCCCCATTTCGCTTCGCTGTTTACAGGATGTGTGACTGTTTGTTCGGCGATTATAGAAGGTGGCAGAGCAGGTTCTGATTGCGATAACAAATGAAGTGATGAAATCGGCATCCAATTTGGAATGTCTTCGTGCCAGCAAAGATCCTCGGCTTTGAAAAGCCCAGCCTGAATATTTGCGTTGATTTGCTCTAGTGTGAACGGCCCGGTTTTTTCATTGTTTTTTGCAACAAATATATTCATGCCTTTTCCTTTTCATTTCCATCAGGCCATTCTGGTGGATTTCTTGAGTCCGTTTTACGCCTCTCAATTCAATCTGACAAGCAAATTATCCCACTTGTGGGATTTGGTTAATTGCAATATCCGGTCATGGCACAGAAACGACTGGCGAAGCAACTGGCCGCGTTCCTCAGAAAAAGGCGCGGCGACCTCACTTTTCAGCAATTCTCTCGCAAAACTGGCATTTCTGACTCCACTCTCCACAGGCTCGAACTGGCTGAACAGAACATCACGCTCAATACCCTGGAACAGCTCTCTGACCGGCTGAAATGCCCGATTACGGAGATTTTTCACGACTAGATCAGTCAAACCATGTAAAATTGGGCATGGCAAAGAGCCAACTAGACAACAAATTCGCCAAGTTCATGCGTGTAAAGCGTGGGGACATGACCTTCCAGCAGTTTTCAGACAAAATCGGTCTTCCAGCCTCAACCCTGCACCGGCTCGAAAGATGCCAGCAAAGCGTGACCCTCGGAACCCTTGAGAAAATCTGCAAGCGGCTCAAGTGCTCGGTGGTGGACATTTTCGGGAAGTGAACTGTCAATTATCCCGTTTGTGGGATTTTCTGATTGACGTGTGCTGGGACTGGGCAGAGATTCGTGGGCATGAATCTGCTGTCTGCACAAACACGATTTTCGCCAGTTTCCCTCCTCTTCGTTCTGTTGATTGTCGTTGGATGTAAAACCACGCCTATCAACCCCGCCCAGACCAGTCCGATTCCTCCCCGTTTAGTTGAGCCGTTGAAGTTCGTTAATTTCACCGTCTCCCAAATCAATTCATTGGAGGGGATTAGCAATCTCATGTCTGCGAAGGTGTCCATAAAACAAGATTCGGTGCTAGGCGACTATGATTGGGAGAGTTTTACAGGCTGGCCAGGCACCACAAATCATGCCGAGACCGTCAACGACATTTATCTTTCCCCGCCAGCGACAACTATAATTCCCCGCGTTGCCTCACGCCTGATGTTACCAAAGTCTGATCTGCATTGTTGTTTCACTGGCTAGGTAAAACGAGCAGGGGGCGA
>Ga0302281_10003410_pt1 | contig 11047 bp, 4 predicted proteins | sample III_Fen_E1_2_FD_198762 | JGI IMG/M metagenome (GOLD analysis project Ga0302281, IMG submission 198762) | Peat permafrost microbial communities from Stordalen Mire near Abisko, Sweden - III_Fen_E1_2 | ecosystem: Environmental > Terrestrial > Soil > Wetlands > Permafrost | place: Sweden: Abisko...
AATAAGTGTTCCCGGCTAAACGGTCGCCGCACACTGTACCGTTGCCTGTAAATGCAAGGTTGTAACAATTGGTTGTTCCGATAGAATCAACCATACCAAAGCTCGGCCCCCAATTTCCCGCAATATCCCTGGCCCTGAAATATAAAACATGCAGGCCCTGCGATACAGCGGGTAGGTTGCCACCCACCAACAAGCGGATATCGCCCGTTGGGGTAGTGGGTGCTCCCTTTGCCAGTGCCAGCGGTGTGCCATTTCCCAAACCGGGGTCTGTATCAAAAAAGTATTCGCCTGCAATAACGCTATCCTTGCGCAAGGAACTTACGGGAGCTTGAACATCTTCTACAACCGTAAATACCGGCCCCCAATTTCCTGCTACATCCTTCGAACGGATGTTTAAGGTATGTGCACCGGTACCGGATGGTAATGAAATTGCGCTTTGTGATATCCCTTGTACCGCAGCCGTTAACGACCCACCACGCGATAATAACATTGGACTAGCACTTCCTTGGCCAGGGTCAGCATCCCAAAAATATTCGGCAGCTGCCACACTATCTTCGCGCAATGAGCTGACCGGTGTCTGCACATCTACGATTACAGTAAATACGGATCCCCAATTTCCCGCCACATCCTTCGACCGGGTATTTAAAGTATGAGGGCCAACGCCTGATGGCAAGGCAACTCCGCTTTTTGATATACCCTGCACAGCGGCCGTTAACGAACCGCCTCGCGATAATAGCATCGGGTTACCGCTGCCTTGTCCAGGGTCGGTATCCCAAAAATATTCTGCGGCTTCCACACTGTCTTCGCGCAAAGAGCTGACCGGAGTTTGCACATCCACCACTACTGTAAATACGGCCCCCCAATTGCCAGCCACATCTTTTGACCTGATATTCAAAGTATGAGCCCCAACACCTGAGGGTAAGGCAATTCCACTTTTTGATATTCCCTGCATAGCGGCTGTGAAAGCCCCACCAAGGGATAATAACATGGGGTTACCGCTGCCTTGACCCGGGTCAGTATCCCAAAAATATTCTGCAGCCTCTACACTATCCTCGCGCAATGAACTTACGGGCGTTTGTACAGCTACCACCACAGTAAATACCGGTCCCCAATGACCGGCTACATCCTTAGAGCGGATGTTTAATGTATGGGCTCCAATGCCTGAAGGCAGTGACACCCCGCTTTGAGTCAAGTATTCAAAAACTTCAGTATTGGTTGAAGTGCCACCGATAGTAAGCATCGGATTACCGCTGCCCAAACCAGGGTCGGTATCCCAAAAATATTCAGCAGCAGCAATTGAATCTTTGCGAAATGAGGATACAGTGCTTGATTGAACATCCACCACTACTGAAAAAACAGGCCCCCAGTTGCCGGCAGCATCCTGGCTGCGTATATTGAAGGTGTGGGCGCCAACCGCAGGCAACGTCATGTTCGATTGGCCGAGTAATTGGTACGCAGTGGTAAATGAACCTGACAAAGCTATCATAGGCTGGCCGTTTCCCTGTCCCGGATCAGTATCCCAGAAATACTCACCGGCTTTTACGTATCGGGTAGTGGTACCCGATGCCTCCAGGTCGAAAGCGGTGGTAAACAAAGGCCCCCAGTTACCGGAAGCGTCCTTAATGCGGATATTGAACGTATGAATTCCCACCGGAGAAGGAAGACCGATGCCGTTTTGGACGATAAAGGTTACTTCATTACCAAAGGCAGCATTGCTGGCGCTGATAGCGGTGGCGTTACCCTGGCCTGGGTCGGTATCCCAAAAGTATTCACCGGCCAGTATTCCTCTTCCAGGTGCAGCCTTGACGGTGATCCCGAAATTTATAATCAACAAGAGTAATAAGGAGAATTTTAATTTCATTAATAACCTATATAGTTACATTATTTTATCTGTCAAACGATGTTGCCTTTATATTAATTCCCGTTCCGCCAAGAGTGCCATCCGCCTGGAAGTTCGTCATCCAAACCCTGCCGGAACCCGTATTTAGCGGGAAAAAATTATAAAGCGTGTATGAACCTCCGTAAGCGCCTGCTGTATTTAAAGTTTTATCAATATTGCTATACACACCACCTGGGTTGCCGCCATTAATGCCAAAGGCTGAGGTGGTTGGATATCCTAATGAGGTAGTGAGCGGCGGATATGATGCAGTAGTGACCACAGCCGGTCCTGCGCCCAAGACAAAAGGCCCCTGGTTAACGGTATTATTTATCTGCGTGGTGTTGCCCGCTGGAGTGACAATATTACTAAAGGTCTTATCTACATAATTATACATCAGGTCAATGGCGCCGGCGCTCGCTACATAAATACCGTAGTTGGAGCTGATGGTAGCGCCAACGGCTGTGTTACGGGCTACGCAGTTGTTCATCAATTCTGTAGTTAAACCGGAAGTGCTTGGGTTTACATAAATAGCATAGACTGTGTAACTGGTATTATTGGGCGAATTCCAAACAACGGTGCAATTGTAAATGTTGTTGGTAGATATAGCGCTAGCGATGGTTTGACCTATATATATGCCATCGTCATTGCTATAAACCAGGTTGTTCGACATTTGGAAAAACAGGGTGTTCGAATTCCAGTAAATACCGCTGTTCTGGTAATATCCGCCAACCGATTCTGTAAGATGAATAATATTGCCTACGATATAGCAAGTATCGGTCGTTGCAGTAGTTTCAGCAGTAACGGCAATGCCGGCAGAAGCCGTCCCACTGCTCGCGCAAACTATCGAATCGCCGATGATGCTACCGTGGCGAAATGCAATAGTGGCATTGTTGGTGGAGTTATAAATATTCATCCCGTAAACCGTCAGGTCGGTATAATTATAATTACAGTTAATAAAGCCGCTCGTGGCAGTGGTCAATCCGCTCCCTAAAGCCCCGCCCAGTAAACGAACAATGCAGCGGTCAGCCGCCGAAGGCCCTGCACCGCTTACCGAAATAACGGCTGTCGCGCTTGACAGGCCACCGGTATTATTCATGCCTGCAATATCCACGGTCATGGTTCCGGCGGTTTGCACGGTGATGGTCCAACTGCCCTGGCATGAAAAAACGGTATCCTCATTATACGGCATTATCTCCAGGCTTTTACCGGCTGGTATGGTCACATTTTCGCTAAACAAAGTATTGCCCTGCGCTGAAGCGCCTACCGGTGAGTTCTTGATATAAATGGTATCACCGCTTAACACCGTGTTGCTGTTCACGGCCGAATTAATAGCACTATAGTTACCCCCGCTCGGCGCTACCACCCATGCATTGGCTGCATGTAAACAGTGTAACGTGGAAGCTATGATAATGGCGCAGTAAAATACTTTTCTCATTTGCAATTCAGATTAGGCATCAATAACTCCCTTCGATCAGACTTGATAACACCGAAGGCGATATTTAATGCCTTGTTTTGGGTTTATATTTTACCTGTCAAAAGCTGATCCCTGGATATTGATGGTAGTACCCACGTTAGCATTGAATGGGTAATACAACATCCACGACCTGGTTGCGCCTGTATTTTGTGGAAAATAATTCAATAAGGTGTATGAACCGCCGTAAGCGCCTACCGTATTGGTAGTCAGGTTCAGGTTATCATACATGCTGCCGGTGTTCCCTCCACCGCCGCCCAATGTAGTGCACCATCCTAAATTAGTAGTAGGTGGCGGGTAGGTGGGTACCTGGTTGCCCGTCAAGTTGCCCACTGTGGGTCCGCCGCCAAAAGCTGCAAGCGTAGTTGTGCCGTTATTGTCGGTATTTACTGTTTCCGTACCTCCTATGTAGGCCGTTACCCACTGATTAGCTGTAGTACCGGTAGTGCTGAAATAATTATAGTATACGTTTACAGACCCTCCGTTCGGTATTCCGAAAAATCCATACTGGGTGTATTGCGTAGCCGGGTTAGCTGTGGTTTTAGCTATTATATTATTCATCACTTCAATAATAGAGCCGCTGCCGCCGGTTTCAACTATCATGCCCGACCAGCCGTAGGTTCCATCGCCATAGCCATTCGGACTAAAGTAATAGCCATAATTTTGGCTATTATTATACCATATGACGGTATTGTTGTATATTTTATTAATGGCAGCACCCGAGGCGCGGCTGGTAGAAGTGTAAAGCCCCTTATTGTAAAAATAAACGAGGTTATTACGGATATCGAAGAATTCAGAATTGGACTGCCAGTTGATACCTATACCGTAAAATTCAGCTCCGTAACCAGCGCCTTCAGATACGGATGGGTCTTGTTGCCAGATAACATTACCGGTGATATAGGCTGTGTCATTGGTTACCGTTGCCTCCGTAACCGCCCAGATGCCTGAAGCGCCATCGGTAGTAACGATAGAATCGCCGACAACCCGCCCATGGCGCAGCACCACAGCGGCTTCTTGATTTGCGGCAGCACCGTTATAAATCACCTTCATGCCATAAACAGTTAGGTCGTAGTTATTGTTGTTAAAGTTTACCTGTCCGTTCAGTAATGCTCCCCCTAACAGTCTGATGGTATCACGCGGGTTTGTAGCATCGGCTGATGAAGTAACGCTACCAGCTAAATTATACATACCTATAATGTTTACGTTGATAGGTGTGGAGCCTCCGGAGATGGTCCAGTTACCCTGGCATATAAATATGCTGTCGTTCACAAAGGCTACAATATCAAGGCTTTTGTTGATGGTAACATTTTCAAACCAGGGAATGTTGCCGCCTCTGTTCTCGATAAATATTCTGTCGCCCGCTGAGGCCGCTGCTACCGCTGCCGAAATGGAAGAGTATGCCGGAGCAAGTCCGTTCTCAACCACCAATCGGTCGGTAGCCATGCTAGTTAAGGAAACGCTCAATAAAAGAACGAAGAGTAAAATTGAATTTTTCATAATCCTGTTTTCTTTGAATTAAAAATTTATTGCCAGTTAATTAATAGGTCTCTCAAAGGATAAGATTGCAAGGAAATGAATAAGTGGGTAACAACCAAATTTAAGCGAGATGGAACAGGTGTTCAAACATGGGACGGTGTAAAAAGTGTATGCCACTGGCCATGATGTCCGTCGTGCAACGTATGTCCATCATGGAAATCCGCAGGAAAGGCAGAAGAATGGAAATTGACATCGCGTAAAAGCAATCACAGCAGGTTTCTCGTTTTGGGTCAATCTCGTGAGGACGGTGGTAGTAGGCTCGCCAGCTGTCTCTTTTAGAAAATAAGGGAAATTAATTTCTAATTTGCTCAATCTATCCAGTCTTAACCTGCTCTTCATTCTCAATCGCAGCCAGGTATCTTTCTTGCACAATTTCCTGCAAATCTCTATTCTTTATTTTGCTGTCTATCCATTCTATTAACGGAAATCCAACCATAAACTGATCCATATACGGACGGATAAGGTCTTTGAATTCTGCTAAGGCAATCAGTATTTGTTTTTCGGAATTAAATTTGATGGCATTTCTTAGAAAATGGAGAACCTTATTTTCCGCCTCTTGTAACCTTTCCTTTTTCAGCAGGTAACGATAAGTGGATCTCCATGCGTATTCAAGGTGACTATATTCCCGTTCCTCATATTGTATGATGAGGTAGGCAATTCTGGCCGAAGTTTGTATATCAACCCTGACACCAGATTTGGAGTTAATTATTTTCCGAACATAATGTTGCGACTTTTTAAATTCCTTGTTGCAGAAATAAACGGCAAATTTCAACTCGTACAAATAGAGTTCTGAATTCGAATCAAGTTCTCCGCCTCTTCCTTCTATCAGCTTATCAATGTTGTCCAACAGGTTAAGCGCTTCGCGGAATTGTCCTTGGAAGAGCAGAAAACTTGACCGAATATTTAAATAGCCAACTTTATTTTTAAGTTCGAGTTCCGAACACCTGTTTTCATAAACAATCGTCAGCTTTTGTACCAGCAAATCCGAATAAATTGCTTTTTTTAATGAAAGCGATAGGTTTGCGTGTGATAGCATATTGAAAAAATAATTATTTAAACTCAACTGGCCTGGAAAACGATCATAAAGGGCGATCATTTTTTTTGAAGCCAGGAGTCTTTCTTCCTCCATTCCCAAGGCCCCCAGGCAATTACTGGTTATTACCAGGCGGTTTAACTCGCCATTAAATGAACTCTTTTCATCCTGCAGTAACTTATCAGATAAAATATTTTTAATAAAATGGATTTCACTATCAGTTTTGGCGTGACCTTTTCTTAAAACAAATGAGGTTATGTCATAAATCAGGGGTTTTAATTCAAATATTTCAGTGTATTTTTTTAAAACGTCATGCCCCTCTTCCTTCCACTCCCGCTTCAATGATTCAACTTCATCAACATCATGATTCCAGGTTGCAATTTTTGATTCCCAAGCCATGATTTCCAACAACTTTAGGAAGTTTTCATGTTTTTGGGCATAGATCCTTGCTTTTTTTATTGTGGTAGCGCAGTTCTTAAACAGCTTTTTTCCGAATAAGATTTCTATTTCGGCCAGATAATTTTGGAGTTTAACATTGTCCGAAGAGTCGTCTTGAATAATTTTCAGACTTTTCATGATTTGACGGTAGAGATAGAATTTTACCCCGTTCAATTGACTGAAATAGGGCTCGTTTTTAAACTTCTCAAGAAGGGCCTTTTCATCATAGGCTTCTTGAGCTTCCATGGCATCAAAAAGCCGGATATAATCTTTGTCGCCATCAATAGCATTTATAGAAGAATACATCTTAAAATGTCGTTTCTCCGCCTTGGTCATAGCTTTTATCAATAGGAAGAGAGAATTTGACTTAGGCATAATTATTAAATAACCTTGGGTTTGCAATTCAATATACTGTAATTTATTGAATAAATTGCCAAAATTTATAAAAAATGCGATAATTCCCCTAAACAAGCCTCTTTAATTAACCTGGGTGCAGGCTATATTTTTGTTTTAACCTATTTGGGTTCCTAATAAATCCTAGAAGTTGGTTGGCCTTTGTCACTACTGCGGTTTACATTTATACATAATAAACTGGCGCAATTATATCAAGACAGATGTTTTTTATGCAATCATCAGGAAAAACTATGATGTTATCCGGTTTTGACTTTTTGTGGCCACGTTGCAAGGGATAAATTTTCCGTGAACAAAGTATAATTTAAATAGGAAATATAATTAACAATAATTTAAAATTGAGAAAATGCTACGAGTTTCTTTACTATTGACCTTTGCAACAATTTTTTCCATCTCCTCCTTTTCGCAACAAAATATCGGAATCGGTACAACTACGCCCGACCCATCGGCGGCGGTAGATGTGAGCGCTACTAATAAAGGGGTGCTTATACCCCGCATCAGCAACGCCGAAAGAAATGCCATCGGCTCACCGGCTGCAGGATTATTTATTTACAATACCGATGCCAATTTATTGCAATATTGGAATGGTACCGCCTGGATGCAGTTATCCGGCATCGCGGAGGCCGCTACTAACCCTGCCGGAACCGGTGCAGGTATCGGTGTTGCCATAGCAAATTCCGGTTCTGCGCCTGATCCATCCGCAGTGCTGGATATTCAATCAGCTACAGGTGGACTGCTTGTTCCGAGGATGAGCTCAACTCAACGCAATGCTATCGTTGCCCCGGTTAGTAGTTTAGTAATTTTCAATACCACAACTGAGCAACTGAATTTTTATACTTCTTCCGGATGGACATCCGTATGCGAAACGAACGTATCTTCTTCAACGGGTGCTGTTAGTACAGTTGCAAATGTTGGTGTTAACACCAAAACACCTGACCCGTCAGCCATGCTTGACATTACCTCTACTATAGGTGGTATGGCAATACCTCGCTTAACCACATCACAGCGCAATGCCATACAATCCCCCGCACAGGGTTTGATGATTTACAACACCACTACTCAAACCATTAACTTTTATGATGGGGAGGGCCACTGGCTGGAACTTAGTTCTCCGGTTGCACCTTCGGCCCCGATAGCGGGAACACCCTCTTCTACCCCAACCTCGATTACCTGGAACTGGACAAGTATTGGCGGTAGCGGCTATAAATACAATACCATAAATAATTATGCTACTGCTATTGATAATGGGGCAAGCAGCACTTATACGCAAACCGGAACTATCTGCAACTCTAATGATACATTATACGTTTGGGCTTACAACTGCAGTGGAAATTCGTCCGTTACTCTACTGACAGATTCCCCCGGCTGTTGGGTATGTGGTGATACCTTGATTGACACACGCGATGGTCGCAGCTACCCTACTGTTCAAATAGGTACGCAATGCTGGATGGCGCAAAACCTGAATTATGGTAACTGGATATCTATTTCGGCGCAGCAACAATACAGCCCAACTCAAAAATATTGCTCCAACCTGGCAGGTACCGGTGATGATACCAGTTGCCCGTATGGTGGTTTATATGACTGGTACACGGTAATGAACTGGAACGAAATAACTTCGCCAAAATTGCCGAGTTGCGATGGTGTGTATGCTAACGGCTCCATTAGCGGATATACCATGACCCTAACAAGCGTCCCCGCCGGCGGCGGGGTTTTGACCATTGGCGATACTATTTCCGGTAGCGGCGTTACTGCTGGTACTACCATTACAGGGTTTTCATCTATAACAGCAAGTGCTTGTTATAATGATCGATCAGGAAACCTTTGGATGGGGGGCACATTAACAGGTACAGGAACTTTTGGCGTGGGTCAATATTTATCAGGCAAAGGAGTTATCCCTACACTGAGCATTCTCTCACAAATATCCGGCACAACCGGAGGTGCCGGAGCTTATCAAACAGTCACTAATCCTTATGTACTTGGCGCTGGTGCAGTAATAGTTGCTACCAGCAGCACGAGTTTAATGGATGTAACTGTGGTTGATTCAGGGGTCCTCGCTGTTGGTCAGAATATCTATGAGCCGATCGGTGGATTTCCCGCAGGAGAAACTATTACAGCCTTCGGCACAGGTACTTCAACAGCCAGCACTATCACGGGAACAACGCTGATTATTGGAGGTACAGAAACGGGATATTATGGCGTTGGTTCAGTACTAACGGGCACCGGTATTGCACCAGGTACCTATATTACTGCAGTAAAAGCGAATACATCCACTAGCAGCAAAATAACCGGAACCACATTGACCATTGGCGGTGCGATAACCGGATATTATGGTGTCGGCCAAACAATAACAGGTACCGGTGTTTCAGGAGGTACGGCTATTACAGCGCAGCTTAGCGGTACTGCCGGCGGTGCGGGTACCTATTCGGTTAACATTTCGCAAACGGTTCCTGCTTCGGGTACTGAAGCCATTAGTTCTGCCAATTCAATCGTAACGAATACTGCAACGAACAGCAGCATTTCGGATACTACCTTAACTATTGGCGGTACAGTAACCGGGTGCTTTGGTGTTGGTCAATTGGTATCGGGTTCCGGGGTTACCGCTGGCACTTATATTACAGCATTGGGTACCGGTACCGGTGGCGCCGGAACATATACGGTGAATAACTCGCAAACAATAGGTGCTGCTACGGTAACAGCTAACCTTAGTGCTACTAGCATGACCGTAACCTCTGTTACTTCCGGAACCTTAGGTCTTGGCGCAACAATCACTGGTGCTGGAATTGCCGGAGGCACTACTGTTACATCATTCGGGACCAATAGCGCACAACCCTGCAAGATTGTGGGAACCACTTTAACTATTGGTGTAGGAAGCTTATCAGGGTATTATGGTGTGGGCCAACCATTAGTGGGTACGGGAGTAACACCTGGGACGATCATTACCGGTCAATTAACCGGCACGCCTGGCGGTGTAGGAACTTATTCAGTCAATATTTCGCAAACAAGCGGCACAAACGAATATATTAATTCTACTTCTGTAGGAGGAGTTGGAAATTATAACGTTAACGCCAGTATGACAACAGGTACAGGTGTTACAGTTACTTCTACCCAACCTCTTTATTCGAACAGTGGAGGAGGCGTTGGTAGTTATACGGTTAGTACATCGCAAACCGTTTCTTCCGAAGCTATTAATACAGCTGCTACAGGTGGAACGGGAATTTACATAGTCAGTTTACCGATGGTTGTTGCAGGTCCTTCGCAGACAATGACTGTTTATGGTGGCGACCCGGTAGCCATTAGTACCGTTGCAGGAGGTACCGGAACTTATACTGTCAGTACCACTGAAACAACCGGTAATACTGTGATAAATAATTATATGTTTCCCCAGTGTAAGGCCCCGGTACGCGGTATTTGCCCCACCGGCTGGCACGTTCCCTCTCAAACAGAATGGACATGGATGGAAAACGGTATTTACAATAGCGGCGCTTTCCCCTATGGCGATTATACACCTAGTGTAGCCAATATAGGATTTTTTGGAACCACAGAAGGCGACGCTTTAAAACAAACGGATACCACCTACTGGGTATCTCCTAATGCAGGCGCTACTAATAGTGTCGGCTTTAATGGTCTGGGCGCTGGGATATCCGCCAATTACAAGTTCAGCGGAGTTAAACTCCGGGGGGACTGGTATACGTCAACCGGTAACGCTAACGACTATTTTCGAGAACTGGACTATAATTCGTCGGAGATATTTCAAGACCCGGCTGCGGAAAGCAATGGAATGTCTTTACGGTGTGTAAAAAATTGATTGTTGAAGTGACAGAATAATTAAACAAAGTCAAAATAAAAATTCAGGAGACCATGAGAAGAATTTTACAAAAAGTCACCATCTGCATCCTCTTATCGGGGGCGCAATATGCTATCTCCCAGAATATCAGTGTCAACAATACCGGCGCTGCACCTAATGCGACAGCTGTATTGGACGTTGCAGCCACTAATAAAGGATTGCTCATTCCACGCCTGAGCGCCACGCAACGCAATTCTATTGCTTCACCGGCTGCCGGGTTATTTATTTTTGATGTCACCACCAATAAATTGGAGTATTGGAATGGCTCAGCCTGGATACAACTGTCCAATAACACAGTAGTGGCAACCAACTCTGCCGGAACCAACACCGGAACCGGTGTTTCCATTTCAGGCACTCTTTCTGCCGCTGATCAGTCGGCTATGTTAGACGTACAATCCTCTACCGGTGGCTTATTGATCCCAAGGTTAACTGCTA
>Ga0302281_10003421_pt1 | contig 11031 bp, 5 predicted proteins | sample III_Fen_E1_2_FD_198762 | JGI IMG/M metagenome (GOLD analysis project Ga0302281, IMG submission 198762) | Peat permafrost microbial communities from Stordalen Mire near Abisko, Sweden - III_Fen_E1_2 | ecosystem: Environmental > Terrestrial > Soil > Wetlands > Permafrost | place: Sweden: Abisko...
AGAGTTGCGATAACTTTTGGCTTTGACTTGCTCGCACCAACATCATCAGCGATACATTTGAGGAACCCCTGCAGTCCAGTATTTCTCATCCCGTATGCTCCCGACAAGCGCATCGTAACCCTACGTCGTGGCGTCAACCCAGCATCTAATATCCTTTTCTCTCCAAGCAGCGCCCAACACAATGTCAGTCCCTTGCTCTCTAATGAGCGCCTCAGGGCATCTTCTCGAAGCAGCAATGCACTTGGGCCACTCTCATGCGCCGTTGGATCAAAAGCGACCAATGTCCCTGTACCATCCGTGTAATCTGCCCCACATCCATTCCAACGCAGTCCAAGGGATGAAAGGAGATCAACCACGGGAAGTCGAAGCGTGAATCCTTCGTCTATCGAGCAGTCAAACCCGCTCGTTTCTTGTTTATATTCAAAAGTAGCAGTCCGTATCTTCACCGGACAATCATGTCCCGGCTGAATCCATCCGTCTTCCCCAAAATATGGTTGGGAAAAATATTCGAATGCTTGAGACCAGCCATACTCCCCCAAGAATAATTTGTGTGAATCAGGTGGATCGGGCATCCAGCGACCCCAAAAATCGACTCCCTCAGCCCACGCCAAGAAAGCGTCAAGATCCTGGCTGCGAATCAAATATGCAGTGAAGCTATACCACAATTCTCTGCGGTCAACCTCGGACGATTCCTTGTCCGGTGGCGCTGCTTCTTTCCAATTGAAATAGCCGTCGGTATTCAGCCATTGCGAACCATCTCGCGGGTTCGTAACCTTAATTATCTCTTCAATTGCCGGCAAGTCATCGTAATCTAACAGCCAGCTCTTCGGGTCTTTGGGTTCCCCCCAGTCATCATATTTCGCTGTTCCCCACCACGCCAGAGAATGACCATCCCAGGACGTGCCTCCTGGCGTCGAACGGAGCAGACATGATGGATCGATGTCTCGAAGATAGTCCTGCCACGGCCCCTGATATTGCCGATTACCCATGTGATCCCCAAATTCCGGCCTGTATTGGAAGTGATCTGCCACCAATGCCAATACTTCGTGATAGGCGATCCACTGATATTTCTTTCCAATCCTCTCGACTTTTGACGCCTCTCGACCGTGATATCCCGCAGAGAACCGATCAAATTGCCCAAACCGCTCAACTGTCCAGCCGAGTTCGAATACGCGGCGGAGAATATATCGCTGAATGAGACGTAGGTCGAATTTCGGCGGGCGGCGACCATCGCTGTCCTTTTTCTTTTTCAAGATGGCTCGTAGACTGCGTCGGAGTGTGTAACTGAGCAGCAATTCCAACCTTTCCAATGCGCTGTCTCGCTCTTGCTTCGCTGCTTCGAGTTCGCGGTCATCCTCATCCTCGTCTTCATTCACTTGTTTCGTAGATATGTGTGGACCATCAGCAGCATCTTGCGCTTCACCGGATCTTCTAAAAGCAAGGAATATCTTCGGAAATGACGCCCTTGACACTCCCGTCTCAGCGGAATCAAAGCGATCCCAGGCGGCTCGTTCTTCTTGGGAAAAGGACAATACTAAATCATTCATAAGATCATCAGGTGACTTCCAAGGTTTTGCCCGAAGGCGCACTGAGAGCCAATTTGTTGACCAGGAATTGGTTCCGATAACATACCGCGCAAAATCATCGTCCATTACCGAATTGCCGATTCTATTGAATGACCACGAATGTTCCCCACTATCATGCGAACCTCGTGACCAGTTAGGCAGGTAAGGCGATAGCTCCTTTGTGGATGGTATCTTCGGCCATGCGCTCTGATATGGAGGCCGAATGAGCTTTGAATCTACCTGAAGCGGCGCATTTAGAGCCAGTGCTCGTTCGACGACTCCGCGAGCATAGTCCCTTAACAAAATATGCGGCACAGGTTGCGCGGATTCGAACATGCGACGGTAAACGTTTTGCGCCAGCTCCGCCACTTCCAGCGGGTTGTTGCTTCGCATTGCAACGCCGTAAGCGACGGCAAATACACGTTCGACCACGTATAAATCATCGACGTCGGCAAAGTTGGACAATAGCGCGTCAGTAGATTGATGGCGATTGGTCAATAGCGAAACGAGAGCTTTCGTGGCACGGTCTCGCAAGAATCGGTTTGAAGTGGTTAGCATCCACGCGAGTGCAGTAGCGCAGAGGTCTACCGCGTCATTGTCCACGTTCGTACTTGGTGTGACTGCCGAAGCCCAATCGATGATTCGGTCCACAGCATTATGCTCCCCGTAGGATCGGTGCAGACAAATGCTCCACCACGAATCGCGGTCTGGCATTTCATATCTGCGAAGCACATCGTTCAGGTATTTTGCATTCAAAGGATGATCAGGCAGAGTGGCTACCGTCAGTAGAACGTCAACTGTGTCCGCTAGGTCTGCATCACTGCGAATCAGCGTAAACAGAACAGATTTGGTGTCCTTGGAGAATGCATCGTTGCCGCGCCAAATAACGCTCTGCCGAAAAGCAGAGCCAATATGCATGTTGTTTTGAATCTTGGGAGCAAGTTTGACGAGTTCCTTACCCGTGCGTTCTGGGATTTGGATACATAGTGCTTCCAATAGTCCAGGCGACGAGTATCGATCTTTGGCCCATAGAAACGCGAATGGGCCTTTTGGGGAAAAAGCTTTCGACGGATTGCCCGTCCCTAGATGAGCGTCGAGCAACGCTTTCGCTACGATGTGATCTGCCAAACGATCATAGGCGATAAAGACAATCTCTTGAGGTGCTGCGTGACGCAACCTGACTATGTCTTCGACAAGTAAGCCCTCGTCGATCAATCCACGATAAAGAGATCGAGAAAAATCACGGTTTGGAAGATACTTGTCGACTAAATTCGCGCCGTTAGCGTGACTCATCCATCGCTTGTCTTCACCAATGAACGCGTTGGCGACCGCTTCCATTGCTTTCTGCGCCAGGTTTTCTTTTGGGTTGTAATCCAAAGAGGAAGCCAGACGCCTGTTTGCGCTTGCGAGATAGAGATTGAAAACTTTGGTTATCCCTTGGGAACCTCGTGGCAGGCGATGTTTACCGCTCTCTTTGAGGCCGACGCATAGGGTCTTCAGGAACAAGGGATTGTGGAATTCCGGCGAAAGAAGAGGGGTAGAAGGTAGTTCCAATTCGTAATGCTGAAAGAATGTCTTTACTGCGCTGTATTCGTGATCAACGAAACCATAATGGGTTGTGGAATATGCGCGCTTACGGATTTCCTCAGGAATCACGACATCTTCATAGGAGGTCCGAATCGATATAACTACAGAAATCCATGGTGATCTTTCCAACTGCACAAGGAAGGCAGCCAAGTTCGTGGGCCAGATCTGTCGTCCATTTCCCTCATTTAGTGCATCGATGAGAACGAGCGCACGGCAATCAGCCGCTTGCGCGGCGGCTTCGAGAGCCCCGACAAACTCAGCCGCTGTTAGCTTCGTAAGATCAAGTTGTTGCAGTGCTTGAGACCAAGGCCCATCAGCAGAAATGAACCTTTGTCCCATGAGAAGAATTGTGGGCTTTCCAGATTCCAGTCGATGGCGTGCGATATCGCAAAGTAAATGTGTTTTCCCGGTGCCGGGATCACCTCGGAGGATCATCAGCGGGTTGCATGCAACAGCAGTTGCGTGTCGCAGCGATTCTCCGATTTTGCGTAATTCTCCTGTCAGTTCATATAAACGAAATCGTTGTGATGTGAATGGATTGCCGCGGCCGCGAGAGGACTCTCCTGCGGGGGACGACTGCTGAGAATAGTCCCGTTCCCGTTTAGAGACGAGCTTCAGTATCTCCTCTGCCGAGTCTTCGACGGCCTCTAGCTTATCCGCTATTTTTTCAAAAGGAACAGATGAGGTCGGCAGGTACCGTATCGCCCCCAAGTCAGAGAGAATGCTTTCAACTTGAGTGCGGAGAGCCGATGTAAGTGTGTCGAGGCCAGCATCGGGAGGATCGGGGCGTTCATGGACAAAACGATTAAGCCTCTTTCTCAGTTCTTTGGCTTGGCCCTTCTGGTTATCGAAAAACAACTGCGTCCGTCCCAGAGCTTCGAATACCTGGGCGATGGGTAAATCAACGTGAATTTCTGGAGTGTATCTGACGTCTGCTGTTTTTCGTGCCTCCTCAAATCTTGCACGGAACCAACCAGGATCAAACGTACTGTTATCAAACCAAAAGCGAACTAGACCCGCATTTTGAGTGCGCAACAGCTGATGGATGAGTTCGTGGCTTCCCACCCAGACGAAATCGACAAGCATACCCCGATCGCTGGCCCACCGTTTCCATTTCTCGACGCGTTCATCCCAGCGCTCCTTGGCCGACTTGTGACCATTTATCCTTGCATCAGCTCGGTCCAGGGGAATGCAGACGAAGTATTTGTCGAGCTTCGGATGTTTCTCCAAAGCGGTTTTGACAGAAGAGTCGAGTTGGGACCATTGAGACGTCCTCAGATCCGCAAAGTATTTTGCTTGCCATCCCCATTCCCGCCCATTTGAAAGAATCGCGTAACACTCGACGCCGGCGTCCGGAGTTCCTTTGCGCTCAAACAGCGAATCCGGCGGAATTTCCAGCCGTGCGAGTTGAGTACACATCTCCTCGAAGCCGGCTTCTCGCGAGCCGTTCAACGGGCGGATTTCTCTCCAATCGATATTGGGCAAGCTGGAGGACATATAGGATTCTTTCCCGAGACAGAGATATCAGTCGTTTCGCGCGCTACGATCACAACTTCCCAGAAACGATGAATTCTATTTTACTGATATCAAATAGGATACTGCTGACCGAAAGAAAGCAAGCATCGCACGGCGTTTAATGAATCGACGTTGCGGGGTCTTGACCGATGGACGGAGTTCGCGCCATTTCGACGGCGGAACTCTAGCCGACTTGTGTCCCGATTTGTTGGTCGAGTCTCGCGGCATCGTTAGTAAATACGATCGCCTGATGACTGGCGCGGGAGATGGCGAAGCTCGGACTCGACCAGCACAGAAGGAGTATCTCGATTACCATCCCGATTTTGGTTGATAATCATCCATATGATGGTTGATTATCTATACATGCTTAACCGTCACTTGACCGGCCCCCTTCTTGAAGCCCTCGCGGACACACCGGCTGTCCTGGTCAACGGAGCCCGCCAAACTGGGAAGAGTACCTTGGTGCAATCGACCGAAGTCGCCGGACAAGACCGCCAGTATCTCACCTTCGACGATCCCGGCATTCTCGCGGCTGCTAGGCGCGATCCCAACGGCTTTGTTGCCGGCCTCAGCGCGCCGGTGACCCTCGATGAAATCCAGCATGTTCCCGAGCTCTTTTCGGTCATCAAAGCTGACATTGACCGGAATCGCCAGCCAGGACGATTTCTGCTCACCGGATCGGCGAATGTGATGCTCCTGCCGAAGCTTTCAGAATCTCTGGCGGGACGCATGGAACTGTTGACTCTTTGGCCCTTTTCCCAAGGCGAGATCCGAGGCGTTAAAGAGAGCTTTGTGGATACCTTGTTTTCCGGGAAATCCGTGGGCTGGTCAGGCAAATCGCCCGTCATGTCCTGGGAAGAAATGCTGGCGTCCATCGTTGATGGAGGCTATCCGCCTGCCGTGGCTCGCAAGAGCGCGGCCCGCCGCGATGCCTGGTTTCAGTCGTACGTTACGACGGTGCTCCAGCGGGATATACGGGATTTGGCAAACATTGCCGACACGACCGCTGTTCCACGGCTGCTCTCCGTAGTGGCCGCCCGCGCGGGCGGACTGCTGAACTTCGCCGACCTGTCGAGAACGATGGCTCTGCCGCAAACGACATTGAAACGCTACTTCGCCCTGCTGGAGGCGACTTTCCTCGTACAATTGCTGCGCCCCTGGGCGAGAAATCTGGGACAGCGAGCGATCCAGACTCCCAAGGTCTACCTGAACGACACAGGGCTGTTGACGCATCTGCTGGGAGCCACGGTGGACCGCCTGAAGGGCGACGGGAATGTGGCCGGATCGGTTTTGGAGAACTTTGTGCTGATGGAATTGCGCAAGCAATGTGCCTGGAGCGAGACTCGGCCGGAACTATTTTACTGGCGAACCGTTTCCGGCCGTGAAGTTGACGTCGTGCTGGAAGATCGTACCGGGAAGGTAGTGGGCGTCGAAGTCAAGGCTGCCGCAACTCTGGGAAGCAACGACGCGGGCGGATTGCACGCTTTGGCGAGCGCCGTCGGCAAAAACTGGGTACGTGGCGTCGTGCTTTATACAGGTGCGGAGACTATCCCCTTTTCTGCCAATTTGCACGCCATTCCTATTCGCCGACTTTGGTCGGCTTGATGATCGGAGTCGTGAGCGGCGTTTTCCAGTACCTGTCCTGCACGCTGGGAGCCGCGCATGCAGAATGAGTGGCTTGCCCGGTTGGCGTCAATTGGGCATCGCGCGAATTCAGATCTGCGGAAACTCGCCGACATTTCGGTACTGACCAGTGTCCCTGGGGACACTCGTCTGTCCCCGGGATTCAAATGCCATGCGGAGGGCACTCGGTGTGCGGAGCCAGTTTTCGTTGGGCTCGATTTTCAGCTAGACTTGATCTGTTCGAGGGACGACCATGCCGATTAACGCGACTGTAAACGCAGCAAATGCATACCGCCAAATTATTACGAACTTCTCCAACCCGCTTGAGTTTGTCCGGGAGGCGATCAGCAACTCCATCGACGCAAACGCGGTCAACATATCGGTCTTCGTGGACCAAGTTACCGGGCCGACCGGGCTGCCGGAGATCCGGATCACGCTTAAGGACGATGGCGACGGGATGGACGCTCAAATGCTCAGTAGGTTCTTCAATTTGGGTGATTCAGAAAAGGGAGAACTGAAGGGTCAGTCTGATGCAGGCTCAGAGACCTCCCAGCTTATCGGTGAGAAGGGGTTCGGGACGAAGATTTACTTGAATAGCCGAAAAGTAGAGGTCCGGACAACTGATAAGAAATCAGGCGCTTCCCTATTTGCAACAAGCCAAGGACACCTTGAACGAATCTATGACGGGAACCCCCCTCAGTATGACACGGTCGCGCAGGAAAATGGCCAGCCTGGTACTGAAATTAGGATATTTGGGTACAACCATAATGACGGCTCCAAGCTTGGCCATGACCAGTTGCGCGACTACATTTTTTGGTTCACGAAATTCGGCTCGATTGAGCGATTCCTATGGGAAACCTTCCCAAAGGTGGCAAGCGCAAAGAAGCAATTGAGCGGCCTGAAGTTGGGTTTGCGCGGACTCGGGTTCGAGCCTCTGAAGCATACGGGGGATGTGGCGAGCAAGCTTGATGTACTCACTTTCGGGCATCCGTTCCCCGAGGAGTGTTTCGATGGCAAGGCTCTGAGGGAAAAAGCGAAGAAAATGAAGGCTAGCCCGACTGACTTTTATTGCCGACGCTTTGTGAAGGAAGGGGCTCTCAAGAGCTTCCCGGGGTTTCGCTGGCAAGCCGTTTTTTCAATTGAGGGGAATAGAGTTAAATACGAGAACAATCCGATGGTTCGTCGCCAGAGACATGTAGCACCCCCAGGAGCATACAAGGTGGCTGAGCGGTATGGCATCTGGGTCTGCAAGGACTTTATCGCGGCAGAGCGCGTCAATATTCTTCTCCCAGGCAAGGGCACTGAGTTCCTAAAGTTCCACGCATTCTTTAATTGCCAGGCCATACGCCTCTCCGCTGATCGCACTTCGATTGGGCCGACACAACCCAATGTGCGCCTCGCGATCGAGGAACAGATTATCGAGATTGCTCGTGAAATATTCGAAGACGAGGGAGTCGAAGCACTGTTTGAGTCTCTTGACGAAGCGGAGTTTGGCGAGCGAACCGAGGAACAAGAGAAAAAGGACTATGCCCGTCGAGTCAAGTTAGCGAAGACGGCCTCTTCCGAATCGCATAAGAATGTCGAACTGCGTGGGCCGCAACGGGAACTTGGGGTCGTCGCACTGTTGGCTCAGTTGCTGGCGATTGAACCTGGTCTCTTCCCGTTTTGGGTGCTCGATTGGAATAACGCGGAGGGGTTCGATCTCCTAGCTCGCGACACGACGGAGCTATCGTTTGATGACGCGAGCAAATTCTACGTCGAGTGTAAGCAACGGCTTACAGGATCATTTAACCACTCCTTGAACAACGTTCGCTATATCGTGTGCTGGGATACGGATCTGGAAAACGAATCCATCGTAACAGCGGCCGGAGGGGACACTCGAAGGATGAAAATTAAGCCGAAAGGCACTGGAATCCAATGCACGCAGTTTTTTCTTTCAAGGGACGACGCCCCTAATAATATTGAGGTCTTCGTACTGCGCCGTCTGCTAGCGGAGCGTCTGGGTCTTTCGTTCAAGTAGTGCTAGGTGTTTCGAGTCTGTCGATCGTATGGCGCCCGGTAAATCTATCCTCAGGCTAAACTTGGGGCCAAATGACACAGTTGCGCAGCGCCAAATGGGGAAACGGAGAAATGATCTTTATTCCCAGTCCCCCAAGAAACCTCTCTCCAATTTGCAATTGCTTAACCCCGAAAACCGCACACTAGAATCATGGCCGCTAAACCATGGATTGAGACCCGCCAACTCCATGCCCCATCCCTCCCCTCGGACTCAATCAAAGCGTAAGTACCGGAAGACAGACGGGATACTCCCAGAGCCATTGGTCAGTACCGAGTCGGCCAGTATCCTGGAAATGAAAGTCGGGCGAATCGTACGAGGCTACCTGAGGCCACTGATGATCTCATTTGCAAAAGATCGTTTCGACGACTCGGAACCTCCAGTCGTGTCAATTTGGTTCCATTATTGAATGATTGCGACGTAGCTTGAGGAAAACGAAATAGACCGCAGTTCATTGATCTCCAACGTGTTGCATGGGCGCATCTGAGATTCTTTCGGCACCGCCGCAAGAATTCGCCAGACGCCGTCTGGCGAATCTGCCGGGCGTAATTTTTCAGGCGGTGTATGAAAATTCCCCGGCAAGGGATCAACCCATTCCGAGGCCGTGTCCAATGGACACAGACTGATTGATTTCAAGAGCCGAGGTCTTTGATACATCGGCTGCAAGCTGGGGGCTGAGCTTGGCCACATCGTCGGTGAAAAGCGTGGCCTCATGGCTGGCGCGGGAGATGGAGACGTAGCCGAAGCGGGAGTTGAGCAGGTCCGGATGGACGCCGGTATCCGCGTTCACGAGGACGCGCTCGGCGGTGAGGCCCTGGGAACTGTGGCTGGTGACGGCGTATCCGTGGTCAAAGTGGCGATGTTCGTGGGCGTTGAACTCGACTTGGCGATTACTGTCGAGACGGGCTGAAATGCGACCGTCTGGCGCGATGGACTCGATGACGGCAAGGTCGCGGTTGGCGACGCCGAGCGATTTGTCGGGTGCGGTGAACTGTATGCGGTCGCCCACGGAGAATTCGCGGTCGATCTCACGGTAGACGCTTACGCCAGTAAGGCGGCGCGGATCGTAGGTGGCCGGCTCGCCGGAGGATTTTTCGATGGTGAGCAGGTTGGCGGCGGGGTTGATGCCGACGACCGTTCCGTAGGTTCCAGCTTCTATTCCGGCGATTTTGCTGCCGCGTGCGTAGCGAATTACATCGTTCACTTCAAAGTGGCTGGCCCAGGATCGTTCGGCGCCGGTCATGTCCTGGCGCTGAACGAGTACACGGAAGGTGTGATCCTCCGGTGCGAGGGTTCCATTGGCTTTCAATTCCTGACGGACGGCGACATTCAACTCACGGCGGGAGGCATTGTCGGGTGAGACGATCAGGGTCTTTTCTGGAGACTCGACGTAGCTCCTGGCAATGGAGCGGATGCGCTCTTCCGTGCCGGGAATCTCTCTCACTCGGCCCTGTTGCTGGAGTGATTCGATCGCGGCGGAGACTTGGCCTTTGGCCAGCATCTCGACAGCGGACTTGAGCGCAGGATCTTTCTGGCGGACAATTTCGTCGAGCTTGGCGGTGCGCATTCCGGCCTCTTGCAACTGTTCGAAGGGACGGCCGGCCTCGACGCCCTGGTGCTGGCGTGTGTCGCCAATCAGGAGTACGCGGTCGTTGGGGCCGAGGCGCGCAAGGAACTCGCGCATCTGGTTGGTGCTGGCCAGACTGGATTCATCGACAAAGTAAAAGTGCTTCTGTTCGGGGACTGCCGGGTGTGTGGTGCGTGCAAGGAACCCTTGCAGGGTTCCTGACTCGACGCCAGCCTCGCCAAGTTGACGGGCGGCGCGAGAGGTTGGGGCGAAGCCCTCGACCGCGTAGCCATTCGATTCGGCGGCGCTGCGGATCACGGAAAGAGTGGTCGTTTTGCCCGTGCCGGCCAAACCCTGGATGCCCTGGATGCGGTCGGGAAAACTGAGTACATCTTCAACCACACTCTTTTGAGCGCGGTTGAGATGAGAATGTTGGTCGGCAACAGCGATGGCCTGCTGGCGAGGCAAAGCAGGCTCGACCTGATGCTGCCCCTCGCGCACGCGGCGGACGATCTCGCGCTCGGCCTCGATGGTTCTGGCAGTGGTGAACTGACGGGCCGGTACGCTCTGCGACCGCTCGACGATCTGAAATTCACCGGAAGACAAGCGGGCGTCAAGGTTGCTGCGGACCTGGGCAAATGTCACCTCGCCCATGCCGCGGCGGAGGCCGTCGCGAATCAATGTCCGCTCATCGACGACAGCCTCGCGCTCGAAGTTCTTGTCGCGTGAAAAGGTCAGTGACTCGCGAACGCGGTCAAGAGAGTTGACCGGCTTCTCTTGATGCTGAAGACGCTCGCGTGCCGCGTGGACGACGGCTTCGGCCTGGTGCCCAAAGTCGGCAGCGAGCTTGCGATGTGCAGCCATAACATCGGCTGGCGAATGAATCTCCTTGCGGTCGCGTGTAGAGTGCGCGGCGATTTCGGCGGCCTCCTTTCCGGTGCGGCCTGTGCGCTCCAGGTACTCCCGAATCTGCTGGCTGCGCGGGCTGGATGCGTCGAGGTACTCCTGCGTGTAGCCTTTGATTTCCGGCGCGCCGCTACGCCCAACGGCGATCTCGTAACCGAGGTGGCGAAGCCGGTAAGTCAACTCGGATTGATAGATGGCGGTGGCAAATTGCT
>Ga0302281_10003423_pt1 | contig 11026 bp, 13 predicted proteins | sample III_Fen_E1_2_FD_198762 | JGI IMG/M metagenome (GOLD analysis project Ga0302281, IMG submission 198762) | Peat permafrost microbial communities from Stordalen Mire near Abisko, Sweden - III_Fen_E1_2 | ecosystem: Environmental > Terrestrial > Soil > Wetlands > Permafrost | place: Sweden: Abisko...
GAAATTCTCTGAGGGTATATTTCTCATGTCTTCGGTTTTCATTGCGGCTGCACTCGGACTTCATTTCGGCGGTTCGCCTCTAACAATCATATGGGCAATGCAGGCCATTTCTATGGTTTCGATTGGCTTTTTGATTCGAAGTAAAATTAATACACTCGCAGGTGTTGCACTCTCGATTCTAGTCGGATTGAAAGCTTTTGTTGGAGGATTTATTTTGTCATATGGTTCGGTCGCCATTTTTAATGGTCCGTCGGGAACACTTTTTCTCGTTGCGCTCATGTATGCTGTGATTTGGATTGTATTCCATCTTGATATGTTCAAAAATGAGACTGAAGCCGTTCATACGAAAGACGAAGCTCAAGCGGGGAAGTATGTCGGCATTGTCGGTTTGTTCGGTACGATATTCATGTGGATCAATTTCCAGTCATATCATTTTGTTCCGGAGTACACTCTGTATTTGCCGTTGTTCTGGCTCATCTATGCGGTCGCTATGTCATCGCTGTCGTTCTATATAAAAGATGCGTTACCGAGGTTTTTGTCCTATCTCGTTGTGTTTCTCGCTTTCGGCGTGATGATGTTCGGTCAATGGAATTTGGATCCTGTCACACATCCGTTCATCTTTAATATTCGTGTGCTGACCGCTCTCGTCTTTGCTCTCGTTTCCGGAATTATTATTAAAATGATGAGTATGAATCGGGAACAGCTTGAAGAAGGAGAGAATAGTTTGAAAATTGTATTTCTTTCACTCGCGAATCTTGCAGTATTATGGGCATTTACGATTGAGATTCTCAATTATTTCAATCAGCAGTTGTTGGTGGCATCAGATCAAGCCGGCATTTCGATTGAAAATACAAAACGCGTCAGTCTTTCTATTTTCTGGCTTGTGTATGCATTGGCCGGTCTCGCAGTTGGAATATTCCGAAGATCGATTTTTGCACGATACTTCTCGATAGGTCTTTTTGCTCTAACAATATTGAAAATATTCCTCTATGACACAGCGAATTTGAGCGACGTTTATCGTTTCATTTCGTTTATTGTTCTCGGCATCATCTTGCTTATTGTTGGCTTCTCGTATTATAAATTCAAGGATCGAATCGCGAAATTCGTGAACGCGGGGGAGTAAATGATATAAACGTGCTATACTCTGGAAATGAGCAGTGAAATGGCTAAAAATATAGCAAAAAATGACTCGAAAAAGGGTGATTATGAGCTAATTGATTCCGGCGACAGTGAAAAACTGGAGCGTTTTGGTGACGTGGTTTTGTCGCGTCCAGATCCGCAGGCGCTGTGGTCAAAGCGATTATCGGAGAGTGTTTGGGCTGCCGCCGACGGAATTTTTTTTCGAAAAGCGAAGGATGGTGAGTGGCGATTCACTAATTCCAAAAAGGACTACAAAAAGTGGACTATCAATTTTAGTGGTTTAAAATTTTGGATTAAGCCGACGCCGTTTAAACATGTCGGCTTGTTTCCGGAGCAGGCTTCGAATTGGGATTGGTTGCGTGCGAAAATTTCTGCAGCGAAAACAGACGAACCTGCGCATGAAATTGAAGTTTTAAATTTGTTCGGTTACACCGGTGGAGCGACGCTCGCATGTGCGCAGGCTGGAGCAAAAGTTGTGCATGTTGACGGTTCAAAATCAGCGATTGCGTGGGCGCGTGAAAATGCGGAGTTGGCGGGTCTTGCTGACAAACCGGTGCGCTGGATTTTGGATGACGCGCGTGCGTTCGTTGCTCGCGAGATCAAACGTGGTCGATTCTATGACGGCATCATTATGGATCCACCGGCATTCGGTCATGGTGCGGATAAAGAAATCTGGAGAATCGAAGAGGATTTTCTGCCACTCGTTGCCGATTGTGTAAAAATTTTGAAACCGAAAACTGTGGCGACAACCGAGTCGCCTGCGTTTGCCGGTCCGCAATTCTTTTTAATCAACGGCTATTCCGCGGGTTATTCTGCAACTGCGTATGGGAATAATTTGGCGTCCCTTACGGAAAAATTCGGCGGCATAATCGAAACGGGGGAATTGACTATAAAAGAATCAGATAATGTTAACTCGAAAAGCTCGAGCCGACTTCTTCCAGCTGGAATATTTGCGCGGTGGTCTGCTAAATAAATAAAATCTTACATGTCAGCCATACCAAAAGCACTACAAAACACACCTCCAAAACTTCACATTTTATATGAAGACAATCACATTATTGCCGTCGAGAAACCGGCGGGTGTTTTGATTGACGATTTAATGGAACAAACAAAGAAATTTCTAAAAGAAAAATATGAGAAGCCAGGGAATGTATTTTTAGGAATGGTGCACCAACTTGACCGTCCCGTTTCTGGCATAGTTCTCTTCGGTAAAACGTCAAAAGGCGCCGCGCGTCTCTCCGAACAATTTCGCGACCACGAGGCTGCGAAAATCTATCACGCATGGGTTGAAGGCGATCCGAGCCCCGGCCGCACACTTAAAAATTTCCTGAAAAAAGACGAAAACCGCCGCAAAGCTTTCATTTACAGCGAAGAAGTCCGCGATTCGAAACCAGCCGAGCTTGATTTCACTGTTGTCAAAAAAGTGCCCGTGAAAATCGATCCGGCAAAAAAGGGAAATCCGCCGGTTACCGTCATCACCCTCGTCAAAGTCCGACTAAAAACCGGCCGCTTTCACCAGATCCGTGCACAGCTCGGCCGCATCGGTCATCCCGTTTTAGGCGATGTCAAATACGGTTCGAAAACCAGTTTTCCCGATTCGCATATCGCATTGTCCGCTACTTCAATCACTTTCAAAACCGCAACCGGCGCAAACTTAAACGAAATTGCCGAAGGTATCCGCAGTGAAGGGGAGACGAAAACACTGACACTACCCGCGCCGGTTATGCCGGTGGTTTAAGTTTTTGTTTGCATTCAATTTGATATACTCAAACATATGAAAAAAGCCCAACCGCAATCTTGGAAAGATTATTTTGAACGTACAAAAGGCAAACCGCCTCGGCCTTTACTTGTAAAAGCTATTGGTTTGTTAAAAGAAAAGGGAAACGCACTTGATTTGGGGTCGGGTGCGTTGAATGATTCAGCATTTCTTCTTTCTCAAGGATTTAGTCATGTTACAGCAGTCGACAAAGTACCTGTGGCTATAGAAATTGCAAAGCAATTTCCAAAAGAAAAATTTGAATATGTCATTTCTTCGTTTGAAGATTATCTCAAGGGTTTGACGATTATTTCTTTTGATGAAGAAGAACGTGATAAAGAAACTGCCGCAGGCGAGATGAAACATTGGCATGTTTTTCATTTTATTGTTAAAAAATAATATGCTAATTCTCAACGGAAAAAAGGCGCGGGCGGAGATAAAGAAAGCCCTGATCGAAAGGGTGAAAAGCCTTTCGGTACAGCCGCATCTGGTCATTGTGCAGGTCGGCGCGCGGAGCGATTCGGCGGCATATATAAATGCGAAGAAAAAATTCGCGGTGGAAATCGGTGCGCGCGAGACGCATATAATATTGCCGGAACAGACGATCCAACGGGAAATTCTCCGTGTCATCGAAAATGCCAATTCCGATCCGGCTGTTCATGGAATTATCGTGCAATTGCCGCTCCCACTGTCGATCGATCGGGACACAATAATAAATGCGATTGACCCGACGAAGGATGTCGACGGTCTGACTGCGGCGAATGTGAAAAAATGGACTGAAGGGCGGCCCGACGCGATCTGGCCGGCCACGACTCGTGGAATTCGCGAACTTTTGAAATTTTACAACATTTCACTCGATGGAAAAAAAGTGGCGATGCTGGGTAGATCGTCTCTTGTCGGTATGCCGACCGCAGCCATGTGCGAAGCGGAAAATGCTATGGTCACGGTTTGTCACAGCAAAACGCCGAATACCGCCGAAATCACGAAAGCCGCCGACGTTATTATTGTCGCCATCGGTAAGTCGCGGCTCATTGGCCCGTCATATATATGTATAGGTGCGAGCACAGATGTGAATGCGAGCGCCGAAAATAAATCGAACCAAGTCATCATCGATATCGGCACAACTTCGATCGATGGAAAATTGGTAGGGGATGTTGATTTTGAAGCCGTCATACCACTTCTCGGCGAAAAAGGCGCAATCACACCTGTTCCCGGCGGCGTCGGGCAAATGACGGTACTCGCTCTTTTTGAGAACCTCATTGATGCATGTTATAATCAGAATAATTAGTCGGGAGTACTCGACATAGGTGTGTCCTTAATTTAAAAAACTATGAATAATATTGAACAACATAAAGTGAAATTGATGGAAGCGGCATTCGGGGCTGTTATCATTGTTGCATTTCTATTTCTCGCTTTATTTGCGAATCAAGTAAAAATTCTTTTTGGTATTGGTGAAACACATACAGCGACAAATACAATTACGGTTAGTGGTACCGGCAAAGTCACAGCAATTCCTGACGTGGCGACATTTCAATTTACAGTAGACCAAACAGCGGCGAATGTCGCGGCGGCACAGGCAGCAGCTACAGCGCAATTAAATAGCGCATACAGTGCACTTACCTCAGCCGGTGTTGCTTCAGCTGATATCCAAACGACTTCATACAATATTAGCCCTCATTATGAAAGCCAGGGTGGGGTATGTAATGGAGTAAATGGTCTCTGCACACCTTCGAAATCAGTTTTGACCGGATATGATGTCAGCCAGACTGATCAGGTCAAAGTCCGTAATTTGGCAAATGCCGGATCACTTTTTACGACGATTGGTTCTCTCGGCGTACAAAACGTCGACAGTTTGCAGTTTTCTTTGGATAATCCTGAAACGACTCAGAACGAAGCCCAGGCTACAGCGATTGCTGATGCGCAAGCTCAAGCTCAAAAATTGGCGAATGAGCTTGGTGTGAAATTGGTTGCAGTTGTGAATTTCACTGACAATAGCTCGTCACCAACGCCGTATCCGGTTGCGTACGCTATGAATACTTCTGTTGCAGGCGCTCCAGCTGTCAGTCCAACTGTTTCTACAGGCCAACAGCAAGTTATAGATAACGTCTCTATAACCTACGAAATCCGCTAGTAACACTGCTTTTCGTGATTTGTTGACTTTCTCAAACCAATGAGATAGTATATCCCGTATCACCCCGGGAGGGGTTTTTTAATAGACAGTTTCAGCAGCCGTCCCCCACGGCACAGGAGGTGGTCTAAATATACTAAAATCACATGAAAATCAGTGAATACATCAAGGAAACACGTTCAGAAATGAGCCATGTCACATGGCCAACGCGATCGCAGGCTATCAACTATGCCTTGCTCGTGGTTGGTATTTCTATTGTGGTTGCGGCATTTCTTGGTCTTTGTGATTATGTTTTCTCACGAATCCTTACTCTCTTTATTTAAACATTCACAACTTTAATTATCATTTTTAACTGAAAATTTTAACCAAAAACACTATGGCAAAACAACAGGTCGGCGGAGATCGAAATTGGTACGCAATCCACACATATGCTGGATATGAAAACGCGGTTGCACGAAATTTGAAACAGCGCATTGAATCGCTTGGTATTGAAAATCAGATTTTCAACGTGCTTGTTCCGACTGAAAAGAAAATCAAAATCAAGAGCGGCAAGCGTGTTGAAGAAGAAGAGAAAATTTATCCCGGCTATATTCTTGTGGACATGATTGTGACAGATGAATCATGGTATATCGTACGCAACACGCCTCGCGTGACTGGCTTTGTTGGTTCTGGTGTTTACCCTGTGCCACTTGATAAAAAGGAAGTTGATATACTTTTTAGTCGTATGAATGCAACGGAGGTTAAACATACTATTGATCTCGCAATCGAAGACATCGTTAAAATTGTCGACGGTCCGTTTAAAGATCTTGAAGGTAAAGTCAATGAGGTCGACGATAACCGTGGTAAAATCAAGGTCCTCGTTTCGATGTTTGGTCGCGAAACACCGGTTGAACTCGATTTCTTGCAAGTTAAGAAGATTTAGGGTAATCTTGGTTTTATCCCCAGGGTGACCCTGCTGGGTCAACTCGCGCTTCTCGAGAACACCTCAATTTAAAGCTTAATTTAAACATATTTAATTCAAAACCATGGCCAAAAAAGTTACAAAGAAACTGAAACTTCAAATTCCAGCAGGGAAAGCTAATCCTGCACCTCCAGTCGGTCCTGCTCTCGGTCAGGCCGGTATTAACATTGGCGATTTCGTTAAAAAATTCAACGATGCAACAAAAGATAAAATGGGCGATATCGTACCAGTCGAAATTTCTGTATATGATGACCGTTCATATGATTTCGTACTCAAAACTCCTCCAGCTGCGTCTCTTATTTTGAAGGCTATCAAACAGGAGAAGGGTTCAGGTAAACCAAATACAAAAAAAGTGGGTACAATCACGAAAGCCCAGATTCGCGAAATTGCAGAGAAAAAGATGCCTGATTTGAACGCAAACGATATCGAAGCGGCCATGAAAATCATTGCAGGATCAGCTCGATCGATGGGGGTTGACATAAAATAACCATATGCTATACTTTATTTTAGGTGCAGTTCTCTGATTTCTGAATTTGTGGGTGGTGGCTTGCGTCGGTTCCTCAGCCGAAACCGTCATGAAGTGTTATGCCGACACTGCTTACGTAAAGCCGGTTGGCGGGATTTCGCGACGAGGTCGCGTCCTTTTACCCGCCTCGGCAAGGCTTCCAGTCGCAGTCACCACCCACTCCGTTTCGGGGTTCTATCCCCATTTTTTTTGAAAGCGTCGCCACATGTGCGACGTTTTTTCATTTGGTGTATACTATATATATGAACGATATACTTCACGCAAATATTTTTTTCTTTATTACTTCGTTAGTTACGGTTATTTTGGGAATATTGGCAGCCATCGCTCTGTATTATGTTATCCGGATTTTGAGAAATATCCGCGACATAAGCGATCGTGCACAGAGGGGGAGTGAAGTCTTGGGTCATGATTTAGAGCATCTTCGCGAAAATATAAAAGAGGAGGGGGTGCGTTTCAAACATATTAAAAATTTTTTAAAAGGTTATTCGAAGTGGTTTCCAAATGATAAAAAGTAGATTATTCGCGCAAATATAGTAATAAAAAAATAACAAAAATATGGCACACAAAAAATCACATGTAGGAAAAATAGGTTTAGCGGGAGTAGCAGCTGCTGCAGCTGCGGCAGCAGGCGCGTACTATTTATATGGAAGTAAAAATGCGACGAAAAATCGCGCGGTGGCATCCGCTTGGATGAAAAAAGCCGAAGCTCACATTGTGAAAGAGGCAAAAAAAGGCGTCAAACTTGCACATTCGAATGTTATGAAAACATTATCATCAAAAGTCTCAAAGGAAATGAAGGCCGTAAAAAAGGCTGTCAAAAAAATTTCGAATAAATAGTAGCTTGCTTTTAATCTATTTCTATGGTAAAGTAATATATAGGACATCGTATTGATGTTCTTTTGAAAAAGGCAATAAACAAGAAAACAAGAAACAAAAAGGCAACAAATGAAAGATACGAAAGGCAAGATTGGATCGGCGAGAGTTGTTGTTGACGCCCGGCATGGCTTCACCAATACACGCGGTCCCAAACTGTCACGGGCTGCAACGACATGTAACGGGGTGGCGCCACTCCCGATGAGTCCGCTCGAAGCGGCATGTATCGTTAGCAGTCTTCAACAAAACGAGGAAATTATGAGACCGGGAGAGCTTGCCCGGCGAAATGAGTTATTCAAGCTTGGGAGGTTTTATCCAAGCCCTTCTGACCTCGCGCTTCTGAGTGCGCAGGTTGTTTCGGGGGGAGGTGTCATTCAAGCGTGAGTGTAATTTAGTCCCGAATTTTCGTAACGCCGCGGCTAAGGTCGCGGCGTTTTTTCTTTAGTTATTCACAAAAAAAGCCCCCCATCCCTTTTGTAGAGTGTGCTACAATTAGTGCTAATGCTATAGTCTTTTGAGACCAAGCAACTATTTTTACTTACCAATTTAATTAATCAATTTTAATGATTTCAATCAAAAAATCGATAGGTGCATCTGTTGTTACACTGGTTGGAATATTTTCTTTCACATCACTCGCTTTTGCCTCAACCGCTCCTACAGTGACTTCTTCAGCAACTACTGCAGTTGGTACTTCTACGGCAACTTTGCACGGTAATATCACAGTCGACGGGGGAGCATCATCAACATTGGAAGGTTTCAACTACGGCACATCGACGGCCTATGGATCGGTCGCATCATCGTCAGGTACATTTGGAGTAGGTTCATTCACGCAATCTCTGACTGGTCTAACTCCAGGTACTACTTATCACTTCAATGTTTTTGCAACAAACGCTTCGGGTACCGGAACTTCATCTGATTCGACATTTACGGCATCGACAACAGTTCCAAACGCTCCGACTGCTATCACTGCAGCCACATCGACGGCGTCGCAAGCAACTGTTACATGGACTGCTGGTTTCAACGGTGGTTCAGTAATTTCCTACTACACAATTATTTCCAGCCCAGCTGCATATTCGGCGACAACTACTGCAACATCAACTATTGCAACAGGATTGACTAACGGAACTTCGTATACCTTCACTGTCAGCGCAACAAATGCAAACGGTATCGGAGCGACAAGCACGGCTTCGAATGCAGTAGTTCCTCTCAGTGTTTCGATAGTAACTGTTCAAGCCGCATCTGTTATCTCTACTTCGAGCGCGACACTTAATGGTACGATTACTTCAACAGGTGGCGCGAGTTCAACTATCAGAGGTTTCAACTACGGCACATCGACGACCTATGGATCGGTTGCATCATCGTCAGGTACATTTGGTGCGGGTGCGTTCACTCAAGCTATAACAAGTTTAACCCCTGGAACCACATATCATTTTCAGGCTTTTTCTACGAACCTTGTTGGTACAGCCACTTCAAGTGATTTAACTTTCACGGCTTCAACGACTGTTCCAAGTGCTCCTACTGTTACCGCGGCAACATCAACTCCATCACAAGCAAATGTTTCATGGACCCCAGGTTTTAATGGAGGATCGAATGTTACCTACTACACAATTATTTCCAGCCCAGCTGCATATTCGGCGACAACTACTGCAACATCAACTATTGCAACAGGATTGACTAACGGAACTTCGTATACCTTCACTGTCAGCGCAACAAATGCAAACGGTATCGGAGCGACAAGCACGGCTTCAAACATTGTGGTACCTCTTAATATTCCAACAGTAACTGCTCAGGCGGCATCATCCATTACTACAGCAGGTGTAACTCTTAACGGTACGATTACTTCAAACGGAAGTGCAAGTTCAACCATCAGAGGTTTTGCTTACGGCACCACCGCCTCATACGGAGCAACTACAACTCAATCGGGAACTTTTGGAACGGGAGCTTTTAGTTCTTCGATTTCATCCCTCGCCTGCGGCACTACATATCACTTTGCACCGTTTTCAGTAAATGCGGGAGGAACATCAACATATCCAGCAGATTCTACATTTGTTACGAGTGCGTGTCCGGTTACAGTCATTTCATTTTCAAGTGGCGGCGGCGGGGGAACAGCATCTGTAGCTCAGCTCTCAACATTGCTTGCACCGAGCGCGGCTACCACCGCTTATCTCAACTCCTTGTCGACGACGAAAGCACCAGCTGCACCAGTAGTCGTCACTCCAGCAAAAACAACCACAGTTACTCAAACTGTTGTAAAGCCAGTAGTAACTCCAGCAGCCGTAACTCCTAATAAAGTCGTTGCACCAGTAGTTAAACCTGCTATCGCTCCGGCCGCTTCTACAACACCAACAATTAAAGTCGGCAGTGTTAAGATCGCGTCTACTACAATTTCAACATCGACTATGTCTTCATCAAGCAAGCCGGCTCAAGTTTCAAAAACAGCGAGCGCAATTAATTCTGTTTCTGGTTTTTCAAGTTTCATTGGTTGGTTAGGCTCATTGTTCTCAGGATTTTAATTAGAGTAGGTTAATAGAGACGATTTTAGGTAATCAGCGTATATTTTTCTGTGGCTAGACTTTCTTCTTAAGGTTGTGTAGTCTGATATCAGAACCAAAGAAAGGCAGAACATGAAAATAATTATTCCGAAGACGCTCGTCGAAATTAATCCAAATTATGGTCCGACATTTTTCCTTGCAGGTCCTATTCGCGGGGGAGATGACTGGCAAAAACAGTGTTGCGAAGAGATTCGTAAACTCATACCGCATTTCTATGCGGCGATTCCGTATTACCATTCTCCCGAAATTCATTTTCCCCTCATGGATCAGGCGGAAGAAGGAATCCCAAATCATTTCAAGCGACAGCTTGATTGGGAACGTTATCACCTTGAATTTGCGGCGAAACATGGTTGCATCATTTTCTGGCTTCCGGAAGAAAGCAAGAAAAATCCACGCACTTCGGGTGCCTATGCAACCGACACTCGCGGCGAGATTGCTCGCTGGAGCGTCGAGTTGAAATACAATTCTGCATACAGGATCGCTGTCGGGGCTGAAGCGGGATTTCCGGGTTTAAGTCAAATTTATCGCAATTTCTGTGCGGATCAGGGTTATGATTTTCCAATTCGCCCGACTCTCGCAGAAACAGTCAAAATGGCAGTTGCGAAAGCATACTAAAAACTGTTCGAATCAAGAATCGCACCAAGTGGTGCGATTTTTTTTGTGGCGTCTGGCATACGCCAGACATCCTACAAAAATATAGTCACTTCGTTCCTTATTTTTGTGGAAATTAATGCACGACGTTAGAACCTCGTATGTGACGAGGTAGTATGGTGAGGAATGTTAACAATGTTAATGATGTTAATTAAATAAAAGAAAACTCGATCCTTTTGAGATCGAGTTACCTGAGAGTTTGAAGAGTCAGGATTTTAGTATATTTTTTCAATAGTTGTCACTTTGACGAAAGCGCCGTTTTTTGACACAAGTCGGCCAAAGATTTTCGGAAGCAACCACGTTTTTACAGCTGTTTCGTCTGTGCTCCCAACGTCAGCCCAATTGACATCGAAGTATTCGATGCCGAGCCCGGTAAGTTCACGTCGTAAGTCCCACTGAGTGCAAGACTGACCGACAATGTCGCGTATGCAGATCTCTC
>Ga0302281_10003424_pt1 | contig 11026 bp, 4 predicted proteins | sample III_Fen_E1_2_FD_198762 | JGI IMG/M metagenome (GOLD analysis project Ga0302281, IMG submission 198762) | Peat permafrost microbial communities from Stordalen Mire near Abisko, Sweden - III_Fen_E1_2 | ecosystem: Environmental > Terrestrial > Soil > Wetlands > Permafrost | place: Sweden: Abisko...
TGAAATGCGGGAGAACATCGCGACACAATTGCGAGAATTTTGGGATGCGGGGATTCGCGGGCCGGATTTTGTTTGGGCGGCAACCGGCCCCGCAATGGAAGCGTATAGCAAATATCCGGCGGTTAAGAAAGCAAACAGCCCGACGGGCGAACTGTTGACAGTTAAGGAATTTCTGGACTCCGTCCGGCGCATTGTTATCGAGTTCGTCGTCGGGCGAGTTCTGCATATTGAATCCGGCATAGACCGGCTGGATTCCGTGACCAGTTATTATCTGCTGCATCGAAACGATTTTGGATTCAAAAAAGCTCCAGCCGGTGCTTGCATTTTATATGCGGTGAGTTGCGGCCTGTCGGACGCGGAACTCGAACGCACTTGGAATTTGGTCAAGGTGAAGGGTAGCGCCATGCCTGAAATGGAAGATGCGGACGAAGATGCCGCTGACGAGGCCGGGGAACCGGCTGAGGAAATCAGCGGCGGCGAGTTTATCCTGCGGACATGGAAGGAACGGAAGGAAAAACGCATGGGTTTTGAATCCGTGGGCGGACGGGAAGTGCCGCTGATTGATCGCGTCCACCGCCTGATGCACTTGTGGCACGACGGCGACGTGCGCAAGGTGGACGATTATCTTGATGACAATGTGCTTCGCAGCAACGAACTGTTCGTTCGTTTGATTCAATCCCTCATCGAATTGTCCGACCGTGGCAGCGAGGAACGAGCGTTGCTGGAAAGTCTGAGCAACCACCTGGGCGCGAAAGCCACCAAGGACAACACCCCGCGATTAACGGGATTGGACGTGGAACCATAAATCTAGCAGACTATCGCACAAAGAATTTTATGGCGACCGCCTCAAAATGGAAATCGTGGCACGAAGTAGCCCAACTGCGTGACGAACTTAAAACCGGCGAGCTTTCAATGAGCATGTTCGCCGCCGATCTGGATGAGGTCATTCTCAAAAAGGGCAAGCGCCCGATTTACGAAGATCCCGCCAAATTCTTTGCGCTGACGTATCCGACCTACAACCTGCGCAATCTGGCGCGGGACGTGGTGCGTCGGCTGGCCGGCAAGAGCGACAAGGCGGTGCGCCAACTGAATCTCACCTACGGCGGCGGCAAGACCCACACGCTGATTACGCTGTTTCATCTGGTGAACGATCCGGCGGCTTTGCCGGACTTGCCGGCGGTGCAAGAGTTCCGTTCACATATTGATTTGGGGAAAAACCTGCCGAAAGCGCGGGTTGCGGCAATCTCGTTTGACAAGCTGGACTTGGAAACGGGCATGGAAGTGGCCGACCCGACCGGCAAACTCACTCGGTTGTTTCATCCGTGGAGCATCCTCGCGTGGCAACTGGCCGGGAAAAAAGGCTTGGAAATCCTGAATGGCGGCAAGGGCATGGCCGAACGCGACACGGCCCCGGCGGAAAACGTGATGATGGAACTGCTGGCGGTTCCGAACTCCGAGGGCGTGTCGTCGCTGATTCTGCTGGATGAAGTTTTGATGTATGCGCGGCAAAAGGTCGCGGAGGACAAGGGCTGGCTCTCCAAGTTGCAAGTTTTCTTTCAGGCATTGACGCAAGCGGCGGTGAAAACCGACCGTTGCGCGGTGGTGGCGTCCCTGCTCGCGTCGGACATTGCGGCAAACGACTCGCTCGGCCAGGAAATTGTGACGGGCCTGAAAGAAATCTTAAAACGCCAAGAAGAAGAAATGGTCGAGCCGGTCGTCAAGGAGGACGTGGCCGAAGTGTTGCGGCGGCGGCTGTTCAAGCCCTGCGACCCGGCGGAAATGAAAACGAACGCGATCACCGCTTTCAAGGGCGTGTGCGCTCACGATGAGGCGTTGAAACGCGAAGGCGCTGCCGCCGAAAAAACTTTCGTGGAAAGTTATCCCTTCCATCCGAACCTCACCAACATCCTTTATTCCAACTGGACCGGGTTGCCGCAATTTCAGCGGACACGCGGGGTGCTGCGCCTGTTCGCCATTGCCTTGCGCGACGCGGCCAAATGGGACACGTCGCCCTTGGTGGGAACAAATGTTTTCCTCCGCAAAAAAGGCGAGCCGGGGTTGTCGGACAGCCTGCGTGAACTCGCGGTCATCGCCAATGCCCAGGTGACGGATGGGCAGGCCATTTCGTGGGAGGGCATTCTTGATCGTGAACTGGCCTTCGCGTTTGACATCCAACGTGATCTCTCCGCGATTGAGCATCGCGAAATCGAGCAAGCGGTGGTGACGACATTCCTGCATTCGCAGCCGACAGGACAAAAAGCTTCGCTGCGCGAATTGCGAGTCACCATTGCGCCGACGAATCCCGACCGGATTGAAATTGAAAAAGGACTGTCGCGCTGGTCACAGGACAGCTATTGGCTGGACGATAAATACACGGCAACCGAAGGCGGCGCGCTGCCGGAAGATTGGCGCTTGGGAAACAAGCCGAACCTGACGCAAATTCACCGCGAGAAAAAACGGCAAGTGGAAAGCGACAAGGGCGTGATTGCCGTCCGGCTCAACAAGGCGGTGGGCGATGTAAAGAAATTGACCGAAGGCGCGTCGGCGCTGGGCGTGCGGACTCATACGCTGCCGGACAAGCCGGCGGACATCGAGGACGACGGCAAATTTCACTTTGCCGTTTTGGGAACGGATGCGGCGTCGGAATCCGGCAAGCCGTCGGCGATGGCGAAAAAATTTATTGATGAAACGACGAGCGCGGCCAAACCGCGCGTTTATCGCAATGCGGTCATCCTGGCCGTGCCGTCAAAAGACGGATTGGACATGGTGCGCAGCCGCGTTGCCGATTTGCTGGCATGGGAACAAGTGGCATCGGAACTGAATGACAAGGCGAAGAGCGGCAACGTGGACGCGCAACGGATGCAACGGCTGACGGTGGAACTGGAAAAGGCCAAAAAATATGTGCCGGATGCCATCCGCCAAGCGTGGTGCATGATGGTCACGGTTTCGGAAACCAACGATGTCCAGGCGTTCAAGCTGGGCATCACGGATGATTCGCTGTTCACAACGCTGAAAAGCGATCCCCGGTCGCGGCTGCAAGAAACGAAAATCACGGCGGAGTCATTGCTGCCGGATGGCCCGTATGATTTGTGGCAGGAAGGCGACAAGTTGCGCCGGGTGAAAGATTTGGCGGGAGCGTTCGCCCAACTCCCGCATCTGCCGAAAATGCTCAATGCGTCGGCCATCGTGGACACGCTGGTTGACGGCTGCGTTGCGGGTGATTTTGTCTTGCAATTGAAACGACCCGACAAAACCGTGCGGACTTGGTGGCGTTCTCGCCCCGATGAGGAGGCGTTGAAAGATTCCGATTTGGAAGTGGTTTTGAACTCGACGGCGGAGTTGGGCGAGATTCCCGGCGCGCTGTTGCGCAAAGGAATTTTGGCGGGACTGTGGGAAACGAAAACCGAACTGCCGTTGTCGGACTTCAAGGCTTATTTCGCGGGCGGGAAAATTGTGCAAGTTGACCGGGGCGGATACAACGAAGGCCAGCAAGTGCCAAAGGCGAGCGCGGAAGTGGTGAACGCAGCCGTGGAAAAAGCCGTGGTCGAGGGCGACTTGTGGCTAGTGTCCGGGCCGACGTCGTTGTTCAAGGAATCTATCCCGGCGGGTGTTTTGACCGATGCGAGCCTGTTGCTACCGCCGCCGGAGACGATTGTTGCCGCTGCGATTTTGGAGGGAAATATTTCCGCCGCTTGGAAGGACAGCAAGGCGACGGTGGCGGGTATCCTCGCGCAATTGTCGGTGCAACGTGGCCGCCCCGTCCCGTGGATTCTGGTCAAAGACGCCGTGGATGGTGCCATTCGGGCGCGTTTGGTGGAATTGGACACGACCTCCGTGCCGTGGCCTTGTGATCCATCAGCCGCGGCAAAAGTAGTCCTAAAAACAATCTCCGGAGGCGCTGCCGGTGGCGGTGGAGGCAATGGGTACGCGATGAACGACAAGGGCGTCACCTATCATGCCACCCTTCAACCGAATGAACTCCAAGACCTGGCCGACGCCCTGACCAGCATCATGGAGTTGCAGGCCAAATATGGCATAAAAATCCGATTCAATCTGGCCGTCGAGGTCACATCGGAGGGTGACATAAAGCCCGAAGCGACGACGGAGCTGCACCGGAAACTTGATGAAATATCGAAGGCGTTTCACTAAACAACCTTCGATTCAAACCAAATGAACATCGCCGACGAATATCGAATTCATCTCAATTTCTTACCGGTGATCGGTGAATTACCGGAGTTCGATGTTTACAGAAAACATCGGGCTGATCCCCAAGAAAAGCGCCAGGAAGAGGATGATGTCCATTGTTACTCTCTGCCGAAATTGCCGTCAAACTTGGAGGTCAGGGATAGCTATTGGGTTTCCCACCGGCCAAAAGCCGGCTTTGAATTGTTCAAGGTACTGGCGTCATTCAACAACAACCTGACATTGTGGATGTTCTCCACGGCCATCGTTGAGCAATGCAAAAAACAGCTTCTTCCAAAAGATTATTGGCAATCGGAACGCGGATTTCTACGGGAAATCCATTTTAATATACTCAGCCACAATGAGGGTGATGAGCAATTGGTAATACACCCGTATTTTATGCGGGCAGTTCATAAATTTGGCGTTTTGGCCGACTTCCATTTTCGAAAGAAAGATGGCGTAAATTTTGGCAGGCGCGTGCAACAATTGAGCCTGAGTCTGGATGAAAGATTCAGGAGAAATTTGGACTTTTACGTGGACCGTTTCGGCAAAATAAATAAGTTTCTGCATGCGCGTCAGGATATCCTATCTGCAATTCAATTTTCAGGATCGAAGCACCCTGTCGTTTTGGGGCGGGAATTTGAAGCTCTCCCCGCAATACGTCTTCGGCCCCGAAGTTATGTATTCAAAGGTGAACATGAAGGGCGCAGTCAATTTGCGGGTTTGAAAGATTACGGGCCACTAAAGCCCGTGGCATCCATTCCAAAATTAGTCTTTGTATTTCGGGAGCAAGACCGGCAATCGGCTCGCACTTTGGCCGGCGCTCTCAAAAGTAGTGGCCAGCGTGAGCGATTCAGCTTCCCAGGATTTGAACAATTATTTAAAACGCCAATTGAAATTGACCATGATCCGATAGTCGTGACGGATTTCTCGACTGATTCTATGAAATCCGCCTTGAAGCGAATGCAGTCCGAGGCAGGATTGACCGTGCCGGTATTGGTCATGCCCGACGATGAGGTGGAAGGATATTTCAACCATAAGGCGGTTTTCACACATGCTGGCATAGCAAGCCAAGTCTGCACCTTGGGAGTCATCCAGGACGAAAATACGCTTCGATGGTCTGTTGCCAATATTGCCCTACAGATCTTTTGCAAGGCTGGCGGGATGCCCTGGAAGGTTAGACCAGTCGGTGAGCGCAATTTGATTGTTGGAATCAGCCAATCTCACAAGGTTCGTAAAACTGACGCCGGAACATCCGTTGAGAAGTATTTTGCATTCTCGATTTTAACGGATTCGAGTGGGTTATTTCAAAAAATTCAGGTGTTGGGAGAAAGCGATAATGAAAAAACCTATTTGGAACAATTGCGCGCAAACTTGCGCACTGTCTTGAAAACTGGGGCGGAGGACTTTTCACGGGTTGTCATCCACACCTCGTTTAAATTAAAATATCAAGAGATTGATGAAATCTACAACGTTGTTAAAGAAGCTGCCTGCCAAACAACCAACGGAGGAAGCCGATTTTCCGTTGTAAAAGTGAACCACAAAAGCAGGTTTTTCGGTGCGAACCGGGGTGTTAACAGTTTGGTTCCATTCGAAGGGACACGGGTGAAACTCGGACATGGAGAGTATCTGGTTTGGTTCGAGGGAATTTTCCCAGACAAACCGACCGTTACCAAAGCCTTCCCCGGTCCTACACACCTTCAATTTTTGCGTGTGACCGAGACGCAAAACATAAATGACGAAATCCTCCTTCAAGATTTAGTAAATCTTTCAGGGGCAAACTGGCGCGGTTTCAACGCGAAAAGCTCACCCGTATCAATCTTTTATTGTCACTTAGTCGCCGATATGGTTCACGACTTCCAGCAAAGAGGGCTTCCGCTGCCAGCCGTTAATGATCTGAAACCGTGGTTCCTGTGAAGCGTATGACCAGCAAATCCAAAGACATTATTGTATTGCTTGGCGCAGGTGCCAGCGCGGAAGCGGAAATACCGCCATCTGGCAAAATGATTGACCGCATTGAGGAGTTGCTGAATGAAAACATCGATTGGAAGCCGTATAACCGCCTATACAATCACATTAAAAGTGCTATCTATTATGCCGCCGGCCTGCAAGGCAAATTTAAAGACCATGTCAGCTATAATATAGAAACTCTGGTTAATACGCTTTACGAACTTGAACGAAATGAGGAGCACCCACTTTATCCGTTCATTGCAGCATGGAATTCACGTTTGGTTTCACTGGCCGAAGCAGATTTTCTGAAAGTGCGCGAATTTAGGCGGCTGATACTTCGGCAATTAAAAAACTGGGTGTCACCCGATGATATTTCCCTCGGGGATTATTATAAAGGAATAATCCGGCTCCAACGAGGGCTGAACTTCCCATTACGAGTCTTTTCGTTAAATTATGATCTATGTGTCGAGAGATTAAACGTTGGCGATTTCCGCGTGGAAACTGGTTTCGCCGGGATCGGGCCAAAATTCCATTGGGACTGGGAAAGATTTGAAGAAACCAATTCCGGCCCCGTGTTGCCGGACGTCTATCTTTACAAGTTACACGGTTCTATAAATTGGAAGCGTGATTCCGCCAGGAATTTATTCTGTTTAGAGCAAACCGAAAGCATTCAACCTGAAAACATGGAGCTTATTTTCGGACGCGATTTTAAATTGGAAGCCGCTGATCCATTCTTATTTTATGCGTATGAATTCCGTAAATATTCATTGGAAACAAAGCTCATTGTCTGCATTGGCTACGGTTTCGGTGATGATCATATAAACAAAATTTTGGCCCAGGCGCTAAAGCGAGATGATAGCAGAAGGCTGCTTATTATTTCACAATGTAAAACTGAAGATGACGTGAAACAAAAAGGCACATCAGTCGCAAAAGTTCTTTCAGTAAAATCTGAACAAGTCCTTGCAAGCAAGGGTTCAACCAAAGATTTTTTGGAAACTAATGAATTGCACGCTCAACTTCTTGGATTGATTCCAAAACCACCGAGTGCGCCGTTTTAGATCGAGGAAAATATGGAGATTGACACTTTAGATAAAGTTTTTGAACAAGTCCTCGACGAAAATAATGCCCAGGAGGTTTTCAAAAGACTTGAAGACCTTGACAACCAGCGGCTAAAAATCGAGTCGCGGTGGATCTGGGAATTAATCCAAAACGCGCGAGGAACAGTCGGTTCCCAAGCCCACCTCCAAATTGAGGTTGCTTTAAATGGTGATTGTCTCACGTTTCGTCACAACGGAGCATCGTTTCGTGAACGAGAGATAGCACATCTGATTCTGCACGGTTCGACAAAACAGGACCCAAAAGATATTGGGCGGTTTGGAACAGGCTTCATAACAACACATTTAATTTCAAGACGTGTACGCATTCGCGGCTGTCTAGTGAACGGCAGCCGATTTGATTTTGTGCTCGATAGAACGGGCGGGAATGCCATCGCGCTTCAATCAGAGATGAAGGCATCACGTGAGGAATTTAAAAGCTCGCTCGGCTCGCCTTCGGCACTTGTGCCCAGTCCATTTACGACTGAGTATTCTTACGTCGTGACCGATTCGGTTAGGCCGGTTGTCGTTTCTGGGTTGGGCGCACTTAAAATGGCTGCGGCTTATATTTTTGCTTTCAATCCGATGTTGGATCATCTCACGATTGTCACGGATCATGAATCGGTACAGATGACTGCTGAACCGCTAGATAACCTTAGTGCCAACGTCTGTCGCCTTGGCATCAGGGAAAACGGCAGGACCGTGTCGCGGTGGGTTGTCAAAGGTATGCAACGTGATGCTATGGCCGCACTGGTTGTAGACCTTGCGGAGCCGAATCATTCAGTGCGCCTACCTAACGGAATACCGAAAATATTTGTTGCCTTTCCACTTAACGGCACAGAGGAATTCTGCCTTCCCTTAGTTTTGAACAGTGAATTATTTGTGCCGCGTGAGGATCGTGACGGGATTCATTTAGGCGTAGGCACGAATGAAGCAAATAAGTCGAATCAAGAATTATTTGTTTTAGGATGTCGGCACATTGTAGAACTTGTGACCTTGGCGGCTGAACAGAATTGGTTGAATGTTCCGGAATTGGTATGTCTGCGAGGTTTCGATTTGCCCCAGTGGGCAGACAAAAACTGGCTTCGGAATCAAATCCGGATGGTTTTAATTGAGGGTCTTCGCACTGAACGTTTGTTGAGAACCATCTCGAATAATCTAATTAGTCCCAAGGCGGCATGGATTCCAATCTCGTGTGGACCTGCATCGTCACTCGATTTGTGGGCAGCTTCCGAGCCCCTTTTGGATGCCTCCGATCTCCTTCCTTGTTCTGCTGACCAGGAGCCGTGGGCCGCGGCCGCCCAAAGTTGGATTCCATTTTGCGAGGCAAATGATCCCGTCGTGAATGGACTATGGACAATTGACCGGCTGGCCGATCACCTTTCAAATTTGCGCAATTTTAATGGCATTATCGACCACTTGCATGCCGGGCGACCCGCAATCGCGTGGGTTAACGAGGTTCACGCTTTAATTTGTAAAGCCGGTCGTTATGAATTATTTAGCTCGAAGCCTCTCGTGCCAAATCAATGCGGTGATTTGGCTTTTTTGGGAAAACTCAACCGTGACGTAGGAATTGACGATGTACTAAAAGAAATCGGAGAACTTGTGGGGCTACATTTGAGGGCCGAATTAATTCACAGCGACATTACCACACGTAAAATTATTGATTCGTTGAAGATCAGAACGGAGGAGGATGTAGTCACTCAGATCATATCTACCATACACCAGGGCTTTCAGAGGGGAAATCCGGTCGAGTCGTTTAGAATTGCGAATGTTAAAATGTTTTCGTGGTTATTGTGTAAAGGCAAAATGCCAAAATTGGATGGTTTTCCAGTGATGACGGCTGGCGATTCAAACGAAAAACTTGAACGCGTAATTTTTCGCCCCCGCACTGCGCCTGCTGACCGTCCGCTCGCGCCGATTTTGCTTTGGCCGCAAAACGCACAAGTGTTTGCAGACCTTCTCCCGGAGGCTGTTATCCTTAACGAGTGCTATTTGAGATCTTGTGAAAATCCAATTTATTGGCAAAATCTTGCGGAAGCGGGATTCCTGCACGTTTCTCCAATTTACGAAGACGACAGCTTTGTTGACCAGTTCCTACCTGATGAACCTTTAAGAGACGAAGAGGAAAAGGTAAAACCACGTTCTGAAAAGATGTGCCGTCGGACAGAGATTGCATGGTTAATCAAGACAGACCGTTCAATTGTCGACCGTGCGCGGAGCAGTCCAGCACGCGCGATTAGATTAATTCAGTTTTGCATTGAATTTCTTCTGAGTTCTGACGAACGCGCATTTGAAGTTCAAACCATTCGTTGTGATAACGGTTCGGATCACAGATACTACAGGGCGAACTGGCTTGGTCCTCTAAGAAATCGCCGATGGATTCCGGTCGAAAATGAAAAACGGAACGTGCCCACCGCCGAAAATCTTGCGAATCTGCTCGTTAAAGAACATATCTTGCTACAGCGCCTTGGCGAGGAACGCGTATCTAAATTCTTTCAAATACTAGGGGTGAGCCCTGCGGACCTCGTGTTGCGGACTTTGGGACACGATGATCTCGAACGGATGTCGTTAGTCCAATCGCTCGCTCTTATTACAGCGGCCACAGGTAACGACGCATTAAAAGTACAAGTTTTAGCCGGGGCTATAAAAACTGACCCAGCTGTCTTGACTGTCATCCAAGAGCGTCAAGATCAAATAAGGCGTGTAGCCCGTAACCAGGAACTTGGTGCGCTTGTTGAAAAACTTTTCGTGGAGGCTCTTCGCGACACCGGGCTTGTGGTAACGAGAACGGGAACCGGGCATGACTATTCAGTCGCGGCATCCGTTTCTGATCAAGAAGATAATGTTCGCATCGAAATTGTGGGAGCAGGCAATCCGGTGCTCGTTGAAGTCAAGGCGACCACGGGAAACTGCGTAAGGATGAGCGCTGTGCAGGTGCAAGCCGCCGTTCTTAACATGAATCGATTTTTCTTGTGCGCCGTAGCAACTGATGACACGACTTTGGATGCCGATAATTTTCGCAAAAGAGTCAGGTTCGTTCCGGACATTGGCTGGAGGTTACAAAAACTTTGGGCGGAATACTGTTCGTTAAAGGTCAACATGGGATTCTTCGGCAAAACGGACGACGGGCTAACAGCAGAAGTGGTCGGCAATCAGGTGCGATTCCGGGTCGACGAAGAAGTTTGGATCGGCGGAATCGACTTTGATGCGGCCATAAATCTCATTAAAAGCAGCCCCTCAGAACAATGAAGTTGAATCCGGAAAGTTGTGAAGTGGCAATTTTATTTATCGCGGAATTGATTCGGCTTGCCCCGTGAATAACCTAGCAATCACATAAAGCGTCCTTCGACGCAACGCTCGGTTGCAGCCGGGCCACGGTGGTTTATTGGAATTTATATTGCAGAAAAACCGGCAAGACTTGGAGAACTGGCAATTTACTCAACAGCAATGGATTCAACTTGTTCTCTTGGTCGTGAATCACTATCACGGGTGGAAAAAGGCAAACCCCGCTAAGAAGTATTTACCCTTGGTGCATTGCGACATGTTGCAGCCACCGACAATCTAAATACCCCTCGCCGCTGCAAATCACACGAGAAGCACTTGTGGCAGCAATGGCGTGAATGGGCCTGGGCACATGAATCCTGTCCGCAACCGCTGTTCGTGGAAAGGCACAATGAAAAACGCTAAAAAGCGGCTTGCAATTCGGTGCAAATGGCCGATTATATCCTTGATGCTACTGGAAACAGCAGCAGGAACTCCTGCACCTTAGTGTGCAGCGAATCCAAGCCCCGCGCACG
>Ga0302281_10003425_pt1 | contig 11026 bp, 9 predicted proteins | sample III_Fen_E1_2_FD_198762 | JGI IMG/M metagenome (GOLD analysis project Ga0302281, IMG submission 198762) | Peat permafrost microbial communities from Stordalen Mire near Abisko, Sweden - III_Fen_E1_2 | ecosystem: Environmental > Terrestrial > Soil > Wetlands > Permafrost | place: Sweden: Abisko...
GCATTCTCTTCACCTACTACCTGAACCCAACGCCGAACGACCAAAACATGGAGTTCGACCCCAGCAAGAACCTCTTCAAGAATCTTTCTGATCTCCAGCAAGTCAACGCTCCGTAACTAGGTGCAACGCTTTGCTCGTGCAGTTGGCAATGGCAAAACCTCTGACTGGCGGGAAGAGGTTGGATTGATTCCCCGACGACGACAACCCTCGATGATCGTATAGAAGATAGCCGAGTGTTGCCCTGCCACTGCGTCCCCAAAGAAGAGCCAGTTCTTTTTCCGGATGGCCGTAGGACGGATCGAGTTATCGACCGGATTGTTATCTATCTCAATACGGCCATCCCGGCGCCATTATGATCAGTCCCTAATATTTATGCTTTTTTCTGATTTTGAGCTTGCCGTCAAGTAATGAGATTGCCATCAGGGGGCGCTCTCCACCATCAAGCCTTGCGACGAAAGGCAAACAAGAGAGCCAGCGCACCCAGTCCGAAGAGAGCATAGGTGGAGGGTTCCGGGACTACGACCCCGCTCAGGCTCAGCTCGTTACCGCCATTGCCTATCCCGACACGCCCGTTGCCACCGCCCCAGAATGCCAGAGCCCATTTTACAGTCTCATCAGATGAATTGGTCGAATTGTTAAAATCAATGGGGTCAGTCGTGAGTCCCAGATTGGTGATGGTCGTAGCCCCATAAGTGTTCGTCCCTTCTCCTGTATTGATTTCGGAGGAATAGTCCTGGGTGGGTGCGCTCGAGGGTAAGTATGCCGTTCCACCAGCCTGGAGCCATGAGGTTCCGCTATTAGTAGTGTAATAGAGAGCTGCGTTGGTCGCTGCAGAGCTGCTTTTGCCAAGAATGAGACCCGAGATTGCATCCACCTCGATGTCCGAGCCAGCACTGATCACCGTGTCGAAGGTGAAGTATCGACCGATAGATACCGCTCTCAATCCCGTGGTAGGAATCGATGAGGGGGAGTTGGTATAGAGGCGATACCAGGTTCCAGTAGGGCTTAAGCCGTCACTTGCAGTGTAAAGGTTTGTCCCGGAGACAATATCACTCGCCGTGAATCCGCTCACAAAATTGGAAACACCCGGGTTCGTGGCCCCCGTTGTCGCCGTGATCGTCCACTGCGTCAACTCTGTGTCCGCGTGCACCAAGGTGAGGGAGAAGCCGCAGAGGGCTGTGATCACTGGGACAAGGAGGAGTTTTCTCATAATTTTTCGTTTGTTTTGTTGGATCAGGCTCGGGTGAACTTGAGGCTTCCCGCTTCAGTATGCCGCTGAATTACAGGTAACTTTCCGAAGTGGCAAGAATTTCCCGATTATTTTCTTCTCAGCTTTCTTTTCAGGATGGAGAGGAATTCATCAAAGCCCTCGACTTGCAGGAACCAGCAGGAGAGAAGAAAGAGAGCAATATCCAGGGCCATCACGGCAAAGAGCGCAAGAGCCCGCACGCCCAGGGAGGCATGACCGAGACCCTCAAGCCAGGAATGCGTGAGCCAGCCCACCTCGACAATCGGAAGTGCGGCGAGAAGGCACTTGGCAAGCGTCAGCAGGATGGCAACTGTCTCCAGCGATCCATTGATCCGACGCATGAAGAAGTAAAGCAGCGAGAAATTCACCGTGGCTGAAAGAGCTGTCGAAAGGGCCAAACCGCGATGCCCCATGCCGAGGTGAAAGATGAAGATCCAGTTGAGCAGAAGATTCAGACCGATGGAGAGAAAGCTGACCAGCATCGGCGTCCATTTGTGATTGATGGCATAGAATGCGGGCGAGAGCACTTTGATGCAGGAATAGCCAACAAGCCCTATGGCGTAAAATTGAAGCGCCTCGGCCGTGTGAAGCGTGTCTGCATCATGAAATTTTCCCCGCTGGTAGATGATCGCGATGATCGGCTGAGCCAGGACCATCAGCCCCACTGCGGCGGGGAGCGTCAGGAAGAGGGCCAGCCTCATGGCGCGTGCGAGCGTCGATCGGAATCGATCCATATCGCCCAAAGCCGAGGCCCGTGAGATCACGGGAAGCGTCACTGTTGCCACGGCCACCCCGAAGACCCCCAGGGGAAGCTGCATCAGGCGGAAGGCATAAGAGAGCCAGCTGATGGGACCGTTTCCGAGATAGGAGGCAAAGATGGTATTGACCATCACATTGATCTGCACCGCACTCGCGGCGATCACGGCGGGCAGCATGAGAAGAAGAACCTGTTTCACACCCGGATCACGCCAGTTAAAATCCAGAACAAAACGGAATCCCGCCTGATGCAATGACGGCAATTGCACGGCAAGTTGCAACAGCCCTCCGAGAAGCGTGCCGAGGGAGAGTCCGACAAGTGACCTTTCACCAAAATGAGGATCGAGCCACCAGCCAAAAGCCACCCCGCCAACAATCGAACCGATATTGAAAAAACTGGAGGCGAGCGCCGCCGCAGTAAAGCGGTTGGTTGAGTTCAGCATTCCCATCACCAGGGCGGCCAGAGAGACCAGCAGGATGAAGGGATACATGATCTGCGTGAGATGAATCGTGAGGGCGGCTTTTTCGGCCGGAAAGCCGGGCGCTATGAATCGGATCAACTGCGCCGCAAAAATAACCCCAAGCAGCGAAACAGCACTCATGAAAACCGTGGTCAGCGTTGCCATTTTGGAAGCCAGTTTCCAAGCCGAGCCCTCTCCCTCCTTGGCGATTCGCTGGGAAAAAACGGTCACAAAGGCTGTGGAAAGCGCCCCTTCCGCAAAAAGGTCTCTCAGTAAGTTAGGTACACGAAAAGCGGTCAGAAACGCATCCATTCCAAGTCCCGCCCCAAAGAGACCGGCAAAGATCAACTCCCTGGCAAGCCCCAGCACACGACTGAGCATGACCGCCCCAGCCACAACCCCGGCGGCTTTTGTATTCAAGCGCTCGTTACTCATCCTAAAGACCGATTTGGAAGTGAGTCTAGAATTCCATGCTTCGATCCATATTCTGCACGTCTCAACCGATCCATGATGGCCACCCCGATGCCTTCTTCCGGGAGAACTTCGGCAAAAATCATGTCCGATTCATTCTGATCAAGTCGTCGTAAGGCCCCATAAAAATTAGCTGCGGCCTCTCGAAGATCCCCAGTGGAACTCAAGATTTCAACAAAGGAATAACGATCAGCAATCTCAATCGATGGCGTGGTAAAGGCTAGCAAGGCTGAATCCCGCTGAGGTAGGAAAGCATTAATGTCCGATTGGATGATTTGAAGCTCTTTTCTTGGGGCATAGTGTCCAGGCAAACTCCCCGGAGTATTCCCATTCTTTCGCGATGCAGATACATGTCCGACTTCCTTCAGATCATCTATCGTAATCGGGCCTGGCCGCAAAATTTCAATGCCATCATCTTGTATTGAGAGGATGGTCGATTCCAATCCGTATTCACACGGCCCCCCATCCAGAACTAGCGGAATAAAATTTCCTAGTTCATTCTGGACATCTTCTGCCTTTGTGGGGCTGATCCTGCCAAAACGGTTGGCACTGGGTGCGGCCAGGGGCGAATCAAGCCGCGTGAGTACCTCCTGAAAAACGGGATGCACCGTCACCCTGACCGCCACAGTTTCCATTCCTGCCGTGACCAGATCTTCAATGTTAGGTTGCCTTTTTAGGATCAGGGTGAGAGGACCAGGCCAGAACAGACCGGCAAGCCGATCAATCAGTTGTTGCTGTTCTTGGGACTCCACAACAGCGACTCTCTCAAGCCACCCGAATTCCGGCAAATGGACAATCAGCGGGTCAGTCAGAGGTCGCCCCTTGGCTTCAAAAATTCGCGCAACGGCCAGGGGTTGTAAAACATCCCCGGCCAGACCGTAGACCGTTTCCGTTGGCAAACCCACCACCTCTCCGCGTCGCAACAGGCGCACAGCTTCTTCGATCCCTTCCTCCCCAGCCAAGACCCGTGCCTTCACGATCAACGGGGACGAAGTTTCGTTGGCGGCTCAAGTTGGCTCCCAGAAGCAACATTCGTTTGCTGCAAACGGAATTTTTTCAGTTTTTCAGCCAGCTTTTTGTCATTAGCCGCCAGGATAGCCACGGCAAAAAGGGCCGCGTTTTTTGACCCGGCTTCACCGATGGCAAAGGTCGCCACGGGAATCCCAGCCGGCATCTGGACGATCGAGAGAAGTGAGTCAAACCCCTCCATCGTGCGACTTTTCACCGGCACACCAAGGACAGGCACCGTTGTCTGAGCTGCGATCATGCCGGGAAGATGTGCTGCACCCCCGGCCCCGGCGATGATAGCACGCAATCCCCTCCCCTCAGCCTCCCTGGCATAGGAAGCCATGGCATCAGGCATCCGGTGAGCCGAGAGGACACAGTATTCGCAAGGAATTTCAAATTCCTCCAGAATCTCCACGGCGCTACTCATCGTCTCCCAATCACTCTTGCTTCCCATCACCACACCAATCTGAGGCAAGGAGTCGTGAGACTTCTTTTTCTTTTGTTGCGATTTCCCGGCAGACATCATTTCAGGCTATTCAGATCGCCGAGCGTAATCAATCTGCTTCCATCGTCCTGCTGATCAACCATTCTTCGTGCCCTTTAGGTGCACGAAGGAGTATGATCCAAATCATGAGTTCCAACATCATCCTTATCGGATTCATGGGGTGCGGAAAAAGCAGCATCGGCCGACGTCTGGCATTACGACTGAACCACCAGTTCTTCGACAGTGACGAACTTGTCTCGGGCCGGGCTGAGAAGAGCATCGCTGAAATTTTCAAAACCGAAGGAGAAGAGAGTTTTCGGCGAAGGGAAACCGAAGAACTCAAAAGACTGGGCGGAGCTACAGGAATCGTCCTGGCGACCGGCGGAGGGGCCATCCTGAATCCTGTAAACCGTGAAACCCTCCGTACCCTGGGTCGCGTGCTCTGGCTTCATGCCGATCCGGAAGTCCTCTATGAAAGAGCTTCGCGCAACAGGAAACGCCCCCTGCTTCATGTTGAAAATCCCCGCAGCACGTTCCTGAATCTGCTGACTTCCCGCCTACCCCTCTACGCAGAGATGGCTGACCTCACCATCGATGCCACCGGCCTGACCCATGAACAGACGGTGGAGCAATGCCTTGATCAGATCTCCTTGATTGAGAGCCTGTCTGAGAAAACTTCGCCAAAAACTGCGCTTTGATCAGAAAAATTACCGATTTCAATTGACGGAGTGGGCCTCGCGGACTTACGCCTTTTTTAACTCCGCGCTCCCCCGTCGCGGCCAACCATCCATCCATCCATACAATGCCAAATATTGCCATCAACGGGTTCGGTCGCATCGGCCGCCTCGTCTTCCGCGCCATCGTCGAACAGGGGCTTCTCGAAAAAGGTTACAAGGTCGTCGCCGTCAATGATCTGGTGGCCGCCGACAATCTTGCCTACCTCGTCAAGTACGATTCCATTCAGGGGGGATTCAAAGGTGAAGTTCACAGCGAAAAATCTTCTCCGGAAGTTGCCGAGGATGACACCCTTGTTGTCAACGGGCACAAGATCAAATGTCTTGCCGTGAAGGAGGGCCCGGCCGCCCTTCCCTGGAAGGATCTAGCCGTTGATGTCGTTCTGGAGTGTACCGGCCTTTTCACCGATGCTGAGAAATCAAAGGGGCACATCACCGCAGGTGCGAAGAAGGTCATTATTTCGGCTCCTGGTAAAAACGAGGACATCACCGTTGTGATCGGTGTCAATGATGACAAGCTCGATCTCGAGAAGCACCACATCATTTCCAACGCCAGCTGTACCACCAACTGTCTCGCTCCGGTTGTCCATGTGCTGCTGAAGGAAGGTTTCGGCATCGAGGAAGGTCTGATGACCACCGTTCACAGCTACACCGCCACTCAGAAGACCGTGGACGGTCCCTCCAAGAAAGATTGGAAGGGCGGCCGTTCGGCTGCCATCAACATCATCCCCTCGACGACCGGTGCAGCCAAGGCGGTCGCGCTTGTGCTACCTCAAGTGAAGGGCAAGCTGACTGGGATGGCGTTCCGCGTTCCGACTCCGACCGTCTCGGTGATCGATCTGACCGTGAAGACCACCAAGGCCACAAGCATCAAGGAAATCAATGCAGCGTTGAAGAATGCAAGCGAAACCTACCTGAAGGGCATTCTCGGTTACACCACCGACGAAGTGGTCTCCTCCGACTTCATTCACGACACCCGTTCGAGCATTTACGATGCAGGATCAAGCATCGAATTGAACTCCACGTTCTTCAAACTCGTCTCGTGGTATGACAATGAGTGGGGGTATTCCAACCGATGCGTCGATCTTCTGAAAAAAGTCACGGCTTAAAGCCCACGGTTTGAGTCACGACATCACCATTTGAACATCTGAAAGGCAGAAAAACGGGAATTTCAAATCCCTGATTTTTCTGCCTTTTGCTTTTCTGATACACTACGCGGGTAATCTTCAATCAACCTATCGCTTCATTCATGGCCAAAAAAACAATCAAGGATCTCGATCTGGCGGGCAAACGCGTCTTCATCCGCGTGGATTTCAATGTCCCTCAAGACAAGCAGACCGGGGAAATCACCAACACCCAGCGCATCACCGCCGCCCTGCCGACCATCCAGTACGCCCTCGACCAGGGAGCCTCCGTTGTGCTTGCCAGCCACCTCGGACGCCCCAACGGTCAGAGGACTCCGAAATACACACTCGCTCCCGTGGCTGTAAAACTTCAGGAACTGCTCGGCAAGACGGTGAAGTTTCTGGACGATTGTGTCGGATCCGAAGTCGAGGTCGCCTGCGCTGCACTTCAGCCGGGCGAGGTCATCCTGCTTGAGAATGTCCGATTCCACATTGAGGAAGAAGGGAAAGCCAAGGATGGCGAAGGGAAGAGCGTGAAGGCCGATCCCGAAAAAACTGCCGCTTTCCGGGCCAGCCTGAGCAAACTTGGAGATGTCTATGTCAATGACGCCTTCGGAACGTCCCATCGCGCCCACTCCAGCGTCACCGGCGTGAATCTGCCCGACAAAGTGGCGGGCTTCCTGGTGGAAAAGGAACTGGCTGCATTCTCCGCAGTCCTTGATCATCCAAAACGTCCGCTGCTTGCCATACTTGGCGGTGCGAAGATCGCCGACAAAATCCCGCTTATCAGCAACCTTCTGGACAAAGCCGACGACATCATCATCGGCGGCGGGATGTCCTACACCTTCCTCAAGGTCATCAATGGCATGGAGATCGGTGAGAGTCTTTACGATCCGGCCGGCGCCGAAATCATTCCCGAGCTGATTACGAAGGCAAAAGCCAAGGGAGTGACCATTCACCTCCCGGTTGATTTCATCACGGCGAACGCCTTCTCTCCCGAAGCGAATACCGGCACGGCAACTGTCGAAACAGGAATTCCCGCCGGATGGCAGGGACTTGATGTCGGTCCCAAGAGTCGCGAACTTTTTGCGAAGGTCATCGCCAATTCCAAGACCATCGTCTGGAACGGCCCTGCGGGTGTCTTTGAATTTGAAAAATTTGCCGAGGGAACCAAGTCAATGGCCCTCGCCATTGCCGCAGCCACGGAAGCCGGTGCCACGACTGTCGTTGGAGGGGGTGACACCGCAACAGCCGCGAAAAAATTCGGAGTCATCAGCAAAGTCACCCATGCATCCACCGGCGGCGGTGCCTCTCTGGAACTGCTGGAAGGGAAAACCCTTCCAGGTGTGGCCGCGCTGAATGAAAAGCAATAACACAAAGCATCAACCAAAATACAATAATGCCTCTGCCCCGTAAAAAATTTGTCGCCGGAAACTGGAAAATGAACATCACCTCATCGGAGGTGGCCCCTTACCTCGAGAGTTTCCGTCGTGAGATCGAGGAGATCAATGAAGTCGATATCGCCCTCATTCCTCCGTTCACAGCCCTTACCAGGACATCCGACATCCTTGGGGGGACTCAGAAAATCCGCCTCGGGGCACAGAATCTGTCGCCCGAAGCCAAGGGAGCCTATACGGGTGAGATCTCGGCAGCCATGCTCCGCGACCTCTTTGTGCGCTTCGTGCTGGTGGGACATAGCGAACGCCGCCGCCTCTTCTGGGAAACGGACGAAGTCGTCCGCCGCAAACTGGTGACCGCGCTGGCCTCCGAACTTCGCCCCATTCTTTGCGTGGGCGAGACCCTTGAAGAACGGCAGGCAGGCCAGGAAAAAGCCGTCCTGGAAACCCAGCTTCGCGCCGCTCTGGAAGGACTCTCAGCCGAGGATCTTGCCGAGGTTGTGATCGCCTATGAGCCGGTCTGGGCTATCGGCACGGGACTCACGGCAACTCCTGCCCAGGCGCAGGAAGCCCATCAGTTCATCCGCGAATACCTTACCCTGCTGGCAGGCGCGGAGATCTCCTCCAAGACCCGCATTCTCTACGGAGGAAGCGTCACGGCGGACAATGCCAAGGAACTCCTCTCCCAGCCGGATATCGACGGAGCCCTTGTCGGGGGTGCCAGCCTCGACCCTCGGGTTTTTGCGAAAATCGTGGCTGCGTCGGTCCCTATCGAGTAATAAACACCTCCCCCCAATGAACATCCCCCCCCAGTCCCCCTTTAGCCCAGTGACAATTCGTGGAATGGCATTTCGCGGAATGGCAACCGCGGCCATGATCCTCTGCTCAGCATCACTCTCCGCGGAATCTCTCAACGGAACAAATGCATCAACTCCCTCACCCAAGGCTTCGACAACACCTGTTGCCCCGGCGTCACCCGTCAAGTCCAAGCCGGTGATCTCAGGCACGGCTCCCTGGGCCTATCAGTCGGTACCCGGATGGGGAATGTCAAAACTGGGCCAGTTTCCAGGCCCGACTCACGGAGGAGTGGCCATCGGGCATGACGGCCTGATCTATGCCAGCACCGACAACGAAAAAGGCATCCTTGTTTTCAAACCGGACGGGGAACTTGTCCGCTCCATAGCCCCCGATTGCAGGGGATGCCACGCCCTGATTCTCCGTGAGGAGGGAGGCCGGGAGTATCTCTATGCCGCTCATCTGCTGGGAAATCGCATCGTCAAGCTGACGACCGACGGGGCGATTGTCTGGACCCTGACGGCTCCCCCGGAATCAGGCCTCTATCCGGCGAAACCATTCAACCCCACCTCCGTCGCGGTTGCACCGGATGGATCCCTTTTTGTGGCTGACGGGTATGGAGCCTCGGTGATTCACCGCTATTCGCCGGAGCTGAAATATCTCGGAACAATCACCGAGGCCGGAGGAGTCAAGCTCAGTTGCCCGCACGGCATTCTCATCGACACACGCACCATCACGCCAACCCTGCTTGTCTGCGATCGTGTCAACCGACGCATCATCCGACTCGGTCTGGATGGTTCCTACATCGGTCTTGTGGCCTCAGGGCTCCACCTTCCGAGTACCATGGCCATCTACGGGGACACGACTGCGGTGACTGAGTTGGAAGGCCGGGTCGATCTGCTGAATCAGAAGGGGGATATCATCTCCACCCTTGGAGAAAATCTGAATAAAAACGAACAAGCCAATTACGGAGTCCCACCGGATGCCTGGCATGAGGGAATTTTCACCGCCCCACACGGCATCTGCTTTGATGCCAATGGCAATCTCTTCGTGACCGACTGGAACAGGTGGGGGAGAATTTCGCGCCTGGATCGTCTGAACCCCTGATCGGACTCCCCCCGGAGTATGAATCCATCTCCCACCAAAAGGCTGGAGGTGACGCCTTCTTAGAAGAATCGCTTGCGCTGACTCGTTCCCGATGAAATTACCTCCGGGCTTTGATTCGATTCTGGCAGCCTTGCTCAGTGCGGCAATCCTTGTGGCTTTGCTGGTTCAAACTTTTCCAAAAGAACTGGCAGCAGGTATCACATCAGTCTGCCTTTCTCAGCTTGAGAAGATGCTGTCAATCGCCACCGATTGGGTTCGGCGGTTGCGCCCCCTGGGATTTCCCGCCATGGCGGGACTGGCGGCACTCCTCTGGTTCTTTCCACCGGATGGAACGGTCAGACCCGGGATTCTTCTCTTCCTTGGACGATTCCACCCACTTGTCGTCCACCTGCCGATCGCCTTTGTCCTGCTGCTGCCGGTTCTTGAAATACCGCTCCCGTTCCTTCCAGCCCCCGGGCGAAGAGGTGCCTCGGCTCTCCTTCTCTTCAGCGCCATCGTCACGATCCTTGGGGCGATCCTGCTCGGCTGGCTTCTTGCCTATGCGGGCGGGTATCAAGGCGGCCTCATGATCCGGCATGCATGGGCGGCAGTAACCACAGGGCTTCTCCTCTCACTGGCCGCCATCCTCTGGGAAAATTCTCCGTGGCGCATCGGCCTCATTCTTGCAGCTGTGGCATCGGTCTCTCTCACCGGGCATCTGGGAGGTGAACTCTCCCACGGGACCGACTACCTGACCGAGTTTGCGCCGGAACCGCTCAAGAATCTCATCGAGGGCAAGAAGGTCGAATCCGATTCCCCTCCCGACCTCACTGTCTACGGGGCAGTCATCGCTCCGGCATTCAAGCGCTCCTGCATCCAATGCCACAACGCCGGGACGGCCAATGGCGCCCTTCAGCTTGATTCCTACGGGGGACTTCTCAAGGGTGGCGAGGCAGGCCCCGTCATCATGCCCGGGAAGCCGGAAGAGAGCCTGATTATCCATCGTGTGACGCTTGCACCGGACGACCAGAAGTCGATGCCCCCCGCACCGAAGACCCCCCTTACCGCCGCCGAACTCTCCATCCTGCGCGCCTGGATTGCCGCAGGAGCGAAACCCGAAACGACCATCGAGGATCTCTCTTCTCTGCCTGCGGAAGGAAAGTCTCTCATAGCTTCCCGACGCCGCGCATTGCGTCCTCCACCACCCCAGGTTCCCGACCCAAGTCAATCCATGTCCACCATTCTCAACTCAATCGCTCCTTCGGGAGCCAGGATCATTCCCATCTCCTCAAACCCTCGCGAAGGCCTGACGCTTCTCACCATCAGCAAGGCTGCCTCATTCGACGACGCCAATTTTTCCCAGGCAACACCTGCCGGCCCCTTCCTCGTCGAGGCTGAGTTGGCCCGGACTCAAATCACCGACAAGGGATTGTCCGACATCAACCATTTTTCCAACCTCAG
>Ga0302281_10003426_pt1 | contig 11025 bp, 9 predicted proteins | sample III_Fen_E1_2_FD_198762 | JGI IMG/M metagenome (GOLD analysis project Ga0302281, IMG submission 198762) | Peat permafrost microbial communities from Stordalen Mire near Abisko, Sweden - III_Fen_E1_2 | ecosystem: Environmental > Terrestrial > Soil > Wetlands > Permafrost | place: Sweden: Abisko...
CGCGGTAAACCGTTGAAGGTTTGCAGGGCTGATAGATTCGGAAACCGCACTGGAAATTGATGTCGGCAAAGTTATACTTCGGCCTCGAACGATTAAACGCCGTGCGCCAAGATCGCAGCCCAGCAGCCATTCCGCTTCCTCCGGTCCACCGGTCAACCACAACCGCGCGCTCATGCGAGTGGATGGCACGGGCATTCGGAAGAAAATCAAAAAAGACTACGAAAAAGCCTTGCGCGATCTGGAGAATTCGCGGCGGCAGCTCGACCAGTTTCATCAGACCGATCTGCCGCAGTTCACGCGCTGGTTGAACAGCCATTTTGGTGCGTTGCTCACGGAATTACGCGAACTCAACCAGAAGCTGGCGGTGGATGAGGAACTAATCTTTCAGGTTGAAACCGAGGCCATGTTCAGCGGTTGTTCCGACGCCCGCGCATACCAGCGGGTGATGGAATTCCGTGAAAATCCCGAACCGCTGCGGCCCGCAGGCGGCGAACCTGGTGCAGAGCCGGATGCGTTTGATGCCCGCCCGGAACCTGGATACGACGATGAGCAGGATCCGATGGAGGAATTTATCAACGAGTTCATCCGCAATTTTGGGCCGGGCGCACGACCGCAGGAAAATCATGGTCCCAAGGCCGGGCCACAGCCCGAGTCTGCCGCGCCGGTTCGCGCGTCCGCGCGGCTCAAGGAACTTTATCGCGCGGTGGTTCGCCGGTTACATCCCGACAGCCAGCGGGAAATGACGCCGCAAAAGACCGAATGGTGGCATCAGGCACAGGCGGCCTACGAAGCGGGCGACGCGGAGCAACTGGAGGTCATCCTCACGCTTTGCGAAATCGGCGCTAGTGGCACGACCGCGCACACCAGCGCATCGCTTTTGCAGCGCATCACGGCGCAGTTGAAAAGTTCACTGCGCGAAATCAAACGCCAGCTTGCGGGGCAGCGGCGCGAGCCGGCGTGGAATTTTTCCAAGCGAACAGACCACGCGGCGATGGCCAGCCAGACGCGCCATGTGTTGATGGACGAATTGGAGCGGATGCGCCACCAGTCGCGAATGATTCAGGAGATGATTGAGCGATGGAAAGCGGCGGCGGATCGGCTCAAGCCGCCGCGCCGCCGGAAACATCAGCCGCAGAACAAGGAATTTCCCTTCTGACCCGCGGCTCAAACACAGCGCATTGTAACGAGGATTCGCTTGCCTTCACCCGCGCCAATCTCATTTTGAAATCCTATTCAATAGGATTTGTTCTGGTTCGACCACCTGCCTTTCTGTAATCCGCCTGAGCGCCAAATAAATCTCCTTTGGCTTGCTTCATATTGCCACGCTGAATATATGCGTCGGTGAACTCAGGATCCAATTGAATCGTCCTACTGAATTCTGCTATTGCGCCATCCCAGTCACCATCAGACCGCTTGGCAACGCCGCGCAAATACGCTTGTTTGGCTTCATCTTTTCGTATCTGTCCCGCTTGGTCTTGAGCTGCTATGCGCTGGATTTCATTCTCAGCCTGCTTCTGTTGACTGATTTTTCCGATAAGCTTCTGCAGCCACTCCCGATTGGCAAGTTTCGGGTTTAATTTGATGGCATTAAGGTTGTCTGTAAATGCCCCATTCAAGTCACCCCTTGATTCCTTTACGAGGCCACGAGCATTATAGCTGTCCGCATCCGCTGGATTGAGTTCAATGGCCTTGTTAAAATCCAGCAATGCTCCAGCCGAGTCACCATTTTTCATTTTGAGTTGTCCACGCTTGTAAAACTCATTTGTTGTGTTAAGTGGTTCAATGGGGTTAGAAATATAAATCTGCTGCGTAACACCATTTGCGGCCAAATTTCTAGTGGCCACTGGCGGCGTATTTTGATTTGTCAGCCCTTCTTCCGCTTGAATTTGAACCTGGTTGGTGCCGGACACATCCACTAGTGAAGAAATGTTTGAGCTGTCGGCTTTTACAACCTGGTTGTCTGGTTGAGAAAGGGTGGATTGCTTTTTTGGTTCCAACGTAGCGACGCGTGGGAGACTTTGTGAAGGTTCGTCCATCGTAGTGAAAGCGTTGGTCTCATTCTTATTGCTGTAATTGCGCCAGGCGGCGGCTTTGAAAAGCCTCACAAGCCGTCTCCCTGCATCAATTTGACTGGCTGTCATCCGGGTTTCCAAATCGGCGAGCCGTGCTTTTTCAGTGGCTTTATCTCCTGCTGACAATGTGTTTTCAACCGACAACTGCGTCCATTTGTAAGCCTCCAATAAATCTTGAGACCCTTCAGTCCCGTAGGCATAAATCCAGCCGAGGCTCGCTTGAGCAGCCCCATCATTCTGTTCGGCAGCCTTGCGCCACCATTTTAAAGATTCAGCGTAGTCCACCGCCGCACCGAGTTCGCCGTCTGAATAATAAATTCCAAGATCACATTGAGCCTCTATGTCGCCGGTTTCCACTTTGGTGCGAATTTCAGCCAAACGTCTGGCGTCGGCGGCGCGGGCCGCGGCTAGCTGCATGCCATGCCATGTCGAGTTAATTAAAGCCACCAGCAACGCCAATACAACCATCACGCCTAGGCCGATAAGAACTTTCTTGCTTCGATTCACTCGGTCTTCTGCTTTTGGAGCGCACAGGGTGTCCGTCGGCTTTTCTCCACCGGTCGGAATGCCCATCAGTAGATTCAGACCTGATCCGGCAGTATCCCGTGGTGGAGCTATGAATTGAGGGTTCACCCCGAAATCGGCTGCTGGTGTAATTTCTGGCTTTGGTGGTTTTCCGTCCGGTGGGGCGATTTTTGAAAGGTCTTTGGCGGGCGACGGGGGAGGCGCGACTAATTGCGTATCGGGACTAATGTCGGGCGGTAGACCTTCAAAGATTGCTGGGATAAATTCTGCCGGCTCCCAGCCCGGCATGCCTTCAGTCCAAATCCGATCTGACCTCTTTAACTCTTCACGGGCAGCTAATAATTTCAATTCCTCAAACGTTACGGGGCCTTCCCACCTGTCCTTCGCCGCATAATAGTATTTAGTAACCATAAGTCTAAAATGACAACTGAATGCTCCGGCTTTCACTCGTTACCACCCGGCGATCAGATGATTAAGAATAGGCAGTCTTTGGATTTGGGCCGAATCGATTGTTGCCCGGCTTGCCAGCTTCCGCCCAATAAATGATATTCCCAATAGGCAGCAGTATCCACCATCCGCTGCGGTCTGTGTCATGCATTCTGCGGATGCCGACACCAATGTAGGGTATTATAACTGCCAAATTATAAAGCCCGTAAAGAACGCCTGGTTGCCCTTCCATTATTCCGTCAATTATGGCCAGCCCAACCGATACCGCCAAGTTTACGAAAAAGAACGTCCAGAATTCTCGTTTGTCAGCACGCCCATTAAAAACCGCATATTTCCTTAAAACCTGAAAATATTCGTTGAGGAAATTTGCACTATTTTGTGCTTCTGCCTGCGGCAACGTCTTGGGTAGTGTGACCGGCTCCGTGAGAGGTTCCAAATCGGGCGGCAGCCCCTCGAAGATTGCTGTGGTCTGCCCCGCAGGCTGCCATGCCGCCATGCCTTCAGTCCAAATCAGTGCAGTCCGCTTAAGTTCCTGGCGAGCAGCCAGTGATTTTATTTCCTCAAGGGTTATGGGACCATGCCGCCTTCCTCCGACAGCATAGAAGTATTTGTCACTCACGAGTGAAGAATACGCCCCAACGTGCCGTGGTCGTCAAGGGAAAAATGCGCCGTAATGGGGCGTGTCATTAAATTCCAGACAGGCGGCGCAACTCAAGGCGTTCGGCGTGAATGTTCGCCGGGAGCGGATGGCCAGAAAAATCACGCAGGAGAAACTTGCTGAAGCGGTTGATTTGAACATCCGCACCATCCAGAAAATTGAGGCCGGTCATGTCAATATCCTGCTGACCACCGTGCACCGTTTGAAAAAGGCGCTGGGGTGCCAATGGGACGATTTGCTGGGGCAATGAGCTTCCACCCGTTGCTGGTGCGAAGGCAAGGAACAATGTGGCTTACTGTTTTACTGCCCGATAAAAGCGCGAGCTGCAAACAGGCCGTCTTGGTCGGTAAAATTGAATATCTCATCGGCCAACATTCCACCGGTAAGATCGCTCAAGTTCAAAAAATTGGTCCAAACCTGGACGCGAAATGGTTGGCATCACATTCAAGCGATGTGCCGGTTGAATCCGGCATCTGGCTGGAGAGTCGGTGCGGCGAGGATGAATGGTTGTAAATTGAATTAGGCGTCGAGTGGTGGAACCCGGCAGAATCGCTGGCCCCCTGTGCTTTTAAGATCTTCGGCATCTTAACTCGCTGCTTATTGTTGGACTTGGATCTGAAATCGGCCCGAACTTTTCCCGGCATCAAATCTATTTTGAAATGGCTTGATCTAGTCACAACCAATCAATTTATTGACATTCCTCAATGAAATGAGCTTAATTGTAATCTATGAGTTTATCGAGTCTATCTGTCCAACAATTACGCCAGGCCGCCAATCTCAAAGAACAGATTGCGGGTCTGGAAAAACAACTTAGTCAGGTATTAGCTTCCACTGCCCCAACTACCGCTCCGACAACTGCCAAAGCTCCTAAGAAAAGCGGCATGAGTGCAGCCGCGAAAGCTAAAATCAGTGCGGCGGCCAAAGCCCGTTGGGCCAAGGTCAGAGCGGCGAAGCCGGCAGCCAAGGTTGTCGTAGCTAAACCAGCTAAACCTACCAAGCAATCAGGCATGAGTGCCGCGGCCAAAGCCAAACTTTCTGCGGCGATGAAAGCGCGCTGGGCCGCAAGAAAAGCCGCAAAGCCGGCCGTGAACACCGTTGCGACGCCTAAACCAGCAAAGGCCGTTGAGGCCGCGAAACCGGCCGTCAAAGCTGTGGTGGCGAAAGCCGCGCCTGCGGCCAAGAAGAAATTCACAATGGGTGCTGCGGCCAAAGCCAAGATCAGTGCGGCGGCCAAAGCGCGTTGGGCGAAGGTCAAGGCTTTGAAAAAGAAATAATCCTCGTAAGGATTCGGTCTGCGGTCGGCGAGCGGGGAAAGTGGAGCGGAGGGCCCAAGCGTGAGCAGAAGAAAAAAGCTGGCATCCGTATTTAGTTTGTCATCCGTCGCGCCGACATCGCATACAAGATTCAAATACTCGCAACCCGCGCCCGTATGATTGCTTTGTAAACGGCGGCTGAAAAGTGCGGCGGGGTCATGTGTGTGCCGCGGCGGCTCCGAAAAACACGGTTTTGCTGTTGAGAAATGGCTTGCAAAGTCAGGTGATGGGAAGATAATTGGTTACAAGGTCAGGAATAGCCATTTTAATGCCATGAACGGTAGCTTAAATGGGAAATCCCGGCTAACCCAAACTCCACTTCATGTTCCTTTGAAAACTTCATTAAGCACCACCCATCGTCTGTTGCTCCTGGCATTTTTAGCGTTCACCATTAGCCTCTTTGGCGTGCCCGCCGCCCGGGCAGGGCTTACGATGACCATAGATTTTTACCGCAACTCACAGGGGCGGAATTATGAGTTTTACACGCCGCTGGCCACCAATGCCGTAGGACCCAATGCCGCCCTGGGAACCTACGTCATCAGTTCTCCGGGTTGGCCAGCCAGCGGTTCCCAGCGGGGCTTCGACCTCACCGCCAACGGCATCAGCGACCGGGGAGAATTCGATGGTGAAAACAGCTATGGGGATTTCAATTCCGCCCTGCAGCACATCACAAATGGCAGCTGGACAATTCTGTTTACCAACACGACCGTGACCAACCTTTACACGTTCACGGTGAGCGCGCCCACCATCAACAGCAACCTGATGCCCTTGACCCTCATCACCTCGCCGGCGAATGGCGCAATCAACGTGCCGAATCAGCCCATGTTCACCTGGCAAGGACCGACGAGCTGGCCCGTGACCACCGCCAACACCTACTTTTACAACTATGATTTTTCCTTTTTTCAATTTCCCGACCCACTCCCGGCTTCCCAAACCGTTTGGCCGGATCCCACGCCGCTGCCCGACGGCTTGAACTGCACTTTTAACCTGGATTACGTGACCAACTACACCGGCCCACTCTTTGTGTCCACCACGCCCGTCAGCACCAATGTTTCCCACCAGCCCATTTCCGGCTGGGCCATTGCCGCCATCCTGGAAACCGGCGACTCTGTGTCGTTTGCCATCACGAATCCGCCGACCTTTTTCACCACGCTGGTTGCGCATTACACGTTCGACAATAGCGGAAATATCGGCCAGGACACGAGCGGCAATGGCTATGATTTGGATTTCAACGGGGCCGATCGGGTGGTCTTCAACAGCACGGCGAAAGCCGGAGCCGGTGCGGCTTATTTTGATGGTTTCAGCTATTTAAGTTACAACTCAACCCCGAGCAACATTTTAAGCACACTTGCCGGCGACTTTTCGCTCTCGTTCTGGATTCAGACCACACAAAACGACGGCAATGAGGGTGGTGGAGCTTTTGCCGGCGCGGGCATTGTGGCTGCGGATGTTCCGGGACAACATTACGATCTTGTTCCCGCGGCTTTGGACGGAGGTGAAATCGGATTTAATACCGGGCCGAATGATGTCACGCTCAATTCGACGGTTGACCTGAATGACGGTAATTATCATCACGTGGTGATCACCCGGCAACAGTCGACCGGTGAAAAGCAGATCTACGTGGATGGCCAACTTAACACCACAGATTTTGCCACCATGAACCCCTTGAGCGATCCTCATCTCGTGGCAGTTGGCTGCCAGATTGACGCTTCCCAATCAAACCCAGGCTCGGCTTCTTTCAGCAGTTTGTTTCAAGGTCTCCTGGATGACATCCAGATTTACTCCGGTGTGCTCTCCTCAAACCAGGTGGCACAACTTTATGCCAACCCCGGCTCAACCGCCGCCGCCAGCCTGGACTTTAACGCCGCCCTCGGCACCAGCGGCCTGACATGGACGACCAACGGCGACTCCAGTTGGTTTATTGAATCCACCAACACCGCCAACGGTTCACCCTACGCGGCCCAAAGCGGCAGCGTGACGAACAATCAGTCCTCGATCCTCTCCGTCACCGTCACGGGCCCGGGCACGCTAACGTTTAACTGGTCCAGCCAGGATGACTGCGCCAACTTCGACTACGAGTTCGACATTGATGGCGGCTACCAGAATGACATTTATTGCAGCCAGCCTTGGGTTCAAGACGGGCCATACACAATTTCCGCCGGCCAGCACACGTTGACTTGGACGGCTTCTGCCGGCGGCGACAATTACCCGACCGAGGCGGCTTTCCTCGACCAGGTAAACTATGTTGAACAGTTTGCTCCTATTCTGTCCGTTACGGATTCACCGACCGCCGGCGCGGAGCCGTTGACCGTGAAGTTCACCAGTCCCAGTGTGGAGAGTTTCGGCAATACTGTGACGAACTGGAACTGGGCTTTCGGCGACGGCGCCACCAGCACGGCGCAAAACCCCTCGCATACTTACACGACGACCGGTTCGTTTACTCCCGGCCTGACGGCATATAGCACCCACGGCAGTGCCGCGCTCGCGGTGACCGGCCTGGGGACCATTACGGTTACCAATCCGGCGCTCAACGTCAGCACCATTCCGTCTACCGGACTGGCTCCGTTGACCGTTCAATTCGCCAGTCCAAGCGTAGACAGCGGCGGGAACACCGTGACCAACTGGAATTGGAGCTTTGGTGATGGTGGCACAAGCACGGAGCAAAACCCCGTGCACGTTTATAAGACGGTCGGCAGTTATTCTCCCGGTCTGGTTGCGGAAAGCACGCATGGAGCATCCGCGCTGCCGCTCACGGGCTTGGGCGCGATCAATGTTTACAACAATTCGATCCCTGCCTTTCACACGCTTTATACTTTTTCGCCCAACTTTGGCAAAGCGCCGGATGGTGATCTGGCGATCTCGGGCAACCAGCTTTATGGAACGACGGAGAATGGTGGGGCTTCAAATGGAGCCGGCACCGTGTTCGCCATTAATACCGACGGCACCGATTTTACCAACCTGTATGTGTTTGCCTCCGGCGGCAACGGTTATCCGGTGGGCGGATTAGTCCTGTCGGGCTCAAAGCTTTTTGGGATTGGCGGTTCGGTGTTCGCCATCAACACCAATGGCACAGACTTTACAAACCTCTTGACTTTGGTTTCCACATTCGACTCCCCCACCGGTTATAATCCGGTCTCCGGATTGGCCGTTTCCGGAAACACTTTGTATGGGACGACCTGGTATGGCGGCCCCTACGATGAAGGTGTCATCTACTCCGTTGCCACCAATGGGGCGAGTCATGGGATTCTTTACGCCTTCTATCCGCCCACCTACAACCCTTACGCCATCAACTACTCCGGGATTTTCCCCTCCGCTAGGCTGATTTGCCCGGCTGGCACCCTATACGGAACGGATGAGCAGGGCGGCAGTTACGGCGGAGGCACTGTGTTCTCGGTCGTAACCAATCAACCCGGCAGCTACACCGTCCTGCATGACTTTACGGCTCCGGCGTTGAACGGCACGAACATAGACGGCTTCGCTTCCTTTTCGGCCCTGGTTTTGTCCGGCACCAATTTATATGGCACGACACTGGGTGGAGGAACTTACGGCTACGGCACGGTCTTTGTCGTCAGCACGACCGGCCAGTTTACCAGCCTGTATTCTTTCACCGGCGGCAGTGATGGCTCCGAACCGCAAGCCGGATTGACCTTGTCCGGCAACACCCTCTATGGCACCACCACTGCCGGTGGCGCATTTACCAACGGCACGTTGTTTGCCATCAATACGGACGGCTCGAATTTCAAAAGTCTATACAGTTTCACCGGTGGCAACGATGGCGGCGATCCTGCGGCCGACATGATTCTCGCCGGCAGCACCTTGTTTGGCACCGCGACCAAGGGCGGTAGCACGGGCAACGGCACCCTTTTCAGCTTTGCACTGGCCGGGCCGCTGCTGGCCATTGCCCATTCTGGAACCAATGTGGTTCTCACCTGGTCCACCGCTTATTCCAGCTACACTCTTCAATCGACCACCCAACTGGTCGCGGGCGCCTCGTGGAGTGCAGTCTCACCCCTGCCGGTCGTCCTTAACAATTTGAACACCGTCACCAATCCGGCCTCCGCCAGCACGAAGTTTTACCGGCTGAGCCCGTAATCCGATCCAGACGCTTTCATCCAGAGATGTTTTTTGTTCAAAGCCAGCGGCAAGAATGCCTGCAAATGTCTCACCAGCCTGCTTTGCCCGGAAGGTGCAGCACTTTTCGAGCGCCCCCCGCCGCACTTTTCAACCGCCGTTTACAAGGCTGGAACTGGTGAAATGCTGGAAGTTTTGCCGGAGTCGGAGGAAGTGCTGCCCGGCCCGGAAGAGACTGGCCAGGCGATCGTCCGCATGAAGCGGTATGCCGTGCGGTTGCGCCATGATTACGGCGTGCTCCGGGTCATCACAAAAGCACCGGATCACAAAGTCGCGATCAACAATGTCCTCATCGCCGCCAATGCGCCGCGCAACGCGGTCATTTCGATCAAGAAACTAAAATGAAATCCCGCCGCGCTGGCAAAATGCCAGGCAGTGAACGCTCCCTAGTCGGTTTCTTCAGCGGCGGCGGCGACGGTTTCTTTGGCATTTGAACGGCGTGCAAGGAGCACGGCCACTCCGCCGAGCAACGCCCCCACGAGAGTTGCAATCACCACGCCCCAAAAAATGTTCACAACTTTGTTAGGCTTGATGGGCGCGCGACCCGGCTCGGCAACGTCGATGACCTGCACCAAAAACTTGGGGATTTCCAATTGGAGTTTTTCCGCCTCAATTTTGGCGAACAGTATCTTGCGCGCATCGAGCAACCGTTCCAGCTTCCATTTCTGCTCCTGCGACCGACTAGCTTCGGTTGGTGCAGCCGTCGAAAGGTCATTTCCCGCCCTCACTGGGACGCTGATTTGAGCCACGTCGTCCTCCGCCTGCTGTATCTCCTTTGCCTCTTCCCGGTAGGCCTCCTGCATCGTATCAAGGGTGTCTTGGAGTCTCTTCTGCAGAAATTCAGATCGGTAATCACCATAGGCTTTGGCCATGGCGTTGGCGACGGCCGCCGCCTCTTTTCCGTCATCGCTAAAAGAGCTGATGGCAATTATCTTGGTGTTTCTGACGGGGATCACTTGCAGGCGACCCTTGAGAATTTCGATCGTCTCCGCTGTCTTGAGCGTCTCGCCATCGAAATACTTTTTACCCCATTTCTCGTTGAGATCCAGCTGGGTGACGACCTTCCCCAAAACCAATTGCGATTGCATGATCTCCATCTCCGTTTGGATGAAGTAAGGATCATAATACTCCGTCGTTGACGGTGAGCCGGTCGTGGTTTGCACGTCGGGCTGGTCTTTTTCCACGCGGATGCGCACCGTGCTGGCGTAGACTTCCGGAATAATAAAGGTGAGCACGATGCTCACCAGCAGCACGAGTAAAAACATGAGGCAGAACACCTGCAAGAACACGGACCGCAAAGAGATCCGCATGCTGGGCGTAGTTTCGGCTTGATCATGCATATGTGAATGGTGTTATGAAATTAATTTTGATTAGTGCGCACGCTTTGAATGTTGACATGCCCGTGCAGTCAGCACTGGGTGCTGATCCCGGTGGCTCTTTTGGATTCTGCGCTTTATTTGTTCCATAACCCGGAAGCTTGGTGGAGCTTAGTATTGCTCAGCGGCACCAAGGAGCAAATTAAATCAGTGTCTAGCACCGGCAACAAACTATTTTCATTCGGCAGGCGATCGAGGTCAAAACCGATCCCGAATTGCGTAGCATCTCGGTGCATGCATGCGATATGCGCTCCGCCTAAAAAATCTCCGTTGGGCGTCCAACTACAAAAGCAGAATGTCAAACACCGGGCCCGGATTACATCAGTGCCCGCCACCACGGCAGGATGACGAGCAAGGCGAATAACATGCCGGCGGCAAGATTGATCTTTGGCCGGTGAAGAAATCGAGTTGTGAATGCCAACGGAATGCCCAGCAGCCAGCCGGTGCTGAACCCGCCGAGATGGGCGACCACGTCCGACTCCGGACTCACGCCGACGAACACG
>Ga0302281_10003435_pt1 | contig 11009 bp, 9 predicted proteins | sample III_Fen_E1_2_FD_198762 | JGI IMG/M metagenome (GOLD analysis project Ga0302281, IMG submission 198762) | Peat permafrost microbial communities from Stordalen Mire near Abisko, Sweden - III_Fen_E1_2 | ecosystem: Environmental > Terrestrial > Soil > Wetlands > Permafrost | place: Sweden: Abisko...
AGCGGCCTGCGCAAAGGAACTATGGTCGCGGCAGAAGAGACTGGATGACAACAATCGTAAAAAGGCGCAGGAGCGCCAAGGAGGCCATCTCGATTCGCTAGTGGGCTTCGACTTAAAGTGTCGGGACACAGATTGCCCTTGCCATAAAGAGAGCCAAGACGGTAGGCAGACGAGAGCACGGGGCGGACGCAATACATCAAAACGTGACGCCCGTGTCGAAAAATTTCGCAATTCCAGCGGCTGCCCTTAATAGCTAAACGGAATCGTTCGCCCGAGCATCGCCAGTCTCCTAGCCTTTATAGTTCAGCGCCTTTACCCCCAGAAACCGCGCCCCGCCGCCCAACTCTTCTTCAATCCGCAGCAACTGGTTGTACTTGGCAATCCGATCCGTCCGCGACGCCGAACCCGTCTTGATCTGCCCAGCACCCGTCGCGACTGCCAGATCGGCGATGAACGTGTCTTCACTTTCGCCGGACCGATGCGAGATCACCGACGTGTATCCATTGCGCCGTCCCAGATCAATCGCGTCGAGCGTCTCGCTGACCGTGCCAATCTGGTTGAGCTTGATCAGAATCGAGTTAGCAATTCCCTTCTCGATGCCCTTTTCAAAGATCTCAATGTTGGTCACGAAAATGTCGTCACCCACCAACTGGATCTTGCCGCCTAATTCTTTCGTCAGCAGCGCCCATCCTTCCCAGTCATTCTCCGAAAGCCCGTCTTCCAGCGACACAATCGGATAGTCCCGCACCCACTTCGCCCAATACTTCACCATCTCTTCCGAACTTTTTGCCGACTTGTCAGACTTCTTGAAAACGTATTTTCCGTCCTGAAAAAATTCGCTGGCCGCTGGATCCAACGCAATTCCAATCTCTTCGCCCGGCTTGTATCCGGCCTGCTGAATCGCTTCCAGCACGACTTCGATTGCTTCGACATTCGACTTCACTGAAGGAGCGAATCCACCCTCGTCTCCCACAGCCGTGTTGTAGCCGCGCTTTTTCAGCACTCCTTTCAGCGTATGAAACACTTCTACGCCCCAGCGCAACGCCTCAGAAAACGATGGCGCTCCCACCGGCATCACCATGAATTCCTGGAAATCGACATTGTTGTCGGCATGCGCTCCACCATTGAGGATGTTCATCATCGGCACCGGCAAAGTATTCGCCGCCGCGCCGCCCAGATAGCGGTAAAGAGGAAGTTCACAGGCCCTGGCCGAAGCCCTCGCCGCCGCCATCGAAACGGCTAGAATCGCGTTCGCGCCCAGACGCCCTTTATTCGGAGTGCCATCCAGTTCGATCAACCGCGCGTCGAGCGTGCGCTGGTCGGCCGCGTCCGAACCGACAATCGTCTCCGCAATCTCGCCATTCACATTCGCAACCGCTTGCAGAACGCCCTTTCCGAGATACTTCGTCTTATCGCCGTCCCGTAACTCGACAGCCTCGTGCTCGCCGGTGGACGCCCCACTCGGCACAATGGCCCGCGCACTGGCGCCGCCTTCCAGAAAAATTTCCGCTTCAACCGTTGGATTACCACGTGAGTCGAGAACCTGCCGTCCGCGTACTTCAGCAATACTTGTAAATGGCATGAGTGCGTCCTTTATTGTCTGGATTGATAGAAAACATCGTTGTTCACTGGAGACGTTGCTGCTGTCTCTGCATGCGAACACGAATTATATCGGACCTGCAGCACCCCAGTCTGTGAGCCGCAACCATACGTCGTCGCTCAATTTCGCGGAACACGATGAAACAGCGAGGTCACGAACGATCGCGAAGCATTCAATTTCGAGGCTTTCCTTTGTGCGCCTTCGTGGCCTTGCTGGTTGACGCTTTCGCAAATTGAGCCACAGCCCAGCCATATGATGGGACGTCAAACGTCGAACCCCGTACCCGCTCCGTTATTGTCCCGAGTTTCCACCTCGCTTAAAGTCGAATTCAACATGAAGGACCGCACCGAAACTCTCGAAGTTCGCTCACTGGCTCCCTATTTCTCTTTGCCAGCGGCGAATCGCGGAGGCAATTTTTCGCTCGACGCGTTGCTGGCCGACGGCGCTCTGCTCCTTGAGTTTCTACGCGGAACCTGGTGACCGAACTGCGCAAATCGCATGACTCAGTTGGAGTCAAAACTCGCGGAGATAACAGCGGCGGGCGCGCAACTTGTGTTCGTAGCTGCGGAAAAGCGGCACGGCGTGTGGCGCCCGGAAAAGTTTTTCGCCAAGCATCCCATCGCCAGCCCGTTTCTTCTCGATGAAGACCGCGAAGCCACCAAAGCTTATGGACTGCATGACGTGTTGTCTACCGACGCCATCAATATCGCTCGCCCCGCGACCTTCATCATCGATCGTGACCGCTGGGTTCGCTACATTTATTGCGGCCGGAACCAGAACGACCGCGCGCCGATTGATCAAGTTCTCGCAGCTTTGACAGACGCACAAAAAAGTGGCCCGGCGGGCCCAGCGCCTGTCCGTTGAACTGTTCGGTTGATTGCAGCTGTAACTGGAAACTGGAATTGGAGGCTACGATGAAAAAAACACTCTTGCTGACCTCGCTCATCCTGATGGCAAATTTCGCCTGCGCGCAAACTGCTCTACCCCCTGGCACCGCTCTCAAGATGAAACTGGAAACCACCCTCGCAACCTTCAGTTCGAAGGCCGGAGATCCCTTCTCGGCGCGCGTCACCGAGCCAGTCGTGATCGGCGGCAAGACCGTGATTCCCATCGGCGCTACGGTCGATGGCCGCGTCCTGAAATCGAGCGAGCCGAGGCGCATCGCCGGCAAGCCGACCATCGCGATTTTCCCCGAGAGCCTCGTCCTGCCCAACGGTGACCGCTTCGTGCTGAATGCAACCCTCGTGGACACCAACGCGCGCCACGGGACTGACGTGAATACCGAGGGCCAGTTCAAAGGTGCCGGTCACGACGGTAAAGATCTCACAGAGATCGGCATGGGTACCGGAGGAGGAATGCTCATTGGCGGCTTAGCCGGAGGCGGCAAAGGCCTTCTGATCGGAGGAGCCGTTGGCGCTACCGTCACGGTCGCGCACTGGCTCGGCAAACACCGTTCGGGCATGCTACCCGCAGGAACGGAATTAGTCATGGAGCTGAATCGTCCAATGACAATGACAATGACAACGGCGAGCGCCGTGGGCGGCCAATAACTTTTCACCAGGGGCGCGGTTTGAATCCGACCTGAAGACTTCCCGCGCCACCATGGATTTTATCCAGCCGCCGCCAGTAGATCTTCTTCCGTCAACAGTTCCAGCTCAATCCATCCTTCGACCGGCAACGCGTCTACCGGTAGATGATTCTGCCACACACTAAAGCGCAACCGGAGCCGTACCGTCAGCACATCCGAACTCTGAGAGCCGCGAACTTTTTCCATCTCCAGCGGAGCCGCCAGCAACCACTTCAGCGGAACGCGAAACTCAAAGTTTCGCACCAGCGCCGCCCTCGCCAAATCCCGCGCGTCCTTGTCATCCCCCACCAGTTTCTCTTTCCCTTGCGTCACTTTCCACGTTTGCAACTTGCCCCCGTCCGCCGCCGCGTCCAGGCGTAATTCGCGCCGTGGCTTGGTCGCATGGTTCGTCCACGACTCCAGATTTACGACTACTTCAAATGCGCCCTCCGGCACTTTGCCGCAGAAGTCCAGCCGCCCGTAAACATATTCCTCATCGATTCCGGCAAACACTTCGTCGATCAGAAACTGCTTGCCGTGCATCGATCCCGAACGATAATCAGCCGCATAACGCGCCGCACCCATCCACTCGAAATAGCGCACCATGTCGGCGGCAACACGCGGATGTATGTACGCGTTCTGCATCGTAAACAAAGGTCGGGATAACCCTCCCGCAATCGGTTGCGCCAGATAGTCCGGTGGATTTCCACCCAGCGCCTGATAAATGTTAGAAAGATGTTTGCGGTAGAGTTCGTCGAAATCACGATCGTTCGCCGAATGATGTTCCGGGCCATACCACCAGTTCCAGTCGCTGCCCTCGGCAATCAGGATCTCCTCAAACGCCAGCTTGCGTTGCTTCTCGGTTGCACCCGGAGCCGCTTTCGTATAGAAATTGCGCGCCTGATACAGATAGTCCCAGGCCTTGTTGTCCTCGGGCGCACCAATCCATACATTGAAGTTCGCGTTGATCCACGATCCCGGAACCAGCGAGCGCAGGGGAACAATATTTTTGTGACGCGCGATTGCCTCGCTCACTGTCACCGCTTCCATGCCCGGATCTTTCTGCAATCCATCGTAGAAGCGCCGCAGGAATTCGCGCCCCGACTGCGGATAATATTCCCAGGCATTTTCGCCATCCAGAATAATCGGCACCACCGCATCCTGCCCATTCGAGATCAGCGATTTCGCCGATTCCTTGATTTTGTGGATCAGATTGTTCGCCGCATCCTGGGGCGGCATGCTCGAATACACAAACCCAATCAAGTCCGAGAGCGTGTGGTCCCGGAAGATCATATTCATCGCCGTCGCGTCGCACTCGTAACGATACGTCGTGTATAGGCGCTGCGCTCCTTCGGCATTTAAGTGTCCATATCCGTCGCGCGAAAAATTAAATCCCAGGCTTCGTCCCAGGACGCCTTCATCGGTCGCCATCCACTTCACGCCCAACTCGTGCGCAATCGTGATCGTTTCCGCCGAGACGCTGCCCTCCGACGGCCAGACCCCGTTTGGACGCACGCCGAATACTTTCTTATGCAAATCGATGCCGCGCTGCAATTGCTCGCGCGCATCCTCGGGATGCCGGTAGCGATTTTGCGGCAGCGCCAGCCCCGGCGAAGAGGCCGCTCCCGCATTCGTGTCGCACACCAAGGGCAAAATCGGATGATAAAAAGCCGACGTTGAAAGCTCGATCAGTCCTTTCTTTGCCGCTTCCGCATGCACGGGAAGCACACGTCCAATCAGTTCGCGTTCCCGCGCCATCACAAACCGCTGGTCTTCCTCCGTATAGTTCCGGCCCTTGCGAATCAGTTCCGCTATGTCTTTTTCGGCAAGAAAAAACTCGTCAAACCATCCAATTTGCGATAGCACCTGCAGGTCGGTGAAATCCTGCAATTGAAAGTATTTCTCCGCACGCTCCGGAGACGCCCCCACTCCCTGAAACTTCTCGAGCAGTTCGTGATAACGCGGATAACGCCCGATTACATTCACGGGATGCGCCTGAAACAAATATTGCAGTGCAAAACGCCGATCCTCCGGCGTCAGATCTTTCGCCGGCTTGCTCGCGACCTGCAAAAATGGATCTTGTGCGTCGCCTGAAACATAATCCTGTATCTGCGTAACCAGCGATGGCACCAGATTGAACGTCTGATGCACCTGCGGAAACTCGTCCAGCAACTTCACCATCCCGTAGTAATCCTTCAACGCATGCAGCCGCGTCCAGGGCAAACGATACTGTCCGGTCACTAAGTCTTTATAAAAGGGCTGGTGTTGATGCCAAAGTACAACCACTCGCAGTTGTGCCATTTCTCCCGTTCCAATGAATACATCGGCGATTTTTCAGTTTAATCCATTCGCCGCCTTTTTCTGTCTCTATTGGTCCTCGGGACACTCTGGGTTTAAGTTTTGCTTGGATGCACCTCGACGCCCAGCCCGGAAGTAGGATGAACCGCATGGCGCGAATGGCCGTTGCGCGGGATGCACGCCCACAGAGCATGCCACCGCGGGCGCTTACTGTATTTCAATCACCTGATGATCGTGGCAATCGGGATGAATCTGCCGATAGAGATTCGCTAGTAACTCCCTCCCGTAGCGCGCCACGAAACTCACTCCAGCGACTTCGCGCTCCTGTAGCGACTTATGCGGGTATAGCGCGTGGTTTAACGTCTCAGCGTGCCGCGAAATCACATCGTTGCGCAGCGCTTCCGCCCGAGACACACGCGCTTGCAGCCGGTCGACCTGATTCCGCATGCTTGCCTCTGTGCTATCCGTAGTATCGAGAAGAGTTGAATCCAGTTTACCGATCGACTCCCGGAGCGCCGCCATCGATTTCTCCACACTCGCATACGCCTCGTCAAACCGGCTCCGCAGGTCGGCCGGCAACGAACGCGAAGCAATCGTCTCCCGAACTTTCTCCGGACCTTGCAGCACGTCGGGCAATGTGAGTTGGTAACGAGTCATGATCCGCTCCGGCTTCGCTTCCACCAGCGTCGCCGAAAAACGCGGCAAGATCGGCGTCACACGCCCCAGCAATTTCTCGTAGATCACACCCGCCTGCGCGAAATACGCGACCTCTGCCGCTCCGCCCGTATAAACCAGCGTCGGCAGCAGATAATCCTGCACAACGGGACGAAGAAGCGCATTCGCATTGAAATTCTCAGGACTGCGCTCGATCTGGCCAAGCAGTTCCTCGGCCGAGATTTTTTCCTCGCCCACCACGAAATCACCGCCGTTTACGCCACTACTTCTCCGCCGAACCGCGGTGCGCGCGCCATTCTTAATCTCAAACAACAGCGTGGATGCCGCCGTCACTTTAACCTGCTGGTGATATCCCGCTGCCTCGATGGCCTTGCCACGAGTCAGCAACCCCTCATTGAGTTCCGCCACGCGCTCGATCGCCGCTCCAAACAAGGGCTTGGCCAGATCGTGGAAATCTTTTTCCGACGGATCGAGCAGAATGACGCCCCAATCCCCAAAGAGCTTCGCAAACAGCAAAGCGAACGCACTGCCCAGCGTCTGCGCTGGACGATAAGCCTCCCGCAGCCAGGTTGTGATCTCCGAATCACCGAGCAACGCCGCCGCGCGCTCCACCACTGCTTCGATCTCGGGACTAAACTTGACCGTGCCCACCGGCGCATCCGCCACAGCGTGACTTTCAAATGCGTTCGCCTCGGCTGCGAGGCGTTCCGGCAATCCGTGTTCAGCCAGGAGCGAAACGTGGTTGACTTCGGCCAAATCGTGATCTTCCGTCGCGAGCCAGAATACCGGGACGCACTCCGCGCCCGCCGCCGTAGCTTCCTCGGCCAGCTTGACCGCCGTCAGCGCCTTGAAAATGGAAAACAGCGGACCACCAAACAGCCCCACTTGCTGCCCCGTGACCGCAGTTAACGCCCCCTTGCGCAGTCGATCAATATTCGCCAGCGTCTTCGGCGACGCTCCCCAGCCTCGATTTTGTCGATCCAGAATTTCGCTGACCTGGGCGCGCCGCGAGTCGGGATACGACACTCGTCCGGCTTCCTCTTGAACCCACTCGGAAAAAATTGGCGAGCGCGGATACATGCCGCGAACGGAGGGCGCGTAAGCAAGATAATCAAGAAAGAGGCGTGTGCTATGCGGAATCTGCTGGAAGGGCAAGCATTGCGATTTCATCGACAGCCCTCCGCAACTGAGGCGATATTCAAGAACATCTCCATCCGCATCGTCTCACTCTCTCACAACGGAAACCAAACACCACTTACGACTGCCCAAGGTAGCACTAGATAAGACCGATCAACCCAGCTACATCAGATGACGCGATCCTGCTTCGGTTGCAGAGAGTGTAAACGAAATTTACGGGAGGAATGTCGGAGGACAGCCAAAAACAAACAGTAATTCTGACCAATAGCGCATGGCGCTCCACCAAACCGCAAGCTGCGGGAACGCCATCGCTATAACAAGACAATTGCGGCAGTCTTGGCAACCACCGTTTGCTAACGCGCGTCGACCGCCGCGACCTTCTCCGAGGCGCTCGCGCTGGGACGCAGCGTGACCCAATCGGTCTGCACTCGATCCCATCCCTGGATCAGAAAGCCGTAGCTGTCGAAGAGCTGGCGAATTTGCGTACGCTGCCAACCGGCAATGTCTTCAAGAATCGGAACCAGCGTGGGCAACGCGTTATCGCTGAGCACCGTCCGCTTCGCGATCTGCGCTACCAATTTCGACTCTGAAACCGCGATCGTGAAACCGTCCCTCCGGTTCACCTGCAGCATAACGTGTATATCGGAACTCCCATCACCAACATAGACGACATGATCCGCCGGAATTCCCAACTGTTCTTCCAGTTGATCCAGCCGCCACACCTTTCCGTAGCCGGCGGTTGCGCGAATCAGGCAATCGATCTCGCCCGATGGCTTGTAATTAAACTCTGTACCGAAAATGTGGTCGATGGGCACAATCCCCTCAAGCGCCGATTGGATCACCTCGACCGGCGACGCCGACAGCACATAAAAGTCGAAATGAAACCCGTCGATCTTCCGATCGAGGATCTCGTAAACCTGCTTAATGTTGTCTTTGAGACGTATGCGCTTGCCGACCTCAATCAGATCGTCGCGCCGAACTCGCGAGTTGAACTCAGGATCGTGCAGCAGTAAATAAGAAAGTTCCGCGCCTTGCTGAACCAGGTTCAGCTTGGCCATCCCCTTGGCCTTGCGCTCAAACTCTTCGACAGAAATACCGAGCAACTCGCTCAACACGTAACCCGTATCGTTAAAGGTCAACGTCTGATCGAAGTCGCTGGCAAACAGATAGTGTTTCCGGTTTTTGCTGGCCATGTTCTATTTTAGATTCACTACCACGTTAATCGACTATTAAATTTACCTATCGTAACCATTACAACAACATGCAAGTCATTGAATTTCCAAAGGATTGCTACTCCAGCCCTTTTGGCGTAACCTCAATTCGAACTGCTGCCGATAGAGCACGCATCCAAAGGGAGCACGTGGAGACCGAAAGGCGAGACATGCCCAAGAGTGTCAGCGACCATCTCAAGAACGACGCCGACCGCGGAAAGGGTTCCCAAGAACCCGATGAACGGGGACAAGCCGGCAACAACTCCATGACTGATCAACTCGGACATCGTGGAGAAAACCCGATGCAAGACGGCGCCGATAGCGATTTCCCGGAACCCGGGCAAAGCCCCGAACATTCCTTCGAAGGCGAGTTCAAGAAAACCGGCTAGGCCCGACCGCAGCCCTCATTCTTTGGCCGCAACCGTCCCATCCGACCAGTGATTCACCGTAATCAGAAACAAAGTCAGTTCGCCGGGAGGGTCCTGAACTCCGATAACCGGCGAGCCCGGCAGGTTTGCGCCCCATGCCGCGGTTTCCGCCGGTGCAACAAAAAACATCAGGTGAGGATGCCATTGCTTGTCCCGGTCGCTCAAGTACTGATCCTTCGACATCATGTAGCACATCTCGCCCACGCCGGGCTTCTGCAACTCGTTCCTGTCGAAAGCGGTTTTGACGGCCTCTGACATCTTCTCCTTGGATTGCGATGCCAGGATCACTTCGGTTTTCCTCACAATCAGTGGAACCTGCGAGCGCATGGCCGCCGGGTTAAAGCAGATCGGAGCCCGCACTTTCGGATTCCAAAAGTCGGGATCATCGACCCCCGCAGTCCATGACCGCTGTACCATACACACGAAACCGTTCTTACCTTCAATAGCCGTCTTGTAACCGTCCCGTCCCAGCACCATCACCGCCGCATTTCCTGAAATCGATTCCGGTGCGGCACTGCGCGCGAGTTTGATCTCCGCATCTCGCTCCATCAAATATCGCTCGAGCGGCGCCATGTTCGTGTAGGGCGCTTCGACCTTCTGCGCCTGCGCCTTCCATGAACAGGCTGCCAGGATGACGACCGCGAAGCCTCGCCATGCAATCTTCCCGAGAGCCTGTCCCTTCATTGATTTCTCCTCGGAAGCGTAACCACTACTGCAACTCTTCCATGCACTTCGCCAGCACTTCCCGGCTCGGACGCGTCACCGACTCCGGCAACGTCGCCAGCGGCTGGTCCGTTACGTTCAGCATGTCGATAAAGCTCGGGGCCTTGGCATTGATATAAAAAACTCCCGTCAGCACATCGCCTGCCGCGTGCGATTCCATCAATCGCCGCACCGCATTCACCTTATCCGTCGGATCGTACTCCTGCTCCAGTTTCCGCAGCCGCAAGCTCGACCCATCGTGCATCGTCACTTCAAACGTCGTCCCCGGATCGTACTCCACATTAATCTCTTCAAACGACGGCACAAAACTCACCTCATGCAGCGGCTCTTCGTGCTCCTGCATGTACTTGTAAGACTTAGTCGAGCCCACATGATCGTTAAACGTGACGCAAGGAGAAACCACATCCAGCATCACTGTTCCATTGTGCGCAATCGCCGCCTTGAGCATCGTGTGCAACTGCCGCTTGTCGCCCGAAAATGACCGCCCCACAAACGTCGCTCCCAGCTGAATCGCCATGGCGCAAGTGTCCACCGGAGGCAGATCATTCACCACGCCACTCTTCAAAGTCGATCCCAGATCGGCTGTCGCGGAAAACTGTCCCTTCGTCAGCCCATAACATCCGTTGTCTTCGATGATGTAAATAATCGGCAGATTGCGCCGCATCAAGTGGATAAACTGCCCAGCGCCGATGGAAACCGTATCGCCATCGCCGGTAACACCGAGAGCAATTAAACTCTTATTCGCCAGCATCGCTCCCGTCGCGACCGAAGGCATGCGCCCGTGCACCGAATTAAAACTGTGCGACCGGTTCATGAAGTAAGCTGGGCTCTTCGACGAGCATCCAATGCCGCTGAATTTCGCCACGCGCTCTGGCTTCACGCCCATCTCATACATGGCGTCGATGATGCGCTCCGAAATCGCATTATGCCCGCATCCCGCGCACAGCGTCGTCTTGCCGCCGCGATAGTCGATCACCTGTAGCCCAATGCGATTCGTCTTTGGCGCGGGAGCCGGTGTCGGCGTATTCGTTGTCGTCCCCATCTTATTTCCCCTCCATCATCATCAGTTCGTCTGTCACCGACCGCGCATCGATGGGCAACCCGTGAATGTGGCAAATCGACCGCAAACGCGGCGTCAATTCCGGCTTGATATCCAGCTTGAGCAACGTCGCCATCTGTCCATCGCGGTTTTGTTCGACTACGTAAGTGCGCTCGTGCCGCTCGATGAACTCGTGAACCTCTCGCGTAAAGGGATACGACAATACCCGCAGATAATCGGTCTCCAATTTATGTTCGTGCGCCAACTGGTCGCGGGACTCGATAATCGCCCAGTGGGTTGTCCCGTAAGCAAGAATGCCAATCTTCGACTT
>Ga0302281_10003441_pt1 | contig 10999 bp, 8 predicted proteins | sample III_Fen_E1_2_FD_198762 | JGI IMG/M metagenome (GOLD analysis project Ga0302281, IMG submission 198762) | Peat permafrost microbial communities from Stordalen Mire near Abisko, Sweden - III_Fen_E1_2 | ecosystem: Environmental > Terrestrial > Soil > Wetlands > Permafrost | place: Sweden: Abisko...
GGTCCGCACCACCACATAGCGATTTTCATCTGCAGGCTCCCACTGGCCCTCGACATCCTGCCCGCCACCTTCAGTGTGTATCCCATAGGCCCCGGAAAAAGCCATCTCGCAATTGCTGATATTTAGGTAGTGCGTGCTCCGCGCCTTAACGCCCACCTGGCAGGCGTAAAACCGGCAGTTCCGGATGATGTTGTGCTGCTTGCGCTCGATATGAATTCCCGACCCCTGGGGGTTGCCGGAAGTCATATGAAACTGGATGCCGTCGATCGTGTTGAAAGATCCCAAGCGCAGAATGTCTCGGGTGCCGTCGTTGGTGAAAATGGCCTTTCCCGTCTGGGCCGAACGCAGAATAATGGGTCGGTCCTCGGCGCCATCGGGAATCTGCACCTTCGAGCAGGGATAAGTTCCGGGCGCAAAAACCACCCAGTCGCCGGGTTGGGCAAGCGAAACCGCCTTCGCCACGGTCTGGACCGGCTGTTGCGCCGTGCCCGGATTCGAGTCCGACGCTCCCCCCCCGCCGACATGCCACGTCCGGCAGCTTGCAGGGTCGGGCTGAGACCGTTCGGCTTCGGGCGCCGTATCACGATCCCCGAGCATGGTTGCCATATTCCTTGCCGCTCGTAGTTGGCTTGCTGCCGGAACACCCACTGCCAGCCCTGCTAGAAAGGCGCGCCTGTTCATGGAGTCTCCTTGATGAGTTGATTCGAATGTGACTTAAGTCTTAACATCTGGTTCGCTTCTATCAAAGGCAAGTGGCGATGAGGTCGATTGAGATCACTGGTTTGGAAAAGCTCGTGGGAAGCAGCCTTGGTGGCTGCTTCCCACGAGACATCGAGGATGTTGGCGTTGTTAGAAACTCAGCCGAAGGGTTAGTTGCATCATTCGAGCGGTATTGTCACTGGTGGTATTGTCGATCAGGCCGCTGGTGGAGCTCGGCATGTTGATGCCCGGTCGGTTAAACACGTTGAAGGCGTCCAGGTTCAGGCGCAGCTTGAACCGCTCGCCAATCGGAAAGACTTTGAACACGGAGGCATCCATGTTCCACTCGTTGGGGCCGCGCAGGACCTGGCGGTAGTGGTAGGGATTCCAATTACGGGACTCCCACCAGCCGCCATAAACTGTCGCGCTGGTCATGGTATAGCCGGGTGTTCCGCCCGTGACCATGCAGGGATCGCCTGAGGCGAGGGTGGTGTAGGATCGCGCGGCGATATTCATGCAAACCGTGTTCGAGTCGTAGTACGGAGCGAGCGGATCGTTCGCCTGCGGGTTAGCAGGCTTCGGAATCAAGGGCGCTTCGTAAGAGTTGTAATTCGAGGGAACCCCCGAGATACCGCCCTGCTGGTTAACGACGTTCGCATCCAGATAGCCGTTAAACCAGAGGAATTGGTTGTAGCAGTCCCCGCTGGTGCAATTCACGACCTTTTGCTTGCCGTAAGTCTTGAAGCCATTGAAGGCACCCCAATTAGCCCCATCAGGCTGAACCCACCGGCTATACCATGTCCCATCGCCGGATAGCTGCCACCCGCCGATCAGCCCGTTCAGAAGCTTGGGGGCGTCGCCGCCGAAGCGCTTGCCCCGGCCAAAGGGAAGATCCACAACCCAGTTCCAGTTCACCTGGTGTTGGGGGAGGGTTGTGTCGCGTTGATAATTCTGGAGCTTGTCAGCCTCGTGGAAGTTATTCCAGGTGTCAAGGTGTCCAGCCGATATCGATCCCGGCGGAAAAATGAACGGCGGCATTACATAACTAGTTTCCCAGCCTTGTCCGGCAGCCCGGAAGGCGTTGTCCAGCACGTAAAAGATTTGGTACCCGTAGCCTTTCTTGTATTGGTGCTGAAGTTCGATCTGGAAGCTGTTGGCATTTGACCATCCCGACTGCTCCAGCTCTTGAACGGTTCCATAAAGCTCGCTGTTGTGCTCGATGTTATAGGGGAGCGTCCAGTTAGGGTCGTCCGGATACGGCTGGCCGGTTTGCAGGTACCAGGCAAAGGAGCTTGGATAAAAGTCGTCGTCAATATACTGGGGGAGCCGGAAGGCGTGCGTCCCCACGTAGGTGAAACTAAGAACGTTATCCTGACCAATTTCCCTCTGGTACGTCAGGTTCCACTCTTCCGCCCTGCTGGTCGGCAAGTGGGGATCGGGCCAAAAGGCTTGCGCGCTGCCCGGCGGCTGGCTTCCCGCCCCCTGGCTGAGCACATTCACGCTATTGACGCCTGCAATGACCGGTGGCGCATAACGGAGCGTGTAATTTGGAAGTCCATCAGGACTCTGACTGATTTTGCTGTCCGGGTCGTAAGACAGGAAGCCCGTGGTGGGAGCCATCCATTGATTGAGCCCGAACATCCCCTCAAGTTCGTTCGGGTAGGAATACAACCCGAAACCGCCCCGGATGACGCTGTCGTGGTTGCCGGACGTGAGGCGATAAGCAAAACCCGCCCTGGGGTTGAAATCGTGAGGGTTGTTGTAGACCAGATTCTGCGGATACCCGGCTTGGGCCGGCGTCTCCAGTTTCATCCCAAGGGCTTGATAGCCCGCCCAAACCTGCGGATTCACATCGCCATACTTTTCCAGATTGGCGAGCGAAGTTTGCAACACTGCGGCCCCGGTCGTGGGATCGAAGGAAGTCAGGCTGTTATTGGCTTCATGAAGGGTAGGAGCGTATTCCCAGCGCACGCCCATATTCAGGGTAAGGCGGCGAGAAACGTTCCAGTTGTCCTGGAAGTACAGAATCTTCTGGGTGGTGTGCTCGAAGTAGTTCAAGCGGTTGATGAACTCGTTGTATTTCCCGACCCCCAGGAACGTGTTGGCCCCCTCGAAGCCTGTGAAGCCGAGCCCTCCGTACGTTGTATTGGGCGCTTGTGAGGGGTCAAAGAGCTCGGTAGCGTCGGTGTTAAAATCTACCGTTCCGGAGGATTCCTGCTGGTCTGGGAGCGTGTTGTCATAGTTGAAGGAAAGTTGGCCGCCAAACTCGAACTCGTGCCGGCCCATCGTCTTGGTGAGGTCTTCCTCAACGGTCATCACCAAGCTTCTGGCGACGTGCGCGTTGAGGCCGCAATCATATTGCTCGAAGCCTGTGTTGTAAACCCGCGGAAAGCACGGGAACCCCGAGGGGTTCGGCAAGCCCAACTGGGCGGCGTAGTTCACTTGTGAGGAGGGGACGTTGGCTTCCCTGTCCATTCCGTAGGTTAACAGCGTCTGACCAAGGAAGTTGGACGAGTAAGTGTGCGTCCATCCCACCGACCCCACGACATCCTGGCCCTTCGAAAGGTCAATGTTGAAAGCGCCGCTAGACGGCTCCGTCATCTGGCCAAGATCGGTAGCCGGATATTGCTCGAAGGTGGTCCCATACGAGAAGCGGAGAAACACCTGGTCCTTCTGGGAAATCGAGTGGTCCAGCCGTACGGTGGTGGTGTTTTGGTTCTGGAAGTCGGGGTATGAGCCATAAAAGTTGTTGGCCACCAGCGGATTCACGTCGGTAAGTGTGGGCAGGGGCGTGTTATCCCACAGGTATTTTGCCACTGGGCTCTCAAGGCTCGGGCTGATGATGTTGTTGCCCGGGTCGCCCGGAATCCCATTGCCAAAAGGCTGCCGCGTCCACGGATACATCCCAATCGAGGTGTTGGGATTGTAGAGTTGGTAGTAGTTGCCTGCCGAATCGACCAGTCCGCTAAAGTTCCCGCCGCGCATCGCTGCGGTGGGCACGGTGGTAACGACCGTATCCATCTGCTTTTGCCGTCTGCCCTCATAGGAAAAGAAGAAAAAGCTCTTGTCTTTGCCGTTGTAAATCTTGGGAAAGCGGATAGGCCCGCCCAACGAAGCTCCAAATTCGTTACGTAGATAAAAAGGAGCGGTGGACCAGGTCTCCTGCCGTTCGTGCGCCACACCCCAAGCGCTGCTTCGGTTGGAGTCGAAGATTGAACCGTGCAATTGATTCGTGCCGTGTTCCGTAGACAGGATGATGGTGGCCGGTGTCTCCATCTTGGCGGAGCTGTTGCTCGTCTCGACTTTGAACTGCGAGATCGAGTCCAAGCCCGGCAGCTTCTGCGAGTATCCCCCATGGTCGAGGTTCGTCAGGGTCGCCCCATCCTGAGTCATGCTCGTGGAACGGATTACACCGTTGGAGGTGAACCAGGCGCCGGTGTTGTTCTGCATCCCCGGAGTCATTATGAGAACCAAGGATGTTACATCGCGCCCGTTCAAAGGCATCTGTTCGATGCGCGTGTGGTCGACGGTTTCCGAGAGCGTGCCACTGCTCGTTTCAATGAGCGGGGTCACGTTGGCCGCCACAGTGACGGTGGTGGCGCTCGAGCCGACTTTCATTGGTACGTCCACCTGCGCCGTTTGTCCCGCCTGCAGGGTCATGGTGCCAACATAGGTCTCCATGTCGGGCGCCGTGACGTTAATTGAATAGGGTCCGAGGATCAGCGCCTGAAAGACATAAAAGCCGACGTTGTTCGTCTTGGTGGTGCGCTGGAGCCCGGTGGTCATTTGCGTGATCGACACACCGGCATTCGGAATCGCCGCGCCGCTTTGGTCTCTGACCGTGCCCTCAATGGTCCCCGAACCTGTCTCCTGTGCCAGGGCGAGCATCGCCCCACACAAAAGCCAAACGACAAAAAGCAGGAAGTTCTTTTTCATTACCTAGCCTCCCCTTGCGTCCTAACGTAGACGAAGCTAGACAGTGCCGCAAATATTGTCAACACGAAATAGGCTCTGATAGAAAGTTCTGTCCATCCTACTGAACGCTGCTTCCGCGCACCTCATTTTGAGCAGCTGGAAGCCACAATCTGACTCCCAGCGGGAACCCCGAACAGTACCCTCGATACTTGTACCCAATGTCTAGCAGCGGGAATCAAGGAGTCCGGTTAATGATCCTGCAGATTTCTCTCATACAAGCAAACCTATACCCAGGGTACGAATCAGGATATATCCGCTGCCGCAGGGATTCTGTGTGTCTTTCTCTTCCCAGGGTACATCTGCTCTCTGATCCCCGGGAGCTCCGGATCTCGAGCCAGTCGCGATTTGTTGGTCGCTGAAGAAGTTCGCAATTGGCCTTCGATGTGTGTAGCAGGCAAACTTCAGAGCCGAAAAGAATGAATGCCATCACCATGGCATAGCGAAACCCGAATATGCCGACCCCATCGTCTTCATCCTCTCCAGATACCGAGAATGTGGGTCGGATCTCCAGCCAAGACCGCGTATCTTCTCGCCCGAAAAAGATCTCACTGCGTTTTTCGATCTTTATCTTCTCGCTGAATCCCAATGCTTCTCGCCATTTGTTGGGCCACTCCGAATGAAGGCGAGGGTCGAAGGATATAAACCGAACCGCTTTCAGAGGAATCTCAAGGGCGTTAAGCAGGTTAACGAAGGACCGAGCCGCCTGACGAGTTCGATCGTGGGAGAAGACCGGATAGCTTCGGCTTGACCAAACACCATGCGCGTATGCATCGAGTCCTGGTTGGAGCAAGCCTGATCGCTGCGGTTCTGAGCTGAGGTCACGGATACTGACACCAATTTGATGCAGTACTTGCAAATCGAAGTCCTTGCTTGGGCACCGAGGAAGCACACATTGCGCTTCTTCTCCAGCTTGCCCCAAGTCAGGCTCGAATTCTTGCAGTCGGTGGCGTGATACTCCGTTTCCAGTTTGGGAGGTGGCGACCGCACGCGCTCGTTCTCGTATTCCCTTCGCCACATCCAGATCGAAACCGAATCTCGGCGCAACCTGATCCAAAGGAAGACGCGATGACTCCAAATAGCTCAGGAACTGTCGCAGGTTCAGGATCCAATTGTCTTCGATAATCACGGCAAAGACTCCACGTGCGCACTCGTATGACCTTCGGCGGATGCCAGATGTCGAAAGTTGTTTCTGGACCCGAGGATTTGAATCGCGGAAGCAATCGCCCCTGCCTCGTTCTGATGGCGGTCTAAACATTTCCGGGAATTTCCGAGTGCCAGCGAGAGTAGTATCGGCTCCGGTTGCATCAGGGTTGATCGGCGGACGAAGTAGCGCAGCAAAAGTCCAAAAACGTGGATGTACCGAACGGTCGTTGCTGGGTGGCAATGTCCCAGTAGGCGTGCAAGGAGGAAAATGTCTTTCCGCTTCCGAAACGGATTCGGGTACATCTGACTGCGGTTCTGGGATATGCCGTGCTTGCCTCACTAGTCAGTAGCTTCTGGATATCGCTCCCTTCCCCAATAAGGAGTTCGATCGCCCAGTGACTCGCGACTGAGTGCCGGCAGTGATGAAAGTGACCGCCAACACTTGATCCGCCTATTACCTCCCTCATAAATCCGTTGATAGTTTCAAATATCGACGGGGGAACCACGTCAAGTGCCGAGGTCTTGAAGAGAAAGTCGCAGCCAGACAAACCGCGTCCTGTTATCCAACGCTCCAGCTCCTCAAGCTCCTCTTTGCTCAATAGTTTCCAGATTTCAATTCTCCGCAGGGAATGATCGCTCTTGAGCGTATGTCCTTTTGATGGACGTACCCATAGCTGCTTTCGCCCGCGGAGAATCAGGTCATTCACCCTAAGGAGGCGGCACTCCTCCGTTCTGAGCCCCGCCCGAAATCCGATAACGACCATGAGTCTGGCGATTCTGCGCCGCTCGAAATCCTCATCGGGTGGCCACCTGAGTTCCATTATCGAAAGCAATCGCTTGTATTCTTCGATTGTCAGTATTTTGGCTGAGGGCAAGGTCACAATACGGTCGACTTTCAATCCCCCATCCGTTGTATCGGAAGGGGCGTTTGATGTGCTAGGAGATACGAGAGAGCGATCTACATCTACAGATTTCAAAAACCAACCAGCACTTGGCAGATGGTCTATTGGTTGGCTTCTCGATAACTTCAGGCTACGTCTGATCTCCTACCCCTCGACCCGATAAATGCAGCGCCTGTGAAAAGAGCCTGATCGTTGTCGAAAGCCCAATTGCTAACGAATCCACCTTGTCGCTCCTTTCCCACGCTCGGCCCTCCGGCAATGCAAGCTCTATCCAGTCACTTCTATTATTTGTTGCCCACCCCATTGGCCTTACTGCGCGACCTTGAACATGGCTAAAAGTTCAGCTATCTGTTCAGGCGTCGGATTGGACACATCCTCTTCGTCACTTTCATGAGCCTCTACATCGGAGGCTTCAGCCGATTCGTTAACTTCGCGACCACTCCGAGTGCTATGGGCTGGAACGACAATTGCCCGGCGGAATTTGCGCCCGACGGAAAACCGTGCCTTCGCACGGCGCACGAGAAATTCCACGTTATCAGTTGGGCTCTGTATCTGCCGCTCGCCTCCTGCACCCGCACTGATTTGGACGGCGGTGTCTTCACTCACGATTACGAAAATAGAATCCGCCATAGCCCAAGATGGCAAGTGATCGATTGAACGGTATCTCTATCTTTCTGTCATTTACCCACCTTTCGATCAGCTCATATCCTCGCGATTTCATTTCCTCACAGAGCAAGGCCACTGAATATATTCGATATGGAACCTCACACAATCCCAGATTTTGTATGGTAGAAAATTCCTTCTCTGCATGGACAGGCAGATTGTGCATCAGAACATGCCTTGGTTCTTCATTGAATTCATCAATGATCCCGGGAAGCCGTTTGGGCATATATTGCAACGTACCCGCAGTCATGAAAACATCAACATCATGCACCAAAGAAAGTTTGCTGCTATCAAGAAACGAAAGCCTGTTTTCCTTTCGTTCCCGCGACATTTCTGTTCCGTAGGCCGCGGCGGAAGGAAGCTCGGCTATGACATATTTAAGGGTTTTCGGCAAATCTAGCTTGTTCTGTATGGAATAAAAAAAATGCCCGAGGCTCCCTCCAAGATCAAGAACAGTGCACTCCTCATCAATAATTCTTGAAAGCCAGTACAAAAGCGGATAATCCGTGTCATGGAACCATGTCTGAAGTCTCTGCTTTTCCCGTTCCGGATTGCTCGCTTTGTTGGCATTGATGGCATCGTAGTCGAAGGACTTTCCTTTCGATGCAGCCTGGGCCGCCTCCTCCCACGAATTAAACATCCCCCGGTAGCTTATGCCGCGTCTGTTACGGGTCACGTGCAATACAACGTCTCGCCCATATGGCAACAATTCGATTGCGCGGGAAACCCGGCTTTTGATTATTCGTCTAAGTTCTTTCATAAAGTGGCCTTTGCCTCGAGCGCAGGTTTCGACGCCATACAACTATCTCCAGCCGATCGTGGGGATTCCGAGACCGCTAATCCTCGGAAGGCGATGCTCGTGTTCTCATCTGCGAGCAGTCTCACTTGAATCGGCTTATTCGGTTTTTCATCAGCAATGACTGCCGCTCCCTTAAAATGAGGGAGATTGCCCTTTCCCCATTGGACGATCCTACCCATCAGTCGATCTCTGTGGACTTGCACTGAGTACAGATGCTCAACGCGGGGCCAGTAGACTTCTTCGCAGATATGCTCCAGACCTTCCAGACGCATGGATCGGCCAAACTGGCCTTGCTGGTTGTAATACTTGGTCGCAAAATCGGAAAAGAATGCCAAAATCCTTCCCTGCCGCTTTACGAGATTTTGACAGCAATCGTTCAGATCATCACGAGTTGGTTCGTCTCTCAGATTTGATGCAAATACAGTACTTTGATGCCTCTTCATTAGTCGATGGCGCAACATGCGGTGTATGTTCCGCAATTTATACAGGCTTGTTATCACTCCGCGAATTTGCCTGAGTTTGAATGACTCATCCTGCCTGGAAATCGGATCCAAAAGTATCAGACCCAAAACATCCTCATCCTGCGCGGCAATTTTTATCGCGTTATCGGCGCCTGAGCATAGCCCGAACAACACCAGCTTCCTTTTTCCAAATTCATGCTCCAGAGATTTCTTGATGAATGCCCAGTCCAGCGCCACGGATTCTCGGTTTGACGTTTGTGAACGTGCAGGAGTATCTCCCTTGCCGGAAAGATCAATCCGAATAGTGATATAGCCAATTTGCGCGAGATGCCTGCTTACCAATACATTCATTCGATATGGCTCGGCCCGATGCAGCAGGCCCGCGTTGAACAAGACCACAACAGGCGCTCCTTCCATATCATCCGGAATGGTGACCATACCCAGTCCGTATTTGGTATCACCATATCGAAAAACGTGTTCTCTCACGGCTCGGTCACCCTCCGCACAATTGCTTCTAATACAGGTTTTTGCGAGAGTACGCCGTTGTGGTAATCCGGCCAGTCGTAGTCTATCCCCGCGAATTCGTAGTGCGCGAATCCTAGAGCCCTATCAGCCTTGTTTGTAGAAATTACAAAATACGGAGCCGAACTCTCGCATTCGTTGGGGTCAATGAAGATGCGCGAGATATCCTGCCTGAGTGCGACCGACAAGAAGAAATTCTCATAAGGAATCTTCTCGAAAGTAAGATTTCGTTCCTTGGCTATATTCTTGTGCCGCAGTTCTATGGCTTGGTTTGACCGATTTAGCAATTCAAGATAGCCTTTGCCGCTCATGACCGGATCCCAGAAGATATAGCGCATGATCTTCGAGTGCCTTGACTGGGCCGCCAAAGTGGCTCCGAACCGAACACCCAGCAGATCCACCTGGCCCGCGCCACTTAGTTCAATGCCTTCATCAATGGCAGCACGAATGTCCTCTTTCCAGTCCTCCAGTGTCACCTCTTCCAACAGTCCATGCGACTCTCCGGTTCCAAAACAATCAAACCTCAGGACGTGCACACCCTGGTCGGCACAGGATATTGCCAACTCCGACAAAGCGCGGAAGCTCCTTCGGTAATCGTCGAAAAACGGCGGACATATGACCAGAAGTCGTGACGAATTCGGATCACTCGACGGGTGATAGAACCCAACAACCTGTTCATCGCGAAAGAAAAATGGCTCAATCATTAAGTTGTCCTGAATAAGAGCTTTCCATGTCTGCTCAAATGATGTTCTTCGAAGATTATTGGCTCATCAGATGCTCCTACGGAATAGAGTGCATCATGTGCTTTCGGCCAAACGATATTGCGAATATCCTTGCTAGCCAGAAACCTTCGAAAAAAGCTTGCGCCACAGCGGTTTGGCGGGCTCGATGCGGTCTCTCTGTTCCCTTGCTATTGGCACGCTTTCCATCTTCTGGTCGAGGGCATTGTGCACGATTAACTCTATCCTCGATGCAAGGGAATCGATAGCATTCGAATCGACCAACCCGGAATCATAATCGAACCCTATCCAGAGGCAGATCCAGGACAGGCGGGATCTGGAGGAATTTTTCCTGCCAGTAGTCGTTATCTTTGTTCGAAAATTCTTTGGCGTCCAGCTGATCAGCAAACTCGAAGAATGACTCCGCCGGCGCCATACCTTGGGTCGATCCTGATTGGCGATACAGTTGAGCCAGTTCGTTGATCAGCTTCCCGATGGACCAGCCGTCGCAGATAATGTGATGTACCGCGATAATCAGTTCAACCTGCGCATCCGCCAGTCTCTTGACCCAGGCAAAGAATAGCGGCCCCTCTTCAAGATTCATGGGTGAAATTGCAATGTTGCGCCACAAATCGCTGATCTCTTTTTCCTGTTCAGAGGGCGCCAGTCGGCTCAAGTCCTCAAAATCCAAATGGAACGGCTCAAATTCCTGCAGGCAGATCTCCTGTCCGTTCCGCGAGAACGTAGCCCGCAGGATGTCGTGTCGCTCGACTAGCTTGTTAAAGCAGGATTCGAGCAATGCGACCTGCAGATCGCCCTTGATGGTGATCGATACGGCTTCATTGAAAGCGGTATTCGCTTCATCGCTCATCTGCGCGGAGGCGATAACTTCTTTCTGCGGCGCCGTCGTCGGGCTTACCTGCAATAACTCCCCACCAGCAAAAGGATCGAAAACTACTGAGCTCATGCTTTACCTACTTCGATGTATTGGCCTCTGTTGTTCGTGTCTTCAATGAAGTAGGCCGGCTGTCCCTCTGCATTCTTTCCAAGTCGCGCCCGGGAAGGGATGGACTGGTTGCTTGACAGATACTTCTTGGCCTTAACTTCATTTCCAAT